>SXGQ01537922.1_pt1 | contig 37665 bp, 35 predicted proteins | sample 3178371 | NCBI WGS metagenome assembly SXGQ01 (sample SAMN11356859, study PRJNA531348) | freshwater metagenome | isolation source: freshwater sample F1-20 | place: China: Fuxian Lake, Yuxi | collected 2017-12-25 | reverse complement strand
TGTGATCATATTAGTATAAAAAAAATAAATAAAAAACATGATAAAATAAAGTTTATAGGTCAATTTAAAAAAAAAATAATCAGTAAAAGCAACTCAATAACTAAATCTATATATCTTTTAAGAAAACATGGTTTTATAAGTAAAAGAAATAAATATGAAATTATTATAGATAAGAAAATACCAGTATTTGCAGGTCTTGGAGGAGGAACTAGTAATGCGGCATTTTTAATTAAATATTTTTTAAAAAATAAAATTAATGAGAGAATATTGCAAATATTCGAAAAAGAAATAGGTTCAGATTTTAGATTATTCTTTTTTAACCATTCTTTTCAAAAAAGACTTAAAAAAATTTTAGAATTTAAGAAAAGATATACTTTTTATTTTGTTTTAATATATCCAAATATAAATTGTTCCACAAAACAGATATATTCTAAAGTTAAGAAATTTAATTTACCATTAGAAAATAATTTATCAAATATTCAAACTAAAATTAAATATTTAAAATTTCTACAGAATGAAACTAATGACTTACAAAGTGTAGTTGAAAAGAAATATCCTAAGATAAAAAAAATTTTAGATGTAATAAAAACACAGAAAAATTGTCTTTTTTCTCGAATGACCGGTTCTGGATCAGTTTGTTTTGGAGTGTTTATTGATAAAAAATCAGCAAAGCTTGGTATGAGAATAATTCATAAAAAATTTCCTAATTATTGGTGCATAACCGCAAATTCTATTTAATTATTTGTTTTTATGATATATCAAAACGATAATAATGGGGCATAGCCAAGCGGTAAGGCAGCGGTTTTTGATACCGCCATCCTAGGTTCGAATCCTAGTGCCCCAACCAATTTAATGGACAAATTATCAAAAAATATAACTTTTTATCAAAAAATAAAAAAAATATTTTTTCCTTTTTACAAATCTAAAAATATTAAAAAATTATTTCAAATACTTGAAAAAGATAAGCCAAATGACACCCAGGTAGCAATGTTTGTTGGAGGCTGTGTTAGAAAATTTTTAAAAGATGAAATCATAGATGATATAGATATAGCAACTATTTTTTCTCCAGAGGAAATAAAAGAAAAATTTAAAGAATCAAATTTTAAAATTGTAGATACCGGCATTGAGCATGGATCGATAACAGTTATTGTTGATTCTAATAAATATGAAATTACAACTTTGCGACAAGATGTCAAAACCGACGGTAGACACGCTGAAATATTATTTACAGATAATTGGAAACAAGATTCAGAAAGGAGAGATTTTACTATAAATGCAATTTATATGGATTGTAGAGGTAAGATTTATGATCCACAAAATGGAATTAATGATTTAAAAAATAGTAAAATTAATTTTATAGGAAATCCTTCTACACGAATTGAGGAAGATTATTTAAGGATTGTTCGTTATCTTAGATTTTGCATTCAATATAACATTAAGTATTCTGATTCTAAAATAATAGAAGCAATTAAACTTAATTTGAATGGAATGAAAAATCTTTCTAAAGAACGTATTCTAAGTGAGCTTTATAAAATTTTTGAACTAAAAAATATTAATATTCTTTTAGAAAACAAAGATATTAATGATATTTTTTTATTAATTTTCCCAGAATTTAAATATTTAGAAAGACTTAAGAAATATAATTTCTCTCAAAATCCTGAATTAATTTTTTCTATACTGTTAATTGATGAAAAAGATAATCACGAGTATTTTTGTCATAAATATAAGATTTCAAATAAATTAAAAAAAGACCTAAGCTTTATTGCTAGTTTTTATATTAAGTTTAAAGAAGAAAAAGATTTTTTAAAAAAAGATTTAAAAAAACATATTTACAGTCATGGAAAAGAAAATATTAAACTAATAATAAAATTTATTTATTGCACAGAGCTAAAATTTTCGTCAAAATCACTAAATAATTTACTTAATGAAATTGAAAAAATTGTCATCCCAAGCTTTCCATTTAACGGTCAGTACTTAAAAAAAAATGGTTTGAGCGAAGGAAAGGAAATTGGTTTTGCTTTGAAAGAATTAGAAAAAGAGTGGCTTGAGAAAGATTTTAATTTAAAAGCTAGAGAGGCTATTTCTATTGTTAATAAGATGAAAAAATCAAGTGTATTGAACATCTAAGATCTCAATTTTTTTTTCTCCAGATGGCGTTTCTACAACTACCATGTCACCCATACTTTTACCAATCAATGCTTTTCCAATTGGTGATTTAAAATAGATTAAGTTTTTAGAAATATCTGCTTCATCTTTTCCAACTATTTTATAAGTTTTTTTTTTATTAATGCCTAAATCTTGAACGGTAACAGTTGCTCCAAAAATTACATTTCCATTATTTTCAATCTTGGTAACATCAATTACATTGGCTCTAGCTATGATATTGTTTATTTCAATAACTCGACTCTCCATTTGTGCCTGTTGTTCTTTAGCCGCGTGATATTCAGCATTTTCTTTTAGATCTCCATGAGATCTTGCTTCAGCAATAGCGGCAACTATTTGTGGACGCTTTATATTTTTTAGTTCATTAAGCTCTAACTTAAGTTTTTCCAGCCCTTGAACTGTTATTGGTTCCTTATCCATTTATTTCCATTTTGCTAAAGGTGGTAAAGACATCAAAATTGAATCAATGTTGCCACCTGTGTTTAATCCAAACTTTGTACCCCTATCATATAAAAGATTAAATTCAACATACCTTCCTCTTTTATATAATTGTTGTTCTTTTTCTTTTTCACTCCATTTCAATTTACTTTTATTTAAAATTATTTGTTTGGTTATATTAATAAATTCAATACCTAGATCTTGTACAAATTTAAAATTTTTTTCCCAATTTTTAGTTTCGTAATCAAAAAATATACCACCAATACCTCTTGGTTCATGTCTGTGAGGTAAATAAAAATACTTATCACACCAATTTTTATATTTATTATAATTTTTATTATTAAGTATACATATTTTTTTTAATTTTTTATGAATAAAATTTTTTTCTTTTTTGTCACTAAAAGAAGGTGTCGCATCCATTCCACCCCCGAACCAAGTTTTTGAAGTTACAATAAATCTTGTATTAAAATGAAATGCAGGAATTTTAGGGTTTTTCATATGTGCAACTACTGAAATACCAGAAGCCCAGTATTTACCGTTTTTTTCAGCTCCTAAAATTTTAGATCTAAATATCTTTTCAAATTGACCGGATACTGTTGATTGATTTATGCCAACTTTATCAAAAATTTCACCCCCACTTAAAAGGCAGGAAATTCCACCACCTTCGTTTTTATTATTTTTTTTCCATTCTCGTCTAACAAAGAATGAAGTTTTCTTTTTATTTTTTTTACTTATTTCATCTTCTAATGATTGAAACTGAATAATCATTTTTTCTTGTAAGGATTTAAACCATTCGTTGGCTAATTTTTTTTTTATTTCAACTAATTTTTTCATTTAAAAAAGTTATTTTGTTTAAGAGCTTCTGAAGCCACTATAGCAACTGTCATAGCCACATTAAGCGATCTTGCTTTTTCACTCAAGGGTACTTTTAATTTATTTTTTATTTTTTTATGAATTTCACTTGGTACACCAGCACTCTCTCTTCCAAAAAGAAGAAAATCATTTTTTTTAAATTTAAAATAGTGATAAAATTTTTTTGACTTAGTAGTCATTAAAATTATTCTAGAATGTATATTTTTTTGTAAAAAAGTTTCAAAATCAGGATATCTAATGATTTCACTAAGATTAATATAATCCATAGCAACTCTTTTAAATCTTGAGTCGTCTAGGTTAAATCCACAAGGCTCAATGATATGTATTTTAAGATTTAAACAAGCAGATAACCTAACAATAGCAGCAGTATTTTGAGGTATATCTGGTTTATAAAGCGCTATATTAATCATTGTGAGTTTATTTATGTGTCATTCTGACCGTAGAAAAGCTTTAGAATAAGTTTTAATTAAACATTTTTAATAATAAATAGTTAATTATGAGCAAACAAGAAGATAAAAAAGAAAGAAGAGATTTTCTTTTCACAGCAACTTACACTATTGGTGCCGTGGGTTTAGGCGCTACTATTTGGCCTTTTATTCATCAAATGAATCCTGATGAATCAGTCAAAGCTTTGGCAACAACCGAAGTTGATATTAGTCAAATTGCTCCAGGCAAGTCCATCACAGTGTTGTGGAGAGGTAAACCAATTTTTGTAAAAAGAAGAACACCACAAGAAATTCAAGAAGCTAAAGCTGTAGATTTAAAAGAGCTACCTGACCCACAAAGGGATGAAGAAAGAGTTAAGGAAGGAAAAGACGAGTGGCTGGTTATGATCGGAGTTTGTACACATTTAGGATGTGTACCGTTAAAAGACAAAGGAGATTTTAAAGGTTGGTTTTGTCCATGTCACGGCTCTCACTATGATGTTTCAGGAAGAGTTAGAAAAGGACCTGCTCCAGCTAATATGGAGATACCAAAGTATGAATTCGTAAATAACAATACAATTAAGATAGGATAAAAAAAATGAGCGACCATGAATACGTACCAAAGTCTAAAGCTGGAAAATGGTTTAATGATAGACTGCCACTTTTATCATTAGGTGCACATTTATCAGATTACCCAACACCTAAAAATTTAAATTATTGGTGGACATTTGGCGGAATACTTAGTTTTTGTTTAATCACTCAGATAGTAACAGGAATTGTTTTAGCCATGCATTACGTTGCTCATGCTGATCTTGCCTTTGAGAGTGTCGAAAAAATAATGAGAGATGTAAATTATGGATGGCTTATAAGATACATTCATAGCAATGGAGCTTCAATGTTTTTTCTTGCAGTTTATATACATATTTTTAGATCTTTATTCTATGGGTCGTTTAAATCTCCAAGAGAATTAATTTGGATTATTGGAATGTTAATTTACATTCTAATGATGGCTACAGCTTTTATGGGCTATGTTTTACCGTGGGGTCAGATGAGTTTTTGGGGCGCAACCGTTATTACAAATTTATTTAGTGCTATACCTTTAGTAGGTGAGAGTATTGTTACATGGTTGTGGGGGGGTTATTCAGTAGACAACCCAACATTAAATCGTTTCTTTAGTCTTCATTATTTAGTCCCATTTTTAATTTTGGGTTTAGTTGTTTTGCATATTTGGGCCTTGCATATTCCTGGCAATAATAATCCAATTGGAATAGATATAAAAAAACCTTCAAAAGATACTGTACCTTTTCATCCTTATATAACAATCAAAGATATTTTTTCTCTATTAATGTTTATGATTATTTTTTCTGGATTTGTATTTTTTACACCAAACGTTTTAGGACACCCAGATAATTATATTCCGGCTAATCCTCTCGTTACTCCGGCTCACATTGTTCCAGAGTGGTATTTACTTCCTTTTTATGCAATTTTAAGATCAGTGCCAGATAAATTAGGGGGTGTTATATTAATGTTTGGAGCTTTGTTTGTTTTAATCATTTTACCCTGGTTAGATATGAGCAAAGTAAGATCTGCAATATTTAGACCAATGTATAGACAATTTTTTTGGATACTTGTTATTGATGTTTTGGCCCTTGGTTATCTAGGAGCTATGCCTGCAGAGGGTATTTATTTATTTTTAGCAAGAATAGCCACAACCTACTATTTCATTCATTTTATCGTTATTTTACCAGTTTTAAGCATCTTTGAAAAAACTGATCCGCTGCCAGCAAGTATTTCTGAGCCAGTCTTAACTGGTGGATTTAGTGGTGCAATGGCTAGGACAGATAAAATAATTAATGAACAAAAAAAAAATTCTTAAATTATTAATAATTACTTTTTTATTTATTTGTTTTTTTGAAAAAGCATATTCAGCTAATAAAGAATTGTTAAAAGTCGATTGGAGTTTTGCTGGACTTACAGGAAAGTTTGACAGATCTTCTTTACAAAGAGGCTATCAAGTTTACAAAGAAGTATGTTCTTCATGTCACTCCATGAAATATTTAAGTTATAGAAATTTGGGTGAAAAAGGTGGTCCTGAATTTTCTTTAGAAGAAGTTAAAGCTATCGCAGCTAGCTATGAAGTTGAAGACGGGCCAAACAGCGAAGGCGAAAAGTTTACAAGACCAGGAAGGCCTTCAGATCACTTTAAAAATCCCTACCCAAATGATAATGCTGCAATAGCTGCTAATGGCGGAGCATACCCGCCCGATATGTCTGTATTAGCAAAAGCAAGGCCAGGTGGAGCTAATTATATTTACTCTATATTGATGGGTTACGATAAAAAACCTGCAGACTTTGTTTTAGAGGAGGGTGTCCACTACAACAAATATATGGATGGAAATAAAATCAAAATGACGAACCCATTATCAGATAATTTAGTTCAATATTCAGATGGCACAAGTGCTACCGTTGACCAAATGGCAAAAGATGTGACGACTTTTCTTACCTGGGCAGCGGAACCTCATTTAGAAGCAAGACATAAAACAGGAATTAAAGTGATGATTTATTTAATCTTGCTGGCGATACTTGTATATTTGAGCATGAAGAAGTTGTGGTTAAGGATTAACGCGGAAAAATAATACATCTCCATCTTTTACAATATAATCTTTTCCTTCAATTCTTAACTTTCCATTTTCCCTACATTTTTCTGAACTTCCGTATTTTATAAAATCTTCACAAGAAACAGCTTCAGCTCTTATGAAATTTTTTTCAAAATCAGAGTGAATTACGGCTGCTGCTTTAGGTGCAACAGTATTTTTTCTTACTGTCCATGCTCTACTTTCCTCTGGCCCCGAAGTGAAATAAGTATCAAGATTTAATAAATCATATCCCTCTCTTATCAATTTATTTAATCCTGTTTTATTTAATCCAATATCTTTCATAAAAGTTTCTCTTTCTTCTGGATCTAACTCCATAATTTGGTCCTCTATATCTGCACAAATAATAACTAATTTTTCATTTGGGAATTTATTTTTTACTATTTCAGTATATTTATTACCCGAAGAAAGATTTTGTTCATCAACATTACAAACTATGATTTTAGGCTTAATACTCAGTAAGCCTATTTGGTTTAAAATTTTTAACTCCTCTTCGTCTAAAGAGTTTATGTCTTCTTCCCCCCTGTTTAATGAATCTAATTTTTTTTCTAAAACTTGAATTTCTTTAGGACTTAATAATTTTTTTTTACTTTTTTCTAATTTTTTCTGGACCAGATCAATATCCGATAAAAGTATCTCCGTTTTTATAGTCTCCAAGTCATTGAGTGGATTAATTTCTGAATTTACATGGATAATTTCTGAAGAATCAAAACATCTAACGAGATGAATTATGGCATCAACTTCTCTTATATGTGAAAGAAATTTATTACCTAAACCTTCTCCTTTAGAGGCTCCTTTTACTAAACCTGCAATATCAACGAAAGTTATGTTGGTAAATATTTTTTTTTTTGAATTGGAAAGCTTAGAAAGCTGGTCCAGTCTTTCATCTGGCACATCAACAATACCTATATTTGGATCAATAGTACAAAAAGGAAAATTTGCTGCTTGTGCATTTTTAGAGGCAGTTAAGGCATTAAATAGAGTTGATTTACCTACGTTAGGCAAACCTACAATTCCGCATTTAAATCCCATTCAAGCTATGATTAACTTTGCTTGAGAACAAATCTATCTTTCTTTCTAAAAGCGTAGGAAGCAATTTAACTATATTATCGGCAATATCTTTAATTTGATCTTCTTCATCTTCTTTAAAGTCTTCAAGAACATGATTATTAACTTTTTTCTTATCTTTAGGATGGCCAATACCAATTCTAACGCGAGAATAATCTTTACCAATAAATTTATCAATCGATTCAATACCGTGATGACCTGCACTACTACCGCCAAATTTTGCTTTTATTTTTCCAAAATCGATATCTAAATCATCATGAAAAACAATTACGTTTCTTGCATCAATTTTAAAATAATCAATAAGTTCTTTAATTGCAGTTCCTGAATTATTCATAAAGGTTAAAGGTTTAATCGCATAAACTTTATGATCACCTATAATTCCTGTTGTTAAAAGTCCTTTAAATTTTGGTTTTTGTTTTGATAATTTAAAAAAAGAATTTACAGCATCGATAATTTTAAATCCGATGTTATGGCGATTATTTATATCTTTAGGACCTGGATTTCCTAAACCAACGAGTAGCAGCATATTTAATTATTTTTTTTCAGACAGTTTTTTTTCAGAAGGTTTTTTTTCTAAAGCCTGTTCTTTACCTTTTGCTTTATCATCTTTTTTAGGAGCTTCACCTTCTTTGCTAGCTCCCGTCGTAGTTGGTGCTGCACCTTCAGCTCCTGCCACTGCAGTCCCTTCAACACCATCAGCACCAACAACCGCTTCGCCTTCAGCTGGTTTTTCAGGTTCTTTCAAGACCGTAGGAGCAGCTACTGTAGCAATAACGAAGTCTCTACCAGTAATAGTTGGGGTAACATTTTGTGAAAGTTTAACAGAAGATATTTTTATACTAGTTCCAATCTCTAAACCTTTTAAATCAACAATAATTTCTTCTGGAATATTATCTGCAGGACATTTTAATTCTACTTTTCTTCTAACAATGTTCAATACACCGCCAACTTTTAAACCCGGACAATCATCGGCATTAATAAATTTAACTGGAATTTCTAAAATAATTTTAGTTCCCGAAACCACTCTAATAAAATCGATATGAATAGGTTCGTCGGAAATTACATTATAAGCAATATCTCTTGGAATAACTTTTAATTTTTTGCCATCAAAATCTAATTCAAGAACCGTAGATAGAAATGATTCTGAATTTAGGATATTTTTAATAAATTTTTTTTCAACAGAAATCTTAGCATTAGGATCTTTTCCTCCATAAAGTATGCCTGGGATAAATCCGTTTGCTCTTAATTTATTTAGCTGTCCAGTAGTAACGGTATCTCTTTTTGTAGCTTTTAAATTATGCATTTTTATAATTGGATGAGCTATTTAACTTAAGTTAGTTAATAAAACAAGCACTAATTGAATAAATCAGATACTGACGTAGAATTTGAAATTCTATTAATTGCCTCAGCCATCAGAGGCGCTATAGAAACAACCTCAATTTTATTATTATTTTTAATCTTAAAACTATTATCTATTGTATCTGTAATAATTAACTTTTTTATTTTAGATTTTTGAATTTTTTTTGCAGAATCTCCACTTAACACAGCATGAGTAATAAAAACATAGACATCGATCGCTCCAGCTTTTTTTAGTGCGTCAACAGCATTAATTATTGTTCCCCCACTATCGATTATATCGTCTACAATTATACAATTTTTTCCTTTAACTTCTCCGATAATATTCATTACTTCAGATTTGCCAGACTCGGGTCTTCTTTTATCTATAATTGCTAAATCAGCTTTTATTTTTGTCGCTAAACCTCTGGTTCTTTGTACGCCACCTACATCAGGAGATACACAAACTAAATTTTTAGTTTTAAATTTTTTTTTAATATATCTAGCAAACAAAGGAGTTGTAAATAAATTATCTACAGGTATGTCAAAGAAGCCTTGAATTTGTCCTGTATGCAAATCTACGGTTACAACTCTATTTGCCCCAGCATTTGTAATCAAATTTGAAACAACTTTTGCCGATATGGAAGTTCTTGGGGCTACTTTTCTATCTTGTCTTGCATAGCCAAAATAAGGAATCACAGCAGTAATATTTTTTGCTGAAGATCTTCTAAGAGCATCAATGCACAAGAGTAGCTCCATAATATTATCATTAGCAGGGTTTGAAGTTGATTGAATTACAAAAACACTATTACCTCTAATATTTTCATTTATTTCTATGAAGATTTCTCCGTCAGCAAATTTTTTTATATTTGAATTGATGGGTTTAAGTTTGAGTTGTTTTGCAATCTCCTTACTTAATTTAGGATTACTAGTGCCGGATAAAATTTTCATGAAGATGACACGTTATACAATTAATTATTTATCTTTTCAAATGAATTAGTTTTCTATCAATCTTATAGTAGAAATACATCTACCATAGTCCTTTTTACCTTGTTTTAATGATCTACGAAAGCTAAAAAAAATTTCTTCTTTATCATAAGTATCTAGATTAATATTTTCAATATAATTTACATCGAATTGCGCTACTTTGGAGTTAACGTATTTTCTTAAATCGAAAAAAATTTTGTTATTCTTTGAAGAAAAAAATTTTTTATTTATTTTATTTTTGCTTATAAATTCATCATAAAATTCATTTCCAATTTCGTAATTTTTTGATGCTATACAAGGACCAATTGCTACATAAATCTGATTATTTTTATTCATTTTGATGATTTTATTGATAGTATTTTCTATAATACCGTTAACCGCTCCTTTCCATCCAGCATGAACACAAGCCACAGTTTGATTTATTTTTTCATAAATCAATATAGGAACACAATCTGCGGTAAGAACTGAAATAGCAATGTTTTTAATTTTCGTAATCAATGCATCAGCATTAACTCTTTTTATATTTTGATTGTTTTCATCAATTATTACAACTTTATTGCTATGTGTTTGATTCATTGTAAATAAATTATTTTTCTCAACTCCTATTTTTTTTGAAACAATAGATAAGTTATTCAAAACATTTTTTCTTTTGTCTTTAGAACCCAGTCCACAATTAAGGCTGCTATATATACCTTTTGAAACACCTCCTTTATTTGAAAAAAAACAATGCTTAATATAATTAAACTCATTAAGTTTTTTAGAAAAATACATTAGTTAAATCCTAGCGAAAATTTATTTTTTAATTTAAATGCAAACAAAAACTTAAATAATTTACCCATTTGTTTTGGGTTAATTAATCTTTCTATTCTAAAATATAAATCTGATTTTTCTTTAAAATTCATTTTTTTAGCAACCACCTCAGCTCTCTCCATAATTCCCATTTTTTTTAAGAAAAAACTCTGAGTTACTATATTATTAACTTTCATTTTTTTTTTTAAATAGTTTTTTAATAAACCAAAATTTACTAAAGAGGTAATGTCAGCATCTCCAATATTATCAAATATCATGTTGGCTTTATGATTCATGATAGATTGTAATGTGTTTTTATTTTTTTGTTTAAGGAAGCCATAATCGATTAAAAGCAAACCACCATTTTGTTTTTTAATTGCACTGATGATGAGATTTAATTCAGCTAATCCTTGCTTGGGATATTCAATAAAAGTTTGCTTTTTTGATAGACTATATTTTTTTAGTTCAATTATTATTTTTGAATCAGCTTTTTTTAAAAAAGTTTTAATTTTAGAATTATTTTCTAATTTTACATACTGTTCATAAAGAATATTATTAATTTTTTTAAATTGTTTTATTGGAATAGCATCGAAAAATTCGTTTCCTAAAAATATAATAGGTCCTTTTTGAATTTTATTAAAATTCTTAATCCATTGAATTTTTACATCATTAAGATTATTTTTTTGTAAATTTTTTAAATTTTTACTTCTTTCGTATAAAAAAATATTTACTGAATTAAAAAAAATTGGAAATTTTTTAAATACTCTAAGAAAAGTTTTACACATATCGCCGTTGCCAGGACCAAGTTCTACAACATTAAATATTGTTGGTTTATCCATGTTCTCCCATAGAGAAATAACCCATAAAGCAATCATCTCACTAAATATTGAGGTTATTCCAGGTGAGGTAATAAAATCACCATTTTTCCCAAAAGGAATTTTTTTAGAATAATAACCGTAGTTCTTATTATAAAGCACGTTAGAAATAAATTTATCTATTGGAATTTTTTTTGATTCTTTAAAATATTTACTTAGCGAATTCATTATTTTTTGCTTTTTTTAAAATGAATAAACCAATTAAAATCATGATGAAACTTAAAATTGATCCCATACTAAATAAATCGAACAAATAACCAATTTGTTTATCAGGCTCTCTGAATTGTTCTGATACAATTCTAAACAAACCATATAAGATCATAAATAAAGCAGCTACCGTGCCTGAGCTAGTTGTTTTTTTATAAATTAGATTTATAAGAATAATAAAAAGTACAATGCCCTCTAAAACAGCCTCGTAAAGTTGTGAAGGGTGTCTAGGTATTTCATCTACTTCAGGAAATATGACAGCCCAAAAGAAACTTGTTGGTTTACCATAGAGCTCCCCATTAATAAAATTAGCTATTCTTCCTAAAAAAATACCAATAGGTGCAACACTTGCAATAATATCTAGAAAAAAAAATGAATTAATTTTTACTTTGTTTGCAAATATAGTAGTTCCCAATATTATACCAATTAAGGCTCCATGAAAAGACATACCGCCTTGCCAGATTTTGAAAATATCGAGAGGTTTATTTAAAAAATAAGATAGATTATAAAAAAGTACATATCCTAATCTTCCACCAATTATTATTGAAATAATAATATAACTAATCAAATCATCAAAAATATTACTATCAAATTCAACAATTTTATTTCGAATTTTAAAATTAATTATTTTTTTTGCAATCCACCATCCAATTAAAATTCCAAAAATATATGCAAGTGAATACCAATGAACTTTAAAAAAGCCGAAATTAATTAAAACTGGGTTTAAATCATGGATATACATGGTAAATTTATACCATATTTGATATTATTTTTCCTATTATTTAATATTAATCATGAATACCTCAGAAAAAATTTTAAAGCTCATATCTAATTTTATAGAAACAGGAATTTTAACATCACAAGATGCTAAAAAAGAATTGATTAATAATTTAAAATTTAAGCGCGATAATTTAATTGATAAGCTTCAGTTAGTATCAAGAGAAGAATTTAATATTTTAAAAAAAATAATTGAAAAACAACAAAAAGAAATAAACCAATTAAAAAGAAAAAAGAAACTATAACGGCAACGAAATCTTAACTTCTAAACCTTTATATTTGCTTTCACCCAGCTCAATACTTCCACCGTGAGATCTTATAATATCCTCAGCTATTGACATTCCTAAACCAACACCTGAATGATTTAAGTTTCTGCTTTCATCCAACCTAAAAAAAGGTTTAAAAACGTTTTTGTATTGATGTAATGGAATACCTTGACCATCATCATTAATATAAATATTTATTTTATTTTTTGATTTTGACATATGGACATAAACATTCTTGGCATAATTCAATCCATTTTCAATAATATTATTGAAACATCGTTTCAATGCATTTTTTCTTGCAACAATAACTATTTGATCTACTAAGTTTAAGTGAAGATTTTTATTATTTTTTTCAGTGGCGATCTCACTAAAAAGATTATTAATATTCGCTGCTGTAGATTCTTCTTGAATCTGTGATTTTGCAAATTGTAAATACGAATTTAACATTTTTTCCATCTCATCAATATCTTTTGACATTTTAATTGACAGGTCTTTTTGATTTAACATTGCCAATTGCAGCTTTAGTCTTGTTAATGGCGTTCTAAGATCGTGACTTATACCTGACAGCATTTCCGTTCTTTGCTTTAAATGTCTATCAATTCTTTTAGCCATTTTATCAAACTCATAAGCAGCTTTTCTTATTTCGGATGCACCCGATGGTCTTATGCCGCTTATAAAATCTCCTTTACCAAATTTTTCAGCTGCTTTTGCAAGGTTAACAATTGGTCTAGTTTGATTTTTTAAAAAAATGATAGCAATTGAAATAAGCATTATTGATGGAAGTGTAATCCAAAAAATAAATATCCTTACAGAAGATGGTGCAATCTTTTCTTGTGGAAATAGAATTTGAATAGTCTTAGAATTAGATTTTAATCTAATTTCTACTACATCTTCGTATTTGATATTATCAAACCAATAATTTGAGGGCCCAAAAGCACTTTTTAATTCTCGGCGTAAAGATCTGTCTATAGGACTAAATTTTCTTTCTCTGCTGACTAAGGGTAATTTTTCATCAACAATATTAATTACAAAATCAAAGTTAGATTTAAAACTTTGATTAAAATAATCTATTTGCTTAGAGTCATTTCCATTATAGATGTTTGATAAAGTTTTTAATTCACCCACTAAAGATCTAGTCAACTCTTTGTTTGTTTTAATCCAAATACTATCAAAGAAAACAACAGTGATTATAATTTGTAAAATAATGGTTGGGGCTACTACTATAATTAAAGATCTATAAAATAAGCCAGTAGGTAAAATTTTTTTTAAAATATTATTCAATCCAAAGGACATAGCCGGTACCTCTTATGGTTTGTAAGTATTTTGGATTTTTAGGATTGATCTCAATCTTTTGTCTTAGTCTCGTAATCATCACATCGATAGACCTTTCTTGAATAATATTTGAAATTTCTCCGATTTGTAATCTCGAATAAGTTTTTCCTGGATTAGCTAACATTTCTATTAAAACTTTCTTTTCTACATTATTAATCTTACTAATTTTATTTTTTAGTCGAATAGACATTTTATTCAAGTCAACTTTAGCTTCACCAATTTTATTAATTTTATTGAGATCAATTTTAGTAATTTTTTTAATAATATTTCTAATCCTAAGTAATAATTCTTTTGGCTCAAAAGGTTTGCTTAAATAGTCATCCGCCCCCAGTTCTAAACCTTCTATTCTATTTTCTACTTCTCCCTTAGCGGTTAAAAGAATAATTGGTAGATTAGAATTTTTTTTTATCTCTTTTGTAAGTTCAAAACCGTTTTGTCCTGGCATCATGACATCGAGCACTATTAAATCAAATTTAAAATAACCCATTTTGATTTTTGCTTCTTCAGCATTGCTAGCCGTAGATACAATCAACTTATTTTCTTTTAAGTATTCTTTGATGAGCTCTCTAATTCTATCGTCATCATCAACTACCAGAATATGGTATTTAATTTTTTCCATTTATAATTTTATTTAATACCTCTTTAAATTTTATTACTGAGTCGGGTTCAGAGTTTTTTAGAGCATTAAATATTCTCTTTTTTTGAGACTCATATATTTTTTCAAAATAAATTTTTCCATCTTTATCTAAGAATAAGTTTTTTTTCCTTGTATCTTCTTCGTCTTTAATTTGTTTTATCATTTTAGATTTTATCAAGTCTCTTAATACTCGATTTAAGCTTTGCTTAGTTACTTTTAAGCGGAACATTAATTCACCAAGATTTATCCCTGGATTTCTTTCAATTAGATTTAAAGCTCTTAAATGTGCTGGACCGAATGAATTTTCTGAAAGTATTTTTTTAGGATCAGAAAAAGTTTCTCGATAAGCATAAAAAAGTAGCTGAATAAAATCTTTTATTTGTTCGTCTTTAAGATAAAGTAACTCTTTCATAATCGGTAAGTTATATTGACTTATTGTAATAAGAAATATATTTTTTTGTAAGAAAAAAATTGTTATATTGTTTTTTATGGAAATTATCCCTTACGACAAAAGATCAGGAAAGATTTGGTTTAATGGTGAAAATGTTGACTGGTCAAAAGCTCAAGTTCATCTTTTAAGTCATGGACTCCACTATGCAAGTTGTGTTTTTGAAGGAATCCGAGTTTACGATGGAAAAATTTTTAAATTGTCTGAACATACAGAAAGATTGTTTCATTCTGCCAAAAGAATGGGAATGAATGTTCCCTACAGTAAAGACGAAATAAGTCAATCGACTAATCAAATAGTTGAGATTCAAAAAACCCAAAACGGTTATGTGAGACCAATTATATGGCGCGGTAGTGAAATGATGGCTATCTCAGCAAAAAATAATAAAATCAATGTTGCAATTGCCACTTGGGAGTGGGGATCTTATTTTGATCCAAAACTTAAACTAGAAGGTATTAGGTTAAATATTTCATCATGGAGAAGACCTGCGCCAAATTCTATTCCTTGGGATACAAAAGCTTCCGGTCTTTACATGATTTGTACACTTTCAAAACACGAAGCAGAGTCCAAAGGATATGTGGATTCTTTAATGCTGGACCATCAAGGGAATGTTGCAGAGGCAACTGGAGCTAATATTTTTTTTAAAAATAGCGCAGGAGAACTTCATACACCAAAACCTGATTCTTTTTTAGATGGAATAACCAGAAGATGTATTATTGATATTGCAAAATCGAAAGGTATTAAAGTTATAGAGCGTAAAATCAAACCAGAAGAAATGTCTAATTTTGTAGGTTGTTTTTTAACCGGAACCGCAGCAGAAGTAACGCCAGTTGCATCTATTGATAAGTATAATTTTAAAGTCTGCAATGTAATCACGGATCTTTCCGAAAGCTACCAAGATCTTGTTAGAAAATAGAAAAACGCTGCTTAGTTTCTTTTAGCAACTATTAATACTGACCAAGCAAAATATTTAAAGTTTTTAATTTTAAAAAAATAGTTGTCTAATTTGCAAAGAATTTTAAACAATAATGATTTTTCGGGTTTTATATAAAACAGGAAAAATACTAAAGTAAAAAAACCATAATAATTAATTTTTACATTTTTAAATAAAGAATTAATTAAATCAAAATCTTTTTTTATAAAAGGATGTTCATCCACTGATCTAGAATTAGGTGTTAATTTTCTATAAAAATTTATTATGGGGTTAGTTCCTAAAGGTTCTATAAAAACCATTTCACCATCATCTTTAAGGACTTTACTAATTTCATTAATTGCTTTTTCCATATTTAAATGGTGAAGAATTCCGCTGCCAAAAACTAAATCAAAAGTTTTTTCTTTTAATTTTAAATTTTCACAATTATCAATTAAATATTCAATTTTAAAATTTAAGTTTTTTGCGCTTTGAACCGCTTTATCTATTGAAACTTCAGATATATCTACACCAACTAATCTTTTTGGATTGTACTTAGCAATTTTTTCCGTAACACTCCCAACACCGCAACCATAATCAAGAACTATTTTTTGATTTGCTTTTTTGGATATTATTAAATTAAAATCTTCAAACATATTATGAAGAGCTTTATAAAATATGTTTTCAAATCTACTTTTTTTTGATTGAAGATTATTGTGAAAATTTTTTTCTCTTAAATTAATTTCTGTTAAACTCATTTAATTAGTTATTCTTATTATCTTCAGATATTGCATGTTCTATACCCTTTATGAGATAGTCATATCCGGTGTATAAGGTTAAAAAAGCAGAGACCCATAAAAGCATTATCCCGATAGTTTCAGCATTATAGTCTTTAAAATTAATTATTTTATTTCCAACTTCACCTGTTAATAGAATTGAAATTGAGAACATTTGTAAAAAAGTTTTAAATTTTGCAAGCTTTGTAACTGGTATGGAAAAACTAATCTTTGCTAAAAATTCTCGTAAACTAGAAATTAGTATTTCTCTAACTAGAATAATAATAGCTGCTATTACTTCATAATTTTTAATTGTCTCATTCATCACCAGCAAAACTAAAGCAGCACATACTAAAATCTTATCAGCAATAGGATCTAATAGCTCTCCAAGCTTCGATTCTTCTTTAAGTAATCTTGCTAATAAACCATCTAAAAAATCTGTAAAACTTGCAATTACAAATAAGAAAAATGGAATTAGATCTCCATACATTCCTGGTAAAAAAAAAGTTAGTACAAATATGGGAACGATAATAATTCTACCGATGGTAAGAATATTTGGTATTTTTAATCTCATTTAAATTTATTCGTGAAAATAATTATATATTTTTTTAGCTATATTGTCTTTAATACCCTCAACTGATTTTAAATCATCGAGACTTGCAGACTCGATTGATTTTGCAGATCCAAAATAGTTTAACAAAGCTCTTTTTCTTTGTTTACCTATTCCAGCTATTTGATCTAATAAAGATTTACTTAGGTTTTTTTTTCTTTTTGCTCGATGTGAACTGATAGCAAATCGATGAGCCTCATCTCTTAATCTTTGAATAAAAAAGAGCAATGGATCATTTTTTTCTAATTTAAATTCATTATTCTCAAAATATATTTTTTCTTCACCTGCATTTCTATTTTTACCTTTGGCTATTGCTATAATTGGTAAATCATGAAGTCCCAACTCGTTTAAAACTTCTCTGCTAATTGAATATTGACCTTTTCCACCATCTATCATGATTAAATCTGGTAAAGATAAAGACCCCGATTGTTCTTTAACAGCTTTAGAAAATCTTCTAAACAAAACTTCTTTGAGCATGCCATAGTCATCACCTTTTACCAATTCATTTTTTATATTAAATTTTCGGTATCTTTTTTTTATAAAGCCCTCATTACCAAAACATATTAAAGCACCAATACAATCTGTGCCTTGATTATGGCTATTATCATAAACCTCTAATAAATTTATATTGCTGTTAAGGTTAAATTTTTTAATTAAACTATCAATTAAGTTGTCATTGCTTTGAGTTTCGTAAATTTTTTGAGATAAAGCTTGTTTAGCATTTTTTTCAGCTAGGTAAGCAAGATTTTTTTCTTCCTTTGATTTAGCTTCTCTTAATATTATTTCTTTTTTTTCCTTATTTTTAAATGCTTCTTCCAGAAGGTCTTTTTCTGAAACATTGTGATTAGTTATTATTAATTTTGGAATAGTTTTATTTTCATAAAACTGAGGTAAAAAAGAAGAAAGAATATTTTCTAATTTTTCATCTGGGTCATGTTTTGGAAAATATGCTTGATTACCCCAGTTTTGTTTTGATCTAAAAAAGAAAACTTGAATGCAAGTTCTACCAGAATCTTTAAAAATACCAATGACATCTGCTTCGTTTAAATTAGATTGGTTAATTTTTTGCGAGGATTGAATCTGCGCTAGCGCTTTAATCTTATCTCTAATTACTGCAGCTTTTTCGTAATCGAGCTCTTTACTAGCTTTTTCCATTTCTTGAGATAAGTTTTCTTGAATTTTTCGTGACTCACCCGATATAAAATCTACAGCATCATTTACTGTTTTTTTATAATCTTTTTCATTAATATATTTAACACACGGTGCAGAACATCTCTTTATTTGATGAAGCATGCAGGGCCTATTCCTATTTTTAAAAACATTGTCATCACAAACTCTTAACATAAAAACTTTCTGTAAAATTTTTATAGTCCAATTTGCTGAACCAGCTGAGGTAAAGGGTCCAAAATAATATCCTTCTTTAGATTTTTTTCCTCTAAGCTTAATAATTTGAGGCCATTGATCATTATTACTTATGAAAATATATGGGAATGATTTGTCATCTCTTAACAAGATATTAAATCTTGGTTTATGTTTTTTAATTAAATTTGCTTCAAGAAGTAAAGCCTCACTTTCATTTGATGTAGTTGTAGTTTCTAAGTCCGTTGTTAGAGCTAACATTCTTTCAATTCTAATAGGCAAGCTATTGTCAGATACGTAACTCTTAAGTCTGTTTGGAATATTTTTAGCTTTACCTATGTAGAGAATTTCTTTTTTTTCACCTAGCATTTTATAAACGCCCGGGTTATTTGAAATATAAGGTATTTTATCTTTAATAATTTTTTTACCCTTTTCTAAATTGCTTATCATTTTCTTTTTTTTAGAATTTCAATACCCACTGAAGAAGCATTCTTAATAATTTCTGGCTTTTCTATTCTCAGTTTAATTTTAATAATATTTTTGTTTATAAATAGATTTGAAAATATTTTTTCAGCTAAAGTCTCTAAAAGATCATAATGTTTTTTTTGAGTTAATTTTTTTACGTTACTAATAACTTCTTCATAATTAACGATATTGTCGAGATTATTACCGCTTGGTTTTAGAAATGGATTGATATTAATTTCAATATTAAACTTAATTTGTTGCTTTTTCTTCTTTTCAAAATCATGAATTCCTATTGAGGTTTTAAAAACCAAGTCTTTGATTAATACTTTTCTTTTATAAGTATATTTTTCTATATTTGAAAAATTTAAGACTTTTAAATTTTTATTTTTCATTCTTTAATATTAATTATATCAGGGGTCAGCCAAGCTATATTTTGACCACTATCTACAGGGATAATGTGCCCTGTTATATTATCATTTTTTATTAAAAATTTTATTGCTGAACAAATATTCTCAGTTTCTACTTTTTTTTTCAGTAAAGTTGCCTGCCATTGTTTTTTAAAATGCTTTTCAGTTTGTCTTTTATTTTTAAGTGTTGGACCAGGTGCTATACCGTTCACTCTAATATTCGGTGCAAATTTCATAGCACTTACTTTTGTTAAAGTTTGAAGTCCAGTCTTGCTTAAAGTGTAAGATAAAAAATGAGGCGTTAATTTAAATATTCTCTGATCGATAATATTAATAATATTTCCTTTATTTTTTTTAGTAAATTTATAAAAATCTCTAGAAAGTAAGGAAGGAGATTTCAGATTTATATTTAAGTGTTTATCAAATTTTTTTTCATCAAAATTTTCTATATTATCGTTTTCAAATATGGAGGCATTATTAATTAAACAATCAATACCTTTCATTTTTTTATAAGCATAAGGAATAATTTTTTTTGTTTCATTAATTATGTTTAAATTAGCTTTAAATAAAAAAATCTCTGCACCAAGGCTTTCTAGATTTATTTTTAGCTCCTTAACTTCTGCAGAAGATTTATTATAATGTAATAAAATTTTGACATCGAAATTAGCTAAAGACTTGGCAATAGCTGCACCAATTCTTGTTGCCGCACCAGTTATAATTATTTTTTTGGCTTCCATTTTTTTGCTGCTTTGTTTACTTTGACGCCAGGCATACCCATTGTAGATCGTCCTTTAGGATATATTTTATTATTTAAATTATACTGACTAATTTTAGGATTCAAATTAATTTCAAGTTCGCTAGCTTCTAGTTTTCGAATTTCATCTCTCATTCTCGCTGCCTCTTCAAATTCTAGGTTAGCAGCCGATTCTTTCATTTGTTTATTTAGAGCCTTAAGATGTTTTTTTAAATTTCCTCCGATGTTTGATTCTCCGTTTAATTGTAAATAATCTTTTTCGTAAACCGATGATAAAATATCTCCAATATCTTTCTTAATTGACATGGCTGTAATATTATTTTTTTTATTGAATTCGGATTGTTTGTTTCTTCTTCTATCTGTCTCACTAATTGCTTTTTTAATACTTTTAGTAATTTTATCGGCATATAAAATAACTTTTCCATCAATATTTCTTGCTGCTCTTCCAATGGTTTGAATTAATGATGTTTCTGACCTTAAGAATCCTTCTTTGTCAGCATCAAGAATTGCCACAAGAGCGCATTCAGGAATATCTAATCCTTCTCTTAGTAAATTTATACCAACCAAAATATCAAAAACACCCATACGTAAATCTCTAATAATTTCAATTCTTTCTAGAGTGTCTATATCTGAGTGCATATACCTAACTTTCAAACCATTCTCATGGAGGTACTCAGTTAAATCTTCTGCCATTTTTTTGGTAAGTGTGGTTGCTAAAATCCTAAAGCCATTGCTTATTACTTTTGCAGCCTCGTGCATCAGGTCATCAACTTGTGTTTTTGCAGGTCTAATTTCAACAGGCGGATCAATTAATCCTGTTGGTCTAATAATTTGCTCTATAAAATCATTATTAGTTTGTTTTAATTCCCACGGGCCAGGTGTTGCAGAAACAAATATAGTTTGAGTTCTCATTGTATCCCATTCTTCAAATTTTAAAGGCCTATTATCCATGCAGGATGGCAATCTAAAACCATATTCAGCTAAAGTTTTTTTTCTAGTATGGTCGCCTTTATACATTCCATTTAATTGCGGAATAGTTACATGGCTTTCATCAACAAATATAATCGAATTATCTGGAAAATATTCAAATAAAGTCGGAGGTGGTTCTCCAGCTTTTCTACCAGATAAATATCTAGAATAATTTTCTATTCCATTACACGTTCCTGTAGCTTCGATCATTTCTAAATCAAACTTAGTTCTTTCTCGCAACCTTTGCGCCTCTAACAATTTATTATTTTTTTCATGTTCTTTTAAAGTCTGCTCTAATTCAATTTTGATTTCTTTTATAGCTTGCTCCATAGTAGGTTTTGGTGTGATGTAGTGACTATTTGCATAAATTTTTATTAACGAATAATCATTATAGGTATCTCCAGTTAAAGGGTCAAACTCTTCAATTTTATTTAATTTATTGAAATCAAAACATAATCTCCAAGCTCTATCTTCTAAGTGCGAAGGAAATATTTCTAAATTTTCTCCTCTTACACGGAATGTTCCTCTGAAGAAACTTTGATCATTTCTTTTGTATTGTAAAGTAACAAACATTCGAATCAAATCATCTCGCTTGTATTCATTATTTTTTTTAAGAGTTAAAGTCATTTTGCTGTAAGCCTCAACCGACCCTAAGCCATAAATACAAGAAATGCTGGCAACGATAATAACATCATCTCTTTCTAACAAAGAACGTGTTGCTGAGTGACGCATTCTATCTATCTGCTCATTTATTGAAGCTTCTTTTTCTATATAAGTATCTGATCTTGGAACGTATGCTTCAGGAGTATAATAATCATAATAGGAGACAAAATATTCTACAGCGTTATTAGGAAAAAAACTTTTAAATTCACCGTACAACTGAGCAGCTAATGTTTTATTGGGAGCAAGTATTAAAGCTGGTCTGTTAGTTGCTTCTATGACCTTAGCCATTGTAAAAGTTTTTCCTGAACCGGTGACACCCAAAAGCACTTGTTCACGGTTGTTTTTTTCAAGATTTTCAATTAACTTTTTTATCGCTCTTGGTTGGTCACCATCAGGCTGAAAATCACTCTTAATTTTAAATTTAATTCCACCTTCAAGTTTTTTTTTAACTTGACTGTGGGCAATCTCCAAATCCGCTATTTTTTCTTGGTAAGTGTTTTGCATTTCGTGTAATTAATAATTTAAAAAAACTATTATAAAATTCAATGAGCATAGTTTCCAACAGTTTAAAACGAATAAAACCGTCGCCTACAATTGCCATTAGTCAAAAAGCTAAAGAAATGAAGGATGCAGGTAAAGATATTATAGTTCTAGGAGCCGGAGAACCAGATTTTGACACACCTGAAAATATTAAAAATGCTGCAATCGAGGCAATTAAAAGAGGGGATACTAAGTACACAGCTGTAGATGGAACTCCTGCTTTAAAAAAAGCTATTCAATCTAAATTTTTAAGAGAAAACAAACTCAGTTATAGACTAGATGAAATAACAGTTGGAACAGGAGGTAAGCAAGTTCTTTACAATACTTTCATGGCAACCATGAATAAAGGCGATGAGGTAATTATTCCTGCTCCTTACTGGGTTTCTTATCCTGATATGGTTTTATTAGCTGGCGGATCACCTAAAATAGTTGAATGTAGTGAAACCGAAGAATTTAAATTAACTCCCACAAAACTTCAAAAAGCTATTTCAAAAAAAACAAAATGGTTTATTTTAAATTCACCTTCAAATCCAACTGGTGCATGTTATTCAAAAAAAGAAATTGAAGATTTAGGAAAAGTCTTAATTAAAAATAAACATGTTTATATTTTAAGCGATGATATCTATGAACATATTGTATTTGATAATTTTAATTTTTTTACTATCGGGCAAATTAAAGAATTAAAAAGCAGAACTATTACTATGAACGGGGTAAGTAAATCTTATTCAATGACCGGCTGGAGAATAGGTTATGCGGGTGGACCCAAAGAAATTATTAAAGCTATTGCTAAAATTCAATCTCAATCAACAACTAATCCTTCATCTATCAGTCAAGCAGCTGCCGTAGAAGCATTAAATGGACCACAAGATTTTATTAAAATTAGATCAGACTCTTTTAAAGAAAGAAGAGATTTTGTTGTTAGAGAATTAAATAATATTAAAGGTATTTCATGTTTGAATCCAGATGGAGCCTTTTACGTTTTTCCAAGCTGTAAAAAAATTTTAAGCAAGAAAACAAAATTAAAGACAGATCAAGAATTTGTTGAAAAATTATTAGAAAAAACTGGCGTTGCGGTTGTTCAAGGCTCTGCCTTTGGACTAGATGGCTACTTTAGAATTTCCTACGCAACATCGATGGAAAATTTAAAGAAAGCTATTGAGAGAATTAAATCTTTTTGCGATAGATTATAAAATTTAAAAAAAAATAGATTAATTTAACCTAAATATTACTACTAACTTTAATATTCCTGTGACGATAAAAAAAAGAGATCTATATTACGAGAGAATACCTACTAAACTTTTAAGAGAAGATATTAGATTATTAGGAACGTTTCTTGGCCGTATTATAAAAGAACAAGAGGGTATTACTTTTTTTAAGACAGTAGAAAAGTTAAGAATACTCTCCAAAACTTCTTTATACGATAAAAATAAAAGTAAAATTTTTTCAAAAATTTCGAAAGAAATTAAGAAACTTGCACCTAAACAAATATTTAAATTAACAAGATCTTTTTCACATATTCTAAATTTAATGAATTTAGCAGAATCTGTTGATGCCTCCAGAAAACTTATTGAGCATGAAAATTCTTCTCAAAAAAATAAGGATCAAAGTTTATTTATCGAAGATATAATTGAAAATTTATTTAAGAATAAAAATATTTCTAACAATAAAATTTATGAAAAAGTAAAGAAATTAGAAATTAATATTGTTCTAACAGCCCATCCAACCGAAGTAAAAAGAAGAACCCTAATCCAAAAATATGCCAATTTGACTAAATTATTAGAACAAAGACATCTTTATAAAAAATATCCTTCAAAAATTTTAGATATAGATGAAAAACTTTATAGTGAAATATCAATCATTTGGAAAACTGATGAAATAAAAAGAGTAAAGCCCTCTCCGTTAGATGAAGCTAGGTGGGGACTAGCAGTTATCGAAGATAGTTTATGGGATACCATTCCCAAAGTTCACAAAAGATTAAATGATATTTTTAAAAAAAATATGGGAACAGATTTACCTAGAAATTTTAATCCTATTCAATTTGGATCCTGGATGGGAGGAGATAGAGATGGTAATCCTTACGTAACAGCAAATATAACTAAAAAAATTATTCTATATTCAAGATGGCAAGCTGCAAAGTTATATGAAAAAGAGCTTACACAATTAATTCAAGATTTATCGGCAGAAGATTGTTCAGCAAAGATTAAAAGATTTACTGGTAAAACTTTTGAACCATATAGAGTTTTTTTAAGGCCAGTTAGAGACAAGGTAAGATTAACTCATTTATTAATTGAGGGATATCTTAATCAAAACAAACCTTTAGATGAAAAAAAATTATTAAAAGATAAAAATGAAATTGAAGAACCACTTAGAGCGGTCAGAGACTCATTGCTTTTAAATAAAGGACAACATATTGCAAATGCAAATTTATTAGATTTAATTAGAAGAGTTAAATGCTTCGGTATCAGTCTTGTAAAACTTGATATAAGACAGGAGTCATCTAGACACACAAAGTTATTAATTGAAATTATTAAAAAAAGTTATAAAAAAGATTATTTAAAATTTTCCGAAATTGAAAAAGTAAATTTACTTTCATCATTAATAAAACAAAAAAAAATTTTAATACATAAAATAAGTATAAAAGATACTGAAAATAAAGAAGTTTGGAATACCTTTATAGAACTAACAAGACAGCCAAGTGCTTGTCTTGGTGCTTATATAATCTCTATGACTTCAAATGCTTCTAATATTTTAGAAGTCTATTTTTTGCAAAAACAATCTAAAATAAAAAAGTTATTAAGAGTTGTTCCACTTTTTGAAAAATTAGAGGATTTAAAAAATGCAAAAAAAGTTATGGAAAATCTTTTTAAATTACCGTGGTATCGAAAACTAATTAATAATAAACAAGAAGTGATGATTGGCTATTCAGATTCCAGTAAAGATGCTGGAAAATTATCAGCCAGCTGGTACCAATTTAAAATGCAAGAAGAATTAAGAGATTTGGCTATAAAATATAAAGTTCAATTAACTTTTTTTCATGGCAGAGGAGGATCACCCGGTAGAGGGGGCGGGCCAATACAAGCGACAATGAAATCTTTACCTTCGAGAACAGTTGATGGAAGAATACGTATTACAGACCAAGGTGAAGTTGTTCAGCAGAAATATGGTTATAAACCTTTGGCTGAATACAATCTTTGTAGTTATATAGGCGCAGCTATGGAAGCAACATTAAGCCCACCTCCAAAACCCAAAAAAAATTGGCGAGACTTAATTGAAAAAATGTCAGACATTTCAACTTTAGCTTATCGAAAAAACATTAATCAAAGTGAGGATTTTGTTAGATATTTTAAAACTGTTACTCCTCATCAGCCTTTAAATAAACTTTCAATTGGTTCAAGGCCCTCTAAAAGAAAAAATGTTGATAATATTCAAAGCTTAAGAGCTATTCCGTGGGTTTTTGCGTGGACACAAATTCGTTTGATGCTTCCAGCTTGGCTTGGAATTACTGAAGCATTGAGATACGCATCAATAAAAAAGTTTTCTAAAACATTATACGATATGGAAAAGAATTGGGCTTTTTTTAATTCTACTATGGATATATTAGACATGGTAATTTCTAAAGTTGATACGGAAATTTCAATTATTTACGAAAATAATTTAGCTGATGAGTCATTAAAAAGAATAGGAAAAAGATTACGTTTTCAATTTGATACATTAGTTAAATTACATAATAGAATTACACCTAAAGAAATAGTTATAGAAAGAAAAAAATTTAGGAAAACTTTATTTGTAAGAAATAATTACACAGAAATGTTAAATATATTACAAGCAAATATCATGAATAAAATCAATAATAAAAAATATAAAAAATCCGATCAAAAATTTCTTGACGATGCTTTAATGACGTCAATAGCAGGTATTGCTGCCGCGATGAAGAATACTGGGTAAATATATACACTTATATCAAAGTGTAGAAATAGATTTAAAATTTAAATTTTTTTAGTTGTGTGATAAAAATTTCTCTGCTTCAAGCGCAGCCATGCAACCCATACCTGCAGCAGTCACAGCTTGTCTAAATTTTTTGTCTTTAACATCACCAGCCGCAAACACTCCTGGTATATTTGTTTCTGTGGAATCTGGTTTTGTAGTTAAATAACCTTGTTTATCCATATCTAATTGGTTTTTAAATAAAGCAGTCGCAGGATCGTGCCCAATCGCTATAAATAAACCATCTACTTTTAATTCAGTAACTTTATTAGTTTTTAAATTTTTAATTTTAATTGCATTCACAACTTTAGGATTAGATTTACCGATAACTTCTTCTACAGCACTATCCCAAATAATTTCTATTTTTTTATTAGCTTTAAGTTTTGTTTGAAGTAATTTTTCAGCTCTTAATTCATTTCGTCTATGGACAAGTTTAACTTTTGAAGCAAATTTAGTTAAAAAAATTGCCTCTTCTACAGCAGCATTTCCTCCACCTACAACAGCAACTTCTTTTTCTTTAAAAAAGAATCCATCACAAGTCGCACATGCCGAAACTCCAAAACCTCTAAATTCTTGCTCACTCTTTAAATTTAACCAGCGTGCTTGAGCACCAGTTGTAATAATAACTGCCTCTCCAGTATAAACCTGACCGCTATCACCAATTGCTGAGAAAGGTTTTTTTGATAAATCAACTTTACTTATATGATCTTGAATCATTTCAGTTCCAACGGCTTCTGCTTGACCTTTCATTTCATCCATTAACCACGGACCCTGAATAACCTTTGAATAACCAGGGTAATTTTCTACATCTGTAGTTTTAGTTAATTGCCCCCCAGGTTCAGAACCGTAAACTAAAATAGGGTTAAGCATTGCTCGTGCTGCATAAATTGCAGCAGTATACCCAGCAGGTCCTGATCCAATAATTAACACTTTTGTATGTTTAGCTAATTTATTATTCATTCTATAGAAGATATATAGTAACAAATGTTAAAATTAAAAGCATTACTTTTGACACAAGGTATGCACGGCATGATCAGTCAAGTTGAAGGTTTAGCCAAAGCTCTTAATTTAGATTTTAAGCATCAAACTATAAACTTAAAAAGTTTTTGGAATTTTATTCCACCAAAATTTACTCCGGTTACAGCAAATATATTAAATGAAAAGTTTATTTGCGATGCAAAAGTAATTATATCTTGTGGAAGAAAAAGCGTCATATCTTCTATTGCGTTGAAAAGAAAATTTGGTAAAGATATATTTAATATTCATATTCAAGATCCTAAAGTAGCTATTTCTAACTTCGATCTCATTGTTTGCCCAAAACATGATAATTTAAAAGGAGAAAATGTTTTACAAACTACAGGAGCAATTCATTATCTTTCAATTAAAGAGATAGAAAATAATTTTAACTATTTAAAAATAGATAAAGCTAATAAAGAATTAGTAGCTTTTATTATAGGCGGACCTAATAATTATTATAATTTTTCAGAAAAAGAAGTAGATAAAATTTTTAGTAAAATAAAAATTATATTTTCTCCTGACAAATATAAAATCATTATTATTCCATCTTACCGAACACCAAAAAATATTATTGAAAAAGCATATAATATTTTTAGTCACGACCATTTAGTTGTTAAGTCAGTTGACAAAAGTGCTTATCTATCAGCACTAAGCCGAAGTGATTATATCGTAGTTACATGCGATTCAACTTCTATGATTTCTGAGGCAACTATGACGGGTAAGCCAATTTATATTGCAAATATGAAACCCAATAAAGAGAATAGAAGATTTAAAATATTTTATGCTCAATTCAAAGGAATGAATATTATAAAAGATTTAGAAGACAAAGTTAAATCATGGTCGTATAATCATTTAGATGAAGTTAATCGTATAGCGCCAATTATAAAAGAAAAAATGAAATTAAATGGAATTTATTAAAGCATTAAGATCAAAAACAAAATTTTACAATTCTCCTTTTAAACATTGGGAAGTTAATGAACCTTTGACTAGTTCTGCTATTAAAGAAATTTGCAATACTTATATTGCAGATCCAAAAGTTGATAATTTTAATTATGATGGAACTAGAGCAATTGATGGAGGAGAGGGCACGTACCGAGAGGGCATTAAAGATGGTGGAAAGGCAAAAAAATATAGATGTTTTATTAATATAGAAAATTCAAATAAATTTCCTCACCTTTTAAAATTTATAGAAGAGTTAAGATCAAAAGAAGTTCATCAGTATATCGATCAATTGATAAAAAAAGATCTTTCAAAATCTTATGTAAGAGTAGAGGTGATTTGTGACCGAGAAGGTTTTTGGCTCAAACCACACTGTGATATTAAAGAGAAATTAATGTCCTCCTTGTTTTTTGTTAATCCTTTTAATGAATCGGAAAATTTAGGTACAGATTTTTATGATAAAGACTTAAAAAAAGTTAAGACCGTTTCTTATAAGAACAATTATGGTTATTTTTTTACTAGTGGCCCAAATACCTGGCATGGAATGGAGAAAAAAGAGATAAAAAAAGAAAGACGATGTTTGCAAGTAAATTATGTTTCTTTTGATACTGACTGGCCAGTTAAAAACTGATATGTTTAAAATTAACAAAGGTTAAATATGTCAACATATGCATGTTCTAAATGTGGAATGTCTGTCAACGCTACTTGCGGAAAATGTAATGCTCCATTAGTTAACGGCAACTTAAAATTAGATAATGGAACTTCAGTTCAAATATCAGAGTGCCCAGATAAGCACGGCAAGATTAAGTCACCACTTTGTTGTGGTCAAGACATGACTTGCTCAGTTAACTAAATCCTGAAGAGAAGTTACTTCTAATTTTTTATTTTTAAGAGATTTTATTCCTTCCAAGCAAGCGTGAGCGGTTGACATATTAGTACAATATGGAACTTTATTTCTAAGAGTTGCTCTTCTTATTTCTCTAGCATCGCTTATTCGGTTTTTTCTACTTCCTCCACCAGTATTAATAACGAGTGAAATTTTTTTTGAATTTAAAACATCAACTATATGAGGTGAACCACTGCTCACCTTATTTATTTTTTTACAGTTTATTCCTTGCCCTTGAATAAATTCTGCAGTTCCTTTTGTAGCGCATAATTTAAAATCTAATTTAATTAATGTTTTCGCTAAATCTATACCCTCAACTTTATGTTCGTCTTTTAAAGAAATAAAAGCTAAGCCTTTAGTTGGTAGAGAATTTCCAGCTGCAATTTGACTCTTAGCAAATGCCATGCCAAAATCTTTATCAAAACCCATTGCTTCACCTGTAGATTTCATTTCTGGGCCCAAAATTAAATCACTGTTTGGAAATTTATTAAATGGAAATACCGCTTCTTTGACAGCAAACATATTTTTAGTTTTACTCTTTAAATTAAATTTTGATAATTTTTCACCCGCCATGACTCTAGAGGCAATTTTAGCAAGAGGGATAGCTTTAGCCTTGGAGACAAAAGGGACAGTTCTACTCGCTCTTGGATTAACTTCAATAACATAAATTTCATCTTTTTTGATCGCATATTGCACATTCATAAAACCTTTTACTTTTAATGCTAGAGCTAACTTTATTGTTTGAACTTCTATTTCTTTAATTAGGCTTTCCTTAATAGATATCGGAGGTAAGCAGCAAGCAGAGTCCCCAGAGTGAATTCCGGCTTCTTCTATGTGTTGCATGATGCCTGCTACAAAAACTTGTTTTCCATCAGATATAGCATCTACATCGACTTCCATAGCTTGAGCAATAAATCTATCTATTAAAATTGGATTTTGTTCTGCTGCTTTAAATGCTTCTTCTACAAATTTTTTAAGTTGGTATTTTTCATGAACAATTTCCATAGCTCTGCCACCTAATACATAAGAAGGTCTAACCATTAATGGCAGACCTATTTTTTCAGCTATTTGAATTGCTTGTTTAAAATTTTTAGCTATTCCACTTTCAGCTTGTTTTAATTTTAATTGATTAAGGAGTTTTCTGAATCTATCTCTATCTTCAGCTAAATCGATAGAAGGATATTGTGTTCCAATAATAGGAAAATTGTTATTGTGTAAAAATTTAGCATGTTTAATAGGTGTCTGCCCTCCAAATTGAGCAATAATTCCTATTAATTTTCCTTTTTCTTTTTCTTTTTTGATGATGTTAAAAATATATTCTTCTGTAAGTGGCTCAAAATATAATCTATCACTAGTATCGTAATCTGTTGAAACTGTTTCAGGATTACAATTAATCATAATAGTTTCAAATCCCACTTCTTTTAAAGCATAGCTTGCTTGGCAGCAGCAATAGTCAAACTCAATTCCTTGACCAATTCTATTTGGACCTCCACCTAAAATAATAATTTTTCTCTTTTGCGAAGGATTAGCTTCATCTTCAGATGTTAGAGAATAATTTCTTTGGTAAGTTGAGTACATATAAGGCGTAAATGATTTAAATTCAGATGCGCAAGTATCTACTTTTTTAAAAACCGGTAAAACTTTTAAGGCTATTCTTTTATTTCTGATTATTTTCTCAGAAGTTCTCGTTAATTCTGAGAGTTTTTTATCAGAAAAGCCCACAGATTTAATTTTATTAAATCCATTGTAATCTTTAGGCAGACCTTTGCTTTTAATTTGATTTTCTATTTCGACTATTTCCCTGATCTGCTCTAAGAACCAGTTATCTATCTTGCATAGCTTATATATTTTTTTTATATTAATTTTTTTTCTAAACGCTTCAGCCACTAGTAAAATTTTATTAGGAATATTTTCTTTAAGTTTTTTTTCAATTTGTTTTTTATTTAAAGAAAAAATTCTATCAAGGCCTGAAAATCCTGTCTCTAAAGACACAAGTGCTTTTTGAAGCGATTCTTTGAAGTTTCTCCCGATTGCCATGGCTTCACCAACTGATTTCATAGAGGTGCCCAATATAGCTTCTGAAGTAGGAAATTTTTCAAAAGTAAATCTTGGGATTTTTGTAACCACATAATCAATACTTGGTTCAAATGAAGCTGGTGTTACTTTAGTGATTTCATTTTTAAGTTCATCTAAAGTGTAACCTATTGCTAATTTTGCTGCGACTTTTGCAATTGGGAAACCTGTGGCTTTAGAAGCCAATGCCGAAGATCTCGATACTCTTGGATTCATCTCAATGATTACCATCCTTCCATTTTTTGGATTAATGGCGAATTGCACGTTGGAACCACCAGTTTCAACACCAATTTTTCTAAGACAGGCAATCGATGCGTTTCTCATCACCTGATATTCTTTATCGGTAAGAGTTAAAGCTGGAGCAACGGTAACCGAGTCACCCGTATGAATTCCCATCGGATCAATATTTTCAATTGAACAAACAATAATACAGTTATCTTTTTTATCTCTGACAACTTCCATCTCAAACTCTTTCCATCCTTCAAGGGACTCTTCTATTAATACTTGACCAACTGGAGATTCATGAAGCCCGTCCTTAACAATTCTTAAATAATCTTTTTTGGATTTTACAATGCCACCACCTAATCCGCCCAAAGTGAATGAAGGTCTAATAATGGCAGGTAATCCAATCTGTTTTAAAACTTTTGCCGCATCTTTAATACGGTTTACAATCTTTGATTTTGGTAAATCTAAACCAATCTCAAGCATGTTTTTTCTAAATTTTTTTCTATCTTCTGCATTAGAAATAGCTTTGGAATTAGCTCCAATAAGTTCAATTTTATATTTTTTTAAGACTCCTTTTCTTTCTGCTTCCATAGCTAAATTTAAGGCAGTTTGACCACCCATAGTTGGAAGTATCGCATCAGGTTTTTCTTTAATAATAATTTTTTCTAACACCTGAAGTGTTATGGGTTCGATGTACGTTTTGTCAGCAACACCAGAGTCGGTCATTATTGTTGCTGGGTTTGAATTAATTAATATAACTTTATAACCCTCATCCTTTAGAGCTTTACACGCCTGTGTGCCGGAGTAATCAAATTCACAAGCTTGACCAATAATTATGGGACCTGCCCCAATGACTAATATTTTTTTAAGATCTTTTCTTTTTGGCATATTTTTTCATTTCTTTAATAAATTCTTTAAAAAGATAAACACTATCTTGAGGACCCGGATTAGATTCTGGATGATATTGGACAGAAAAAACTGGTTTATTTTTTAATTTTATTCCCTCGATTGATCCGTCAAAAAGAGATGTATGAGTTACATCAATATTTTTTGGTAAATTTTCTTTAGTTACTTCAAACCCGTGATTTTGGCTTGTAATTTCTACACTTCCATTTATTAAATTTTTAACAGGATGATTTGCTCCTCTATGACCAAATTTCATTTTTTTGGTTTTAGCTCCAAGAGCCAAAGCAATTATTTGATGTCCTAGACATATTCCAAAAATGGGTAAACTTGTTTTTATAAGATCTTGAATAATTTTTATTGCATATTTTCCAGTGGCCGCGGGATCACCAGGTCCATTAGATAAGAAAATTCCATTTGGTTTAAGCTTGAGTATTTCCTCCGAGCTTGTTTTACATGAGACGACTGTAACTTTACAATTAAAATCAGAAAAATATCTTAAAATATTTCTTTTAATTCCATAATCTATTGCAACAACACTTAAAGTGTTTTTTTTATTTTTTATATAACCCGTTTCTTTTTTCCAAGTTCTATAACCTGACCAGATATATTTTTTTCTAGTAGTAACTTTTTCTGCTAAGTCTAAATTTTTTAAACCACTCCATTTATTGGTTGTATTAACTAATTCTTTAATATTAAAATTTTTATTTTTAGAAAAAGCAATTGTCCCTTTAGGCGATCCTTTATCTCTAATAAAATTGGTAAGCGTTCTAGTATCAAGACCAGTGATACCTACAACTTTATTTTTTTTAAGCCAAAAATTTAAATGAACTAAAGAACGATAATTAGAAGGATCAGTTATTTCGGAGTTAAATATTACCCCTTTAGTCCAAATTTTTTTAGACTCGTGGTCTTCTTTATTTGTGCCAACGTTTCCAATATGTGGGAAAGTAAAATTTATGATTTGTTCGGCATAAGATGGATCAGAGATAATTTCTTGATAACCTGTAATTGCAGTATTAAAACAAACTTCTCCGGTGCAAATTCCTTCATAACCAAGACCAAAGCCTTTAAAAAGAGCTCCATTTTCAAGAACTAAAATAGCGGTAGTATCGAACGATTTAAAATTTTTATTTGAGTTTATTATTTGTTTACTTAGTTTCAAATACAACTCATGAGTTAAAGTAAATACTTATAAACATGATTTTGCGGAACATATGAAATAGAAATATAATCGTCAAGAAAGATATTTTTCTTTTGAATAAAAATTGTGATTAAAGTGAAAAATAAAAAATTAAAATATGTCCCTTCAAACCAAAATAGAAGAAAAGTTAAATCAATCACTGAAAAATAAAGATAAAAATATTTATCCAACTCTAAGATTAATCATATCGGCAATAAAAGATGCTTTAATTGCAAATAGAACAAAAGAAAGCAAAGATTTAACCGATCAAGATATTATGGGCATTTTGAAGAAAATGGTTAAGCAAAGAAACGAATCCTGTGAAGTTTATAAAAAAGCAGGGCGGAAAGATCTTTTAGAGTCAGAAACTAGAGAAATAGAAGTTATAAATACTTTTTTACCTAAACAGTTAACCGACGAAGAGTCAAAAAAACTTTGCGAAGAGGTTATTAAAAAAGTAGGCGCTAGCTCAGTTAAAGATATGGGAAAAGTAATGGCGGAATTAAAAAAAACGCACGCTGATGTCTTGGACTTTTCAAAAGTAGGCACAATAATAAAAACAGTATTAAAATAAACACTATGAAGTACCCAAAAGAATATCTTGATGAAATTAAGTTAAGATTGAAAGTTTCACAGGTTGTTGGAAAATCTGTACAATTAAAAAAAAGAGGAAAAGAGTTTGTTGGCTTATCTCCATTTAAAAATGAAAAAAGTCCATCTTTTACGGTAAGTGACGAAAAAGAATTTTATCATTGTTTTAGTACCGGCGAGCACGGAAATATTTTTGATTTTTTGATGAAAACAAAATCTTTAAGTTTTGGTGAAGCAGTTAGAGTTCTAGCAACAGAAGCAGGCATTCCACCATATAAATTTACTAAGATGGATACTGAGAAAGAAAAAAGATTTAATTCATACAAAAATATACTTAAACAATATTCAGATTATTTTCATGAGCAAATTTTTAAAAAAGAAAATAATCAAGCTTTAAGATATCTAGACCAAAGAGGCATAAATCAAAATATAATTAAAGATTATCATTTGGGTTATGTGCCCTGGGAAAATGATTTCTATGAAAAAATTAAATCAACGTTTACTGAAGAAGAAATTGTACTGACAGGTCTTTATTATAAAAATGAAAAAACAAATAAATTTACCGATCGGTTTAACACACGAATAATTTTTCCAATTAATAATTTAGCCGGTGAGACCATTGCTTTTGGCGGAAGGATAATTAAAGAAAGCTCTTTGGCTAAATATATAAATTCTCCAGAAACTGAATTTTACAAAAAGGGAAGAACAGTTTTTAATTTAGATAAAGCCAAAACTTTAAGATCTGAAATAGATGAAGTAGTTATCGTTGAAGGTTATATGGATGTTATAAGTTTATATGCTGCAGGCATAAAAAATGTAATTTCAAATTCCGGCACAGCCCTTACAGAAACACAAATAGAATTAGTTTGGAGTTTTTTTTCAAATCCTATCATTTGTTTAGATGGTGATCAAAGCGGACAGAGTGCGGCCCTTAGAATAGCTGAAAAATTTTTAACATTAATTAATGAGAATAATAAAATTTATTTTTTAATTATGCCCCAAGGAGAAGATCCAGATGATTTTATTAAAAAAAATGGAAAAGAAAAATTTGTAGAATTTTTAAAATCAAAAAAAATAATACATTCTTATATTTGGGATACTTATTTATCAAAAGTGAACATTAGTAACCCATTTGAAATATCACAATTTGAAAAAAAAATAAAAAGTTTATGTTATCAAATCAAAGATGAAGTACTAAAAAAATACATTTTAGAAAATTTTCTTGAAAAATTAAAGAATTTATTACCTATGCAAAATTATAAAAAAACTTTTATACCTTATGCAAATAGAAATTTCAAAATTCTTGATGAAACTAAAACACTATTTAATAAAAAAAATCATTTTTCTAAAGCAGAAATTAAAGAAAGATCAATATTGTATATACTTTTGAATTATTTAGACTCAGCAAGAGACAATCTAAAAGAACTTTTAGAAATTCACTTTATAAATGAGCAGCATGAAAATCTTAAACAAGAAATCATTAATTTTGCAAAAACTGATAATATTTTAGATAAAAATAAATCTGAAATCGAAATTAAATATAAAAATTTAATTAAAGATATTGAAAAAGATATTAATTTTAAGAATATACTTTTAAAGAAAGATTTTGCAGAACTTGAGGAAACATTAACTGATTTAATAAAAGATTTAAAAGAAATAAATCATTTAAAACAAATTGAACTCTTAGAGAATAAAGTTGCAAAAAATTTAGATGAAAGTTCTTATTCAGAACTTATTAAGCTCAAAAGTCAGCTAAATAGGCAATAAAAAAGATAGATTTTAAAGAAATTCATAATATATATAACTGCACGATAATTTTATATTAGCTAAAATAGTGAAAAAATTAATTACAAAATCATTTGAAAGACTCCTTGATAAAGGAAAACTTCGCGGATTTATTACCTATCAAGAACTAGAAAAGTCTTTAGGAAAAAGAGGTAGCTCTAATGAAAATGTTGAAAAAGCATTTTTAATTATTGCTGACAACAGTGTAACCCTTGTTGAAAAAAAATCTCAATACCAATCAAATAAAAAAAAAGAAGCTCCTGTAGCAGGAGAAGAAAAAGAAACAGACAAAAGCGACGATCCGATTAGAATGTATCTTCGTGAAATGGGTGGTGTTCAGCTACTTTCTCGTGAAGGTGAAATAGCAATTGCCAAAAGAATTGAAGCTGGAAAAGATGTGATGATTAATGCCCTGACGCAGAGTCCGCTTGTTGCAAAAAAAATATACGAATGGAAAGAAAAAATTGAAAAGAATGAACTTCTAGTAAGAGAAATTATAGATATAGATTCAACTTATGAAGATTTAGAGGCAACAGGTGAAGAAAAAGAAAAAGTAAAAACAGAATTTAAAACCCAAAAAAATAAAGAAGATAATATAAAAGTAGCAGCTCCTGCCGCAGAAGAAGAGGATGAATTTAATGTTTCCCTTGCTAAAATGGAAGAGGAAATAAAACCAAAAATTATAAAAATTATAGATAACTTAACTAAGGATTATATAAAATTACAAAATTATCAAAAAGAAAAACTAGATTGTATATTGTCTTCTAAAGAACTTTCAATTTCAAAAAATAAAAATTTTAAAAAAATTCAAACTACTTTAGTTGATAATTTTAAAAATCTCCAACTTGCAACTCACGTAGTTGAAGAAATAGTCCAATCACACTATAAAGAGAATAAAAAAATAGTATCTTTGGAAGGAGTTCTTTTAAGATTAGCTTTAGAAAATAAAATCAGTCGAGAGGAATTTTTAAAATATTATGTCGGCAATGAAATAAATCCAAAATTTGAATCTTTTTTAGCCGGAAATCCAATTTGGAAAAATTTTTTTAAAAAATTTAAAAATGATTTTAGTGAAATAAGAGAAAGATTAGTAGAATTTAGTCAAAAAATTACTTTATCAGTTGGCGAATTCAAAAAATTAGTTGCTAGAATTCAAAAAGGAGAAAGAGAATCGAGAATAGCTAAAAAAGAAATGGTTGAAGCTAATTTAAGATTAGTAATTTCGATAGCTAAAAAATACACAAACAGAGGTTTACAATTTTTAGACTTAATCCAAGAAGGTAATATCGGGTTAATGAAAGCAGTAGATAAATTTGAGTACCGTAGAGGATATAAATTTTCTACATACGCTA
>SXGQ01742013.1_pt1 | contig 37669 bp, 27 predicted proteins | sample 3178371 | NCBI WGS metagenome assembly SXGQ01 (sample SAMN11356859, study PRJNA531348) | freshwater metagenome | isolation source: freshwater sample F1-20 | place: China: Fuxian Lake, Yuxi | collected 2017-12-25 | reverse complement strand
CGGCTGGGTCAGTGCCGCGCGGTTGCCTACGTGATCCAAAAAGGCATGCTCGGCGGAATCCAGCACGTCCAGCGCCGACATCCGCTGAGTCGGGTCGGCGGTCATCTCCACCAACACCCGATGCAGGCGGTCGACCAGATCCTGGATGCTGGCGGCATCAAACACATCGGTGTCGTACTCGACGCGAAGTGTCAGTTCGTCGCCCGGCAGGGCTTGCACGCCAAGCGGGTAGTGGTTGTATTCGTGATGTGCGAACTTCGTGACGGCGAGTCCGTCGGTTCCCGACAACTCGGCGGCGTCGATCGGATAATTCTCGTAGACGAAGAATGTGTCGAATAGTTGGTCCTGACCCGCGATACGATGAACCTCACTGAGCGCCAGATGCTGGTGCTCAAGTGTCTGAGCATGGTCGTTTCGCAGCTGATCGAGAAGGCTGGCGACGGTCGTGATCGCCGTGATCCTCACCCGGACCGGCACCGTATTGATCAACAGACCAACCATCGAGTCTGCACCGAACACTTCATCCGGACGCCCCGATACTGTCGTGCCGAACACAACGTCTTGCTGACCCGTCAAAGACATCAACACCAGCGCGTAAGCGCCTTGGAGCACCGTGCTGACCGTGGTGTGACACGTACGCGCCAGCTCACGAAGGTCCTGCGTCATCTCTGCGGACAGGGCGAACGACGCGACATCGCGATGCCCTCGCTCCGCTCGGCCCGTCGGACCGACCAAGGTCGGGGTGTCGAAGCCGGCCAGCACCTCGGCCCACGCCGCACGAGCGGCCTCGAGGCTACGACCGTTCAACCAACTGACGAACCTGCGGTACGGCGCAGCCGGAGCCAGCCGCTGCCCATAGTAACCGGCAAAGACTTCCCCCAGCAGGATCGGCAGCGACCAGCCGTCGAGCACAATGTGGTGATTGGTCAACACCAACCGATGCTGATCTGCCGCCGTTCGAATCAACGCTGCCCGAAAGGCCGGCTGATTGGCAAGGTCACATACAGCGGCACGCTCCGCTACGCAGAACTCCGAGATCCGCTCCTCGATATCACCACCATCGGCATTCAGCTCGACGTACTGCCAGGGCACCACCGGATCAGCCAGGATGATCTGCACGGGCTCGGCGTACTTCTGGGAGAACCGGGCAGCCAGGTTGGGATGCCGACTCACCACCGCCTGCACCGCCGCGTGCAATCTTTCCGGATCAAGCGGGCCGGTCAAGCTGACATACAGCTGCACCGCATAAACATCGTCGTCACGCTGTGCCGCGTTGGCGAGAAACAACAACCCCTGCTGCAGCGGGGTCAGCGGCAGAACATCAGCTATCCGCATACTGCCGCTGTAGCTCGTCGATCTGCTCCTGGCTCAGACCGGCGGCGATATCCGACGGCGTCAACCCGCCCCCACCGCTTTGCACGTGTGCACAAATACCGGCCAGTGCCTCAAACCACAACTGGCTCAGCCTATTGACCTGTGCTTGGTTCAGCGCCGAGGGCGCCCACATCCAGGCGCCGCCCAAGACCGGGCCAATGTCGGTGTCGATCGTGCCAGCGTTGAGCATCAAGGTATGCGTCAATGGGATCGGAGGCTTCACGCCCGGACTGATATGTGCCAACCCGTCCCAGCAGATCTGCCATGCATCACCGGATGTGTCGGCCGTGGTCGCACCTTGGCGTCCCAGATAGTTGAACCCAATCACCGGGTCCGGTCCCTCCAGATCGACCTCGCTGTTGAGGTAGCGCAGGACCCCGTAGTTCAATCCTTCCGGAACGGCCCGAAGCTGTTCCTTCGCGTCCTTGATTACCGCGCCCAACTTCGCGTCGCCGGCCGCCACCTGCGCCCAGCTCAGCCCGACCACTTCCAGTGCCACCGGGTACTTGGCGGTGAACCACCCCACGGTGCGGGACAGGTCGACGTCGGCCGCCAGTTCCTCATCGCGCCCGTGACCCTCGACATCGATGCAAATTGGCGTTTCCCCGTTGCCGAGGAATTCGGCTACCGCCAAAGCGAATGCGATCAACAAGATGTCGTGGATACCCGCATGAAATGCCGCCGGCACCTCACCGAGGAGTATCCGAGTGGTCTCGACGTCCAGAAAGACCGAAAGGTTCCCGGCGGTGGTCTGGGTGTCCGATTCGGGGCACACCGCTGGCAATGCGGCGGGCATAGCGGCGATCTGCCGCCACGTATCAGCCTCCGCCACGACATGGCTGCGGTACGCGTGCTCGACCAGGAGCGACGCCCACCGGGCGAACGGCGTGCCCGGCACCGGCAGCACCACCTGCTGGCCAGCACGGTGCTGCGACCATCCAAAGTTGAGGTCCTCCAACAGGATTCGCCACGACACCCCATCGATGGCCAGATGGTGCACGATCGCCACGAACCGACCCGTGCTTCGCACCCACACCGCGCTCAGCATGACGCCGGTGGCCGGGTTCAACTGCAGTCCAGCGTGCACCACAGCCTCGTCGGTGAGCACATCGACGGTATGCAGTCGCGAACGTGCATCGACCGACCCGGGCTCGGGCACCACCAGCGACCAGCCAGCGTCGTCAGCATCGACCCGCACCCGCAGCATGGCGTGCCGATCCAGCAAGGCCTGCATCATAGTCAGCACGTCGGCCTCGGTGGTACCCACCGGGGCCTGCACTACTACTGTCTGATTGAAGTGGTCAACAGGGCTGCCTGCGGCCTTCTGATCCTCCAGCCACCGGATGATCGGGGTGGCGATCACCGGCCCTACGCCATCGGCGGCCACGTCGCTCTCGGCGTCCACGACCGTGGCGACCTGAGCCAGCCGGGCCACGGTCTGCTCGACGAAAACGTCTCTCGGACGACACAACACCCCGGCTGCGCGCGCCCGTGCCACCACTTGCATCGCCAGAATGCTGTCGCCACCCAGCTCGAAGAACGACTCGTCCACGCCGACTCGCTCCAGCCCAAGGACTTGGGCGTAGATTCCGGCCAAGGTCTCCTCCACCGCGTCACTCGGGGCGCGATACGAGTCAACATCCTGATATTCCGGCGCCGGCAGGGCCCGGGTGTCGAGTTTGCCGTTGACCGTCAGCGGCAGCGAGTCGATCTCGACTAGCGCGATTGGCACCATATAGGAGGGCAGTCGCTCCGCCAGTGCGGCACGTACCTTGACCGAATCCGCTGTGCCGGTGAAGTATCCGACCAGACGCTTGTCGTCGGGACGGTCCTCCCGGGCGACCACCACCGCCTGCTCGACACCGTCTACCTCGTTTAGTGCAGCTTGTATTTCGCCGAGCTCGATGCGATAACCGCGGATCTTCACCTGCTCATCGGCACGCCCGAGGTACTCGAGCTGCCCATCGAGATTCCACCGCACCAGATCACCGGTGCGATACATCCGTTCCCCCTGCGCCCCGAACGGGCATGCCACGAACCGCGTTCCGGACAGCGCAGCCTGGCCAACATAGCCGTAGGCCAGACCGGATCCGGCCACATACAGTTCTCCGACCACGCCCGTGGACACCGGCTGCAACCAGCCATCGAGCACAAAAAAACCGAGATTCGTCAGCGGACGCCCGATCGGGCTGACGGCGTTGTCGGTATCGGCCTCGACGATTTCCCGGAACGATGCGTGCACGGTGGTCTCGGTAATGCCGTACATGTTGATCAGTCGCGGAGACCCTGGGTGGCTTAGCCGCCATGTCCGAAGACGGTGTGGTTCAAGGGCTTCGCCACCGAACACCACAGCCTTGAGCGCGAGCTGCTGGGTCGGCTCATCTGCAGACAAGTCAACGCCCTGCAGCGCATAGAACGCTGTTGGGGTCTGACTCAGAACGTCGACCTGTTCGGACACGAGTAAGGCGTACAGATCTTCCGGCGAGCGGACCACCGCGTCGGGCACGATCACCAGCCGGCCGCCGTAGAGCAGGGCACCCCAGATCTCCCAGACCGAGAAATCGAAGGCCAAGGAATGGCACTGGGTCCACACCTGTTCGGCCAGTTCCATGTCGGTGGCCAGCGCCTCCAGCAGGCGGGTCACGTTGTGGTGCGGTATCGCCACGCCCTTGGGCGTTCCGGTGGTGCCCGATGTGTAGATGATGTAGGCGATGTCGTCGGGAGCCGGCTCCGGCACAGCCGAACTGGGTTGGTCGTCAATAGTGTGATCACCGATGTCGATGAGCAGTAGATCATGACCATCGAGGCGATCGTGCAGATCGGCAGTGGTGATCACGGCGACCGGCGTGGCATCGTCGAGCACGAACTGTATCCGCGCCTCCGGCACCGCGGGGTCGATCGCTACGTAGGTCGCGCCGGTTTTCAGCACTGCCAGGATCGCGACTATCGCGTCAGCAGATCTCGGTAATAGCAACGCCACGCGCCGCCCGGGCCCCGCGCCGTGAGCGGACAGCAGGTGCGCCAGCCGGTTCGACATCTGGTCCAGCTGGCAATAAGTCAACGACTTGCCTGCGCAGCTGATGGCAAGCGCTTCCGGGACTCGGGCCACCTGCTGGGCAAACAGCGCAGGAATTGAGACCGGCGTACTCAGGGGCTCTGCGAGCGCCGCCCGATTTCCCCATGCCGCGAGGCGATCCCGTTCCGCGGGATCGAGTACGTCGATCGACGAGAGCCGCCGCGTGGGATCGGCGGTCATCGCCATCAATACCTTCTGCAGGCGCCTCGTCAGTTCGGCTGCATCGCAATCCGCAAACAGATGCCGATCGCCCAGTGTGCTGAGGGACAGTTCGTCACCAACCCCGGAGAAGGTAAACCCGGCGCTTCCCGCAAGACCGGAGTTGGTCATGGTCACCGATGCGGGTGCACCACCGAAGTCCAACGCGAAAGCGGCCGGGAAGAAGTTGATGACCATCCGGTCGCCGGTCTGCATGCCGCGTTCGAGTGCGTGCACTGGAAACCGCTGATGTTTCAGGGCTTCCTGGATTCGAGTATCGACCTGCTTGCAAAAATCGCTCACGGAAGACTCTGCCGGCGTGCGCAACACCAGGGGCACCACTCCAGCAGCCATGCCGGGCAGTGTTTTCAACTCCGGACGTACCCGCCGACTGACCGGGAAGCCCAGCACAACCTCCGAGCCCTCGCCTTGCCGGCTGCGCATCAACAGCGCGGTCGCCGCGACGATCACCGAGGAGCGCGGCATGTCCCAGGCATGGGTCAATTCGTCGATTCGGCGCAGGACCGCCGGGTCCAAGGGCACTGGCGCCGAACGCCAGTCCGACTCAGCGTCAGCGGCTTCCAGCAACCTGGTGTCCGGCCCGCTCACCGCGGGCAGGTGCGTGGTCCAGTAGGACTCGTCGTCGTTGTAGTCGCTGGACGCTGAGTAATCCGATTCGCAGGTGATCAAGTCCTGCAGAGAACTGAAGAAGGCGGGCGGGATAAGGTCCCCGGAAATAGTGGCCGAGTAAATAGACGCGACTCGATTGACGAGCAGAGCAATTCCGGCGCCGTCTATGACGATATGGTGGAAACACCCGAATAGGTAGAATTCTGCGGGGCCGGTCTCGAATAGCGCATATGTGAACAGCGGACCGGTGAACGACATAGGCGTGCGCTGAATCGACAACGCGATCTCCTGCGCAGCCCGCTCCGGATCACTTGAGTCCCTCAAGTCGTAAAAATCCACGTCGATTTCCGGGTAGTCGATCACCCGTTGGAAAACCTGACCGTCCTCCTCAAAGAAAGCCGCCCTGACCGGATCGGCCTCCCGCATCGCACGCTGCAGCGCCCACTCAAGGGCGTCGCGATCCACGGCGCCCTCGACCTTCATCAGCATGCCGATCTGCCAGTCCGTACCAGCGCGACCCGTCTCCTGGGCCAGCCAGATGTCCAGCTGCGCGCGCGTCAGCGGCAGTGCACCCTCGGCGAACTCCATTAAGACTCCCTGATCACAACGGTTGAACTAGTCAGGTACTCGGGTGCCTGTCAGCCGGTCGCGCAGACTCTTCGGCCGGATGTCGGGCCAGTTCTGTTCGATGTAGTCCAGGCACTCCGAGCGGCCAGCTTCGCCGTGAACCACTCGCCAGCCGGCTGGGACGTCAGCGAACGTCGGCCACAGGCTGTGTTGCTCCTCGTCGTTGACCAAGACGACGAAACTGCCCTGGTCGTCGTCGAACGGATTGGTGCTCACCGCGTCTCCCGACCGTCTCGTCACTATGGCTAGAGCAAGTCCCAAACCATACTTTGTAGCTATTACCCGTGTCACCTAATTTGGTGTGACGCACATCACTCTTAGTACCTCTTTATGCAGTTAGGGCAGGGTGTTCAGCGGTTCCTATGAGCTGGAATCACGTGAGCGGGCCCACTCGTTTCCGGCGAGCAAAGTCTTCCAAACGGTCGGCGGCGGCGGCGGCGCTCGTGGCCGGCGCGGTGATCCTGGTCGCAAGCTCGCGGGCTCGGGTGACGTACTCAGGGGCAAGGATGGCGCGCAGGTCCGAAACCAACGACTCCTCGCTGACAGTAGAAAACCGCCTGGCGGTGCCCACCCGCAGCCGTGTGACCGCGGCTCCGTAGATCGCGTGAACGAGGTCCCAGAAGAGGATCAGCTGAGGGACCCCTGCCCGCATGGCGATGGGCGTTGTGCTCGAGCCACCGTGGTGAACGACCGCGCGGCAGGAGGGAAAGACGGTCCCGTAATCCATCAGGCCGACCACTTTGACGCGCTCAGAATGTGGGGCAGCACTGAAGTCGGTTCCGGCAGCGCCGACCAGCGCCCGCTCCCCTAGCCGCGCGCAGGCCGCGTCGATCATGGCGATCGTGTCGGCGGGAGATTCGACCGGGATGCTGCCGAATCCGAAGAATATCGGCGGGGTGTCCGCAGCGATCCACTCCGCGACCTCGTCATCGGTCTCAGTGGTCAATTCCAGCGTCAGCGTCCCGACAAATGGCCGTTGGTCGCCCCATTGGGCCCATTCGGCGGCGAGGCCGGGAAAGCACACCGCGTCATACGCCTGAATTTCCAGCGATCCGCGTTCGGTGATCCGCCGCGGCGCAGACCGTGTCGCCCTAGGCAGGCCCAGATCGCGGCGCTGGATATCCTCGACCTTCTTCGTCCCGCGCCAGGACATCCACCAGAACGCCCTGACGACCGCACGGCCCAGCCGCGCCGGCAGAAACGGCACGACCACGGCATTGGGCCGCAGCGGGAAATAATGCAGGGTGGCCAACGGAATGCCGTAATGCTCGGCGACATTGGCCGCGGCGTCTTCGAAATTGATGCCGGTGAATACCAGGTCGGCTCCGTCGGCCAGCGACATCAATGCCGTGCTCATGTCCTGCCAACCCTGAAAGAGGGGTCCGGATATCTCGCGCCGTGCCCTGGCCATCTGCCCGATTCGCCACGGGCTGCTGAAGAAGCACGTCCAAAAGTCGCGGTGCGCGTCCAGAATCGAGCGCGAGTTCGGCCCGAATCCGACGGTGGCGGGTACAGCCGCCTTAGAGAATTCGACCAGGTCCGGCGGAACCGCCATGGATACGTCGTGCCCGCGGCGCACCAACTCACGACCAACGGCCGCCGAGGGTTCGACATCGCCACGACTCCCCCACGTTGCCAGCACGAATTTCATTGCGGATATCTGAGGTTCGCTGAGCTACCGCTACCGGGCGGCGCTCATGGCCAGGAATTCGCCAAGATACCGGGGGGGCTTCAGGTTGAGCAGACGCGTCCGGTCAGCCTTGAGATCCGCGTAGGTGAGCTCGGCGACTTGCTCCGGGGAGTAGGGCAGCATCGACTCCGGAGATCCTTTGCGGACGAATCCGACGCCCTGATCGCACTTGAGCACGCCGATCAACAGGTCGGGTCGTGTGCTGCGGAGTTCGACGATGGCTTTCCAGACGTCGCCATTCCAGATGCCGATCTTCAACGGCCCTGACTGCTGCGCCATGAATTCGTCCCACGAGTCCGCTCGTCGGCCGGCCAACTCGAAAGGCGGGTTGCAGTCGTGCAGGAAGATGACGCCGTCGTCTTTGAGATGGCGCACGGTGTTCTCGACATCGCGGACTACCTGCTCGTAGGTGTGCAGCCCGTCGATCAGTGCGACGTCGACGGGGTGTTGCGCGAGCAGAGACTTCTCGTTCTCGAAGAAGGCATCGCTGGTGGTCTCGAAATACTGAACGACGCGACCCCTGGCGTCGGCGAGTTCACGGGTGCGCTCGGTGAGCCGGAATGCCGGGTCCACCGCGAACTTCACATCGGCACTGATCCGCTGGAAGGCCTGTCCGCGGGACACGCCGATCTCGAGGTACACGGGGTTGGACCGCGTGGCGAGCGCCTGTTGCACCGCCCTGATCCGGTTCACACCTGGCATCGCGTCTGCCAGCATCACCAGACCGTTGTTGATGTTCACGCGAGGTTCCTACCACAGAGAGGTTGCGCAGCATGAGGGTTTCAGCCCAGTGCCCCGGCGACCACAACCCCATCTGGATCGCCGAACACGCGTGAAGCACCTCTTTCTGACGCGCGCGGATGCAAGAATCCCCCTACCCACAGACGCGCCCACTCATTAAGTAGGTGATCTTGCGCCAGGCTGACAGCGTTAGCCCTATCGAGAAGCAGCAGCCTCAGCACTCCGAACAGAAGACATTCCGCGCGGATATTGAGGGCTTACGCGCGGTCGCCGTGACGGCCGTCGTGCTGTTTCACGCGGCCGTCCCCGGCATCAATGGCGGCTACGTGGGTGTCGACGTGTTCTTCGTCATTTCCGGATTCCTGATCACCGGACTGCTCTGGCGTGAGGTCAGCGGGACCGGCACCGTGCGGCTGCGCAGCTTCTACGGTGCACGCGCCCGTCGGCTGCTGCCGGCCTCAGCTTTCGTCGGCGTCATCACCATGATCGCCTCCGCGATCCTGTTGCCCCCCTTGCAGGCTCGGCCAACGATCAGTGACGGCATCGCCAGCGCGCTCTACGTCAGCAATTACCAGTTTGTCATGCGTGGCGTCGACTACTTCGGCAATCACGTCACGCAGTCGCCGTTTCTGCACTCCGGGTCGCTTGGCGTCGAGGAGCAGTTCTACCTCGTGTGGGCGCCCATGCTGCTGGGCACGGTCTGGCTTGCCAGGTTGGCCCGACGGGCGCGACGGCGCCCGGCTGTCGAGCCCACCGCTTCGCGACGCCCATTCATCATATTGCTCACCCTGGTCGCGGTCGTGTCGTTCGCGCTGTCCTTTCTGGCGAGCTACATCGTGCCCGCGGCGGCGTTCTATTCGCTGCCCACCCGAGCCTGGCAATTAGCCATCGGCGGGTTGTTGGCGCTGACCGCGCTGCACTGGCAACGCCTTTCACCGCGAGTTACCGCCGTCATAGGCTGGATCGGCCTGGCCCTGATCCTGCTGGCCTGTGTATCGCTGAGCCCAACCACGCTGTATCCGGGTGCCGCCGCACTGCTCCCCACTGCGGGCGCCGCGCTCGTCATTGGTGCTGGCTGTGCCACACCCAACCAAGGAGGTGGCCGCCTCCTGGGGTTGCCGCCGGTGCGCGCCATCGGCCGCATCTCGTACTCGTGGTACCTATGGCATTGGCCTGTGCTGGTCCTCGCACCATTCGTGCTCGACCACTCGCTCGGGTTGGCCGAGCGGATCATCGCGGCTGTGCTGTCTGCCGGGCTGGCCTGGTTGACCCTGCATTATCTGGAAAACCCGTTGCGTTTTGCCCCGAAGATCCGCAACTCCGCGCGGCGCAGTCTCGCTCTGGGTGCGGTGGCCACCGTGATCGCGGTCTGCGTCGGCCTGGCACTGTTGCGGGTTTTGCCCACCCCGGTCGGGCACGGCGCGGCGGTGACGCCGCTGAACTTCGCCGCGGCACCCGTCCCTGCCGGCGCCTCCACCGACGCCTACGACACCGCGGTGCGGCAGACCTTCGGCCAAGTACAAGCCGCCGTCGCGGCATCGGCCGACCTCAAGGCCGTTCCCGACAACCTGACGCCACCGCTCGCCGAAGCTTTCGCCGAGAAAAAGGCCTTGTCGTTCAACGGCTGTCTGCGTGAACCGTTCGAAAGTGGCCAGCCCGAGTGCGCGATGGCCGATACCACCTCGCCGACGACGGTCGCCCTGGTCGGTGACTCGCACGCCGCGATGTGGACTCCAGCGTTGGAGCAGATCGCGAGCCAGCGCCATTGGCGGCTGGAGATGCTGGCCAAGGGGGCCTGCCCGCTGCTGGATCTACACATCACCAATCCCATGAGCCGGTTAGCCGAGCTTTTCCAACACTGCGCCCAATGGCGCGCCGAGATCGTCTCCCGCCTGGAGACGGAGCGTCCACGGCTGATCGTGCTCAGCCTATGGCGGGGCTACGGGACCGCCGAAGCGCTCTCCGGGTACCGGGCGTTTGACACCGCGTGGATCGACAGCCTGACCCGCCTGGTGCAGCGGCTGCGCGCAACCGGTGCGCAGGTGCTGGTGCTCGGCCCGATCCCGAATCCGCGCTTCCAGGTGCCGGTCTGTCTGTCCGGATATCTCGACAACGTGCAGGCCTGTACCCCGGCTCGATCGAGCGCGGTCAACGAATCGGGCATCGCCGCCGAAGCCGCCGCCACCAAAGCCGGCGGTGGGCAATACGCCACCACGACCGACTTGTTCTGCACTGCGGAACGCTGCCCGGTCATCGTGGGCAACGCGCTGGTCTACCTCGACCAGAACCACATGACGCTCGGCTACGCACGGTTGCTGGCCCCGGCCATCGGGGCGCTGGCCGACCGCGCACTCGCCCACAGCTGATTCGGAGAAGGGGATTCCAGAAAGCGCCCCTCGCCGCTGAGTCCGGGTGTAGAAATACCTCGACTCAATTGACGTGACGCTTTGTTAAGCAGGTAGGTGACCTTGGCAGACGCTGGCAGCCGCAGCGCTGTCGAGAAACAGCAGAGCAGGCACCCCGAGCATAAGGAATTTCGACCCGACATCGAGGGCCTGCGCGCGGTGGCGGTGCTAGCGGTAGTCCTCTTCCATGCCGAGATTCCGGGTATGAGTGGCGGATTCGTCGGAGTGGACGTGTTTTTCGTCATCTCCGGCTTCCTAATCACCGGACTGCTTTGGCGCGAAACAAGCACCACGGGCACCGTGCGGCTGCGCACTTTTTACGGGGCCCGCGCACGCCGGTTGCTGCCCGCGTCGGCGACCGTCGGCGTGTTCATCATGGTCGCCTCAGCCCTCGTGCTGCACCCACTGGAAGCCCGAGTCGTCATGGACGACGGCATCGCCAGCGCTCTCTATTTCAGCAATTACCGCTTCGCGCTGCAAGGCGTCGAATACCTGGCATCCTTGGCGCCGCCGTCGCCATTTCAGCACTATTGGTCGCTGGGCGTCGAGGAGCAGTTCTATTTGGTGTGGGCACCCTTGATGCTCGCCACCGCGCTGCTGACCCGGCAGGCGACCGCACGTCGGCGCGCCAAGACTCCGACCGCGGCGACCCAGCGTCCATACCTGGTGGTTCTCACGGTGGTCGGTACCGTGTCGTTCGCGCTGTCGCTTGCCGCCACGTATTGGGCGCCATCATTAGCATTCTTTTCGCTGCCCACCCGAGCCTGGCAATTGGCCGCGGGCGGCCTCGTAGCACTGACTGTGATGCAGTGGCGCCGTCTACCGAAACAGGCGGCAATGATAACCGGCTGGGCCGGGTTGGCCCTGATAGTGCTGGCCTGCACCTGGTTAACCCACACCACACTCTATCCAGGCACTGCTGCGCTCCTGCCGACGCTGGGCGCGGTGCTGGTGATCGGTGCCGGCTGCGCCACGCCGACGGAGGGATGCGGGCACCTCCTCGGCTTGCGGCCGATGCAATGGTTGGGCCGAATCTCCTACTCGCTATATCTTTGGCACTGGCCCATATTGCTGCTGCTGCTGTGGTCGATCGCCCCGGTGATTGGCCACGCACGGCTCTTGGGGATAGCAGGAATCCTGTTTTCGGTCGGGCTGGCCGTACTCACCATGCGGTTCATCGAGGACCCGCTGCGATTTTCCCCCAAGATCCGTAATTCCCCCAACCGCAGTCTTGCACTGGGCGGTATCGCGACACTGGTGGCAGTCTGTGTGGGTTTCGCGCTGCAGGCGCCTGACCCCGTCGGTCGTGGCGCTCCAGCTCAGGCAATGACCGTCAACACCGTGCCTGTACCTTCGAGTGCGGCTATAGCTGCCCACGACGCTGCAGTCCGGCAAGCATTCGTGCAAGTGCAGGCCGCGGTCGCAGCATCGGCCGATCTCGAAGCCGTACCGGCGAACCTCGAACCTTCACTTGCGGATGCGGCACGCAAGGATCAGCGTCTTACCGACGATGGCTGTGTTCGTAGCTTTCTCGAAGTCGCACAGCCCGAATGCGCAATGGGCGACATCGGCTCATCGACGTCGATAGCTTTAATAGGCGACTCAAATGCAGCGATGTGGAATCCGGCATTTCGGCAAGCCGCCGAACAGCAACACTGGCGACTGGAGGCGCTCTCCAAGGCCGGCTGCCCAATGCTTGACCTACCAATGCTCAACCCGATTCTGGGCCGGAAGTACTCCGAGTGCGAACAATGGCGGGATGGAATTGTTGCTCGGCTACAGGCCGAGCAGCCGCAGTTGATCGTACTCAGCATGCTGAGGCGATACGGTCCCAAGTACGGCTGGGCGGTAGGTTTCACGAGCTATGAATCGGCGTGGCTCGACAGTTTGACCCGCGTTGTGAAGCTGCTGCGCAGCACCGGCGCGCAAGTGCTGGTGTTAGGGCCAATCCCAGATCCGGGCGCCCCCGTCCCGGGCTGCCTGTCGGTGCACCTCGTTGATGCGACCGCATGTTCGCCATTACGGTCGAAGGCGGTCAACGCCGTCGGCATCGCCGCCGAATCCGTCGCCACCAAAGCAGGTGGTGGGCAATACGTCGATATCAGCGACCTGTTCTGCACCCCAGACCGTTGCCCGGTCATCGTCGGCAACACCCTGGTCTATCTAGACCAGAATCACGTGACAAATCAATACTCAGAGGCCTTGGCACCAGTCATGGGGGCGCTGGCCGCCCGCGAGCTCGCTCAGCGTTAACATGCCGCCTAACAGTGATGACGTTGGTCGGCTTCGACGGGTGCCACAGGGGCCGGAGGCAACCATCGGGACATATGTCCTACGAAGGGACTGGAGGTCGACTTGTCACAATCGGTGCTTATCACAGGCGGGGCGGGGTTCATCGGGTCCGCGCTCGCGCGCCGTCTTGTCGACGCTGGTTCTGACGTCGCCGTGATGGATATCTTGCACCCGCAGGTCCACGGCGACGGCGCACCGATCGACCTGCCGTCGTCGGTGCGGCTGTTCACCGGCGATGTCACTCACGCGCCTGACTGTGATGCCGTGCTGCGACTATTCAAACCATCGCAGATCGTGCATTTGGCGGCCGAGACCGGAACCGCGCAGTCACTCTCCGAGGCGACGCGTCACGGCTCTGTCAACGTTGTCGGCACAACGCAACTTGTCGATGCCCTGAGTCGCTGCGGGCACGTGCCCGATCAGTTGGTCCTAGCGTCGTCGCGGGCCGTCTACGGCGAGGGCGCCTGGCAGGCCGACACCCACGTCTTCTATCCGCAGCCGCGGAGCCACGCGCAACTCGTCGCCGGCATTTGGGATCCCCAAAGCCCTACCGGCGAGCCCGCCGTCCCGCTCCCGAGCAGTGCAGTGCGAACCGAACCACGACCCACAAACATCTACGCTGCAACCAAACTCGCGCAGGAGCAAATCCTCGCTGTGTGGACGGCCGCCCACGACACCAGTCTCAGCGTGCTGCGTCTGCAGAACGTCTACGGGCCCGGCCAGTCGATGACGAATTCCTACACTGGCATCGTCGCGCTCTTCGCGCGGCTAGCTCGGGAGAAGCATGCCTTGGAGGTGTACGAAGACGGCCGGATCGTGCGGGACTTCGTCTACATCGACGATGTTGTCGAGGCGCTCTTCTCGGCGATCGCGAGCCCTGCGACGGCATCGCGCTACGTCGACATCGGGTCGGGTATTCCGACCACCATCCATGAGCTCGCTCAACAGCTCGCTACCATCTGCGATGCTCCCGAACCGGTCGTAGTAGCGAAGTTCCGCGACGGCGACGTCCGTGCTGCGAAGTGTGAGATTGAACCCGCAACAACCGAGCTCGATTGGCGTCCAAAGTGTTCGCTAGACAAAGGTACGCGCGCCCTCCTCGACTGGATTGGCGAATCTCCGATCACCTGTTGAATCACTCAGTTCGGCAAGCCAGAAGCAGGACACTATCCCGAGGTTCCCGGCCCCGACGAAGACGTCACTACTTCGCCCGCAGCCACTCCGCTCACGCTAGAATCAATACTTGTGATCGAGCTTGACAGGGTTGCGAAGACATTCGACGGAAACATACTTGCGCTACAGGATATAAGTTTTTCCGTTGCCGCGGGGTCGGTGTGCGCTCTGCTTGGTCACAATGGCGCCGGGAAAACAACCACTATCAATATCCTTTCGACGTTGATGCGGCCCAGCGACGGCACAGCTATCGTCGCCGGGCATGATGTAGTACAAGATCCCGCCGGGGTACGCGCAGCGATCTCTATGACCGGACAGGTCGCCGCGCTCGACTGGCAACTTACCGGACGAGAGAACTTGGTAATGTTCGCTCGTCTGCGGGGATTGCGTCGCAAGGACGCACATGCGCGGGCCGACGCGTTGATTGAACAGTTCGATCTGGCAGATGCTGCCGACCGAGGGGTGACTACCTATTCGGGTGGTATGCGGCGGCGCGTCGATATTGCCGCCGCACTGGTGGTTACGCCAAGAGTGCTTTTCCTCGATGAGCCGACGACCGGATTGGACCCGCGCAGCCGGCGTACCGTGTGGGATCTAGTGTCGTCGTTAGCAGCCCAGGGCGTAACGGTGCTGCTCACCACCCAGTATCTCGAGGAAGCCGATAAGCTCAGTGATTCGATCGTCGTGATCGATCACGGCCGGGTTATAGCCAACGGGACAGCTGAAGACCTGAAGAGCCGCGTCGGATTTAGTTATTGCGCAGTGAGTCCCGTGGATCCCGCCGACCTCTCCAAGATCCTCGCCGCGGTGGCGGACCTCACCGATGCCCAGGCTGATGAAGATGCCAATACGGTGTCGGTGTTGGCAACCAACGGCGTTGCGACGCTAAGTGAGGTGTTCCGCCGCGTCGACCAGCTCAAAGTTGAGCTGGCCGACATTTCGCTGCGCAAGCCGACGCTGGACGAAGTTTTCCTGCACCTAACGGACAGTTCCGCAGTGTGACCGCTATTGCTGTCCTGACCGAGCGCATAGTTCGCGACACGCTGCGCGACGATTTGCCATTCGCCGTACTGGCGCCAGCCGGCAATTTCATTATCTTCAACCTTGCTCTACGCAATGTGATCGACACCGGTGGAATCGGCTATCCGCAATACCTCTTGCCCGTGATCATTGTCCAGGTGACTTTACTCGGCGCACTGACAACCGTCGACCGCGCTGCCCGAGACCATCAGTGGGAGCTCGGCGCTCGACTCCGGACGATGCCAATCCCCACGCTCGCACCACTGATTGCCCGCATGTTGTACTGCCTTATCCGCGGCGCCGTCGCACTGCTCGCCACTATCGCAGTCGGCTACGCATTCGGCTTCCGAATGTTCGGCGGGCTCGGTTACCTGGCGGCCTTCACCACTCTTGTCTTGGCTTTGACGCTGGCACTGTCGCTCGGTGCCGATGCGACCGGCGTGGGGATCTCAGGAGCAGCGATCGGTAGGACCGGGGGGGCCAGCCAGATTCTCCTCGTTCCCCAGATGCTGCTCGTCATGCTGTCTACCGGAATGGCGCCCGTCGACTCGTTTCCTGATTGGATACGCGGATTCGTGCAATACCAGCCTGTTTCCCAGATAACTGAAACCCTGAGGGGACTGGCCGCCGGCGATGTCGCCGTCAGCAGTCTGGCGGCGAGCCTGGCGTGGTGCATCGGCCTGGTGGTGGTGTTCGGGCTGATCGCAATGCGGATGCAAAGGCGGGTTCGGTGACCGTCAACGCACCACGGCGTAGCTCACTTGTCTCTGAGAGTCTGGTGTTCGCGGGCCAGCAGCTCACCCACTGGCGCCGTAACCCGGGCGTGCCTACCCAAGCTCTGCTGTTTCCGACCTTTCTGTTGATTACATACTATTTACTGGTCGGAAAATCGGTTCTCAGAATAACCGGGACTGACAGTCTTTACGGCTTGGTGCCAACGTGTGCGATAGCAGGCGCATTCTCCGGGGCGCTTGCGGTCGGACTCACTCTCCCCTACGAACGCGACTTTGGTCTGCTCAGCAGTTTGTGGGTGTTGCCGGTGAATCGTGCCAGCGCCCTAGCGGGCAGGCTCATAGCTGAGGCCATCCGCACACTGGTTGGAACTGCATTGATCACAGCGGTCGGTATTGGGCTCGGACTTAACTTCCAAGGCGGTCCGCTTGCTGTGCTCCTCTACCTCCTGGTGCCCGTGATGGTAGTGCTGGTATTTGCGATGGCAGTGATCGCGATCGCGGTACGCGCTAAGCGCTTGACCATGCTGATCTGGCTGGGTCTGCCAGCAATCACTGCGGTGTTCGCTAGCTCTGGCTCTCCTCCGGTTGAATCACTGCCTTCGTGGATGTGGCCGCTTCTGCGATTCCAGCCGATGCAGCCGATCGTGGAGTCCATGCGGACGCTCGCCGAAGGCCGCCTGCCGTGGTGGCCATTGCTATGGGGCGTGCTTTGGACTCTTGCTGGTGCAGCGGTGGTCGGCCCCCTGGCCGTCAGTGGCTACCGTGCCGCTGCCGAATCCGGGGGGGGTCTTGGCTGACGTCAACCGCGACGGGATAGTGCGAATTTCTCCATGAGGTCGGCCGCCATGGCGACGCTGTCGGCAGGCTTGATCATTTGCGCAGCGAGTTGTTGTGCTCGCTTGAGGTATTCCGGAGCCAAGATCGTGCGCAGATCAGCCACCAACGTTTTCTCGGTGGTGCGTACAAAACGCCGACTGGTGCCCACCTTGAGTTTCTCGACCCGGGATCCCCAACACGCCTGATCGGGCAAAATCCAGGTGATCAACGTAGGGCGCCCGGCGCGCAGACCCGCGTTGGTGGTGCCGGCCCCGCCATGGTGCACGACCGCGCGGCAGGCGGGAAAGATCTGTGCGTAGTTCATTGCGCCGGCGAACTTGACATGGCCGAATTGCGGGACGGCATTGGAGTCGGTCGTGCTGGCACCAATCAGTGCCCGCTCGCCCAATTGCGCACAGGCCCTAGCGATCATCGCGACCATGTCGCCAAATGACCCGACCGGCATGCTGCCAAAACCGAAGAAAATCGGCGGCGTTCCACTGGCGATCCACGACGCAACGTCATCGTCATCCTCCGCGGCCAACTCAAGCGTCAGTGCGCCCACAAAAGGGCGTTGGGGCGGCGACTGGCGATTCCAATTCGCCCAGTCATCCGCTAGTCCCGGATAGCAGACCGCATCATAGGCCTGGATTTCCATCACTCCGCGTTCTGCGATTCGCTGGGTCCAGTGGCCAGTCGACTTCGGCAGGCCGAGCGCAAATCGTTGCGCGTCGTCGGCGACCCGGTGCCCGCGCCACGTCAGGTACTCCACCGCAGCCATCAACGCACGGCCTACCGGCGCCGGTAGGATCGGCACCAGACGACCATTGGCGCGCAGCGGAAAGATCTGCAGTGTGGCCAACGGAATGTCGCGATATTCCGCGACGTTCGCGGCGACGCCTTCGTAATTCATGCCGGTGAGGATGAGGTCAGTACCCTCAGCCAGAAACATCAGTGTCTTCCCAGCCTCTTCGCGACACTGTTCAATGGGGTCGGCAAGCTCGTTCATCAACCTGTTCAGCTCCCGCCCCCGCCAGGGCTTGCTGAAGAGCAACATGAAGTAGTCGTGGTGCGGCTCGATGACAGCCTGAACGGTCGGTCCGTAGGCGAGCGCTTGTGGCCCGGCGGACTGGGCGAAAGGCACCATGTCGGGCGCGACAACGAGATGGACCTCATGCCCGCGACGCACCAACTCACGTCCGAGGGCCGCGAACGGCTCCACTTCGCCGCGAGATCCCCAGTTCGCCAAAACGAATCTCATCCCAGACGCCTAGCCCTGGCCATCCCCGGCAGGGTGTTGGAGGTACCAGGGATTAGCTCGTGCCCACTCGATCGTGCGGCGGATCCCTTCCTCGACGTCAACCTCCAAGCGCCAGCCCAGCTCCCGCTGCGCCTTGGTCGAGTCTGGGATACGGCGCGGGATATCTTCGTAGCGACCGCCGAAATGCGCTGACGTATCGACGGATTCAGCGCTGGACACCCCCTCGACACCGGCGATCTTGATCGCCAAATCGACCGCCTTGCGCATGGTCGTTTCTGTCATGCTCCCGATGTTGAATACCTCACCGATCGCCGCATCACTGTCCGCGGCGAGCAAGGTACCCGCGATGGCGTCGTCGACGTAAGTAAAGCAGCGGGTCTGATCGCCTGAGTCGTAGAGCAACGGCTGGTGGCCGTTGAGGATCCGATGAACGGTTTGCGAGATGACGAAGATCGGATTCTGCCGCGGGCCGTACACATTGAAATAACGAACCACCGTTACCGGCAGACCATGAGCGGCGTGCATCGCGAACACCAGATGCTCGGCCATTCCCTTGCTGGTGCTGTAGCTCCAGCGCGCGGTCTTTGTCGAACCGAGCACGCGGTCGTCGTCCTCGGCCCACGGTGGGTTGGGGTTCTTGCCGAACACCTCGGACGTGCTGGCGAACACCACACGAATTCCGTTGCGGTGACTCAGTTCTAAAACGTTGCGGGTTCCAATCACATTGACATCGAGAACCCGCAGCGGATCGCTCATGTAGTTCGTCACACCAACGACCGCAGCCAGGTGAAAGACCGTGTCGACATCGGGGGTCAGGGCGGCTTCGAGCGCAGCCAGATCGGTGACATCACCTTGGACGAACCGGAAGTTGGGATTCCGGTCGAAGTCGATGCTGCTGTCGCGGGCGTTTTTCGCGAAGTCGAAAATCGTGACGCTGTCACCACGTTCGAGCAGCGCCGAAACCAAGTGCGATCCGATGAAGCCGTAGCCACCCGTCACGACGACATTGGACATATTTGCTCTTTCGTTGACGTACCGGTTGACGAATGCCGATCAGCCTCTAGCGGCCGATCCCTTTGTAAACAAATCCGGCCGCCCGCGCGGCCGCCGGGTCGAAGCTGTTGCGCCCGTCGAGGAACACGCAGCCATCTGCTGCGAGATCCGCGAGCCGGACCAGAGGAATCTGGTGAAATTCGCGGTGCCCTGCGAGGACCACCAGGGCATCGGCATCCTTGACCGTGGACTCGATATCCGGGCTTAGTGGAATCTTCGTCACCGCATGGGCTTCCTCCTCCGGCACCCATGGATCATGGACGGAAACCTGACAGCCGGACGCTTCGAGCAGTTCTACGACGTACTTGGTCGGCGTCAGCCGACAGTCACCGGTGTTGTTCTTGAACGCAATGCCCAGCACAGCAATCTTGCTGTTCTCGATCGTCTTGCCCTGACCGGCCAAGAGTTGAGTGAGCAACCCGTAGGTGTAGCTGGGCATCGTGTCGTTGACCGTCCTCGACGTCTTCGGCACGTGCAGATCCAGCCCCAGCGTCTCGCCCAGATGATTGACGAACCACGGATCCTTCGTCAGGCAGTAGCCGCCGACGCCCATGCTCGGCATCAGGATGTTGACGTTCTGCGTTCCCTTCGGCATCGAGTTCGCCGCAGCAATGACCTGGAGGACGTCCATGTCGAGGCGGTCGCAGATCTTGGCCAGTTCGTTGGCCATCGCGATGTTCAGGTCAATCCAGAGGTTGTCGGCCAGCTTGACCATCTCGGCGGTCCGTGGGTCCTCGACGATGATGGACTCCAACCCGAGGGTGTGGCGCCACAGCGTGGCGCAGCTTCGCGCGCTGCGCTCGTCGATGGCACCAACCACGACGGGAATCGAGGTGAGCTCCCGAATGGCTTGCCCTTCGGCCAGCCGCTCAGGGCAGAACGCCAACCCGAAATCGACGCCGGCTCGCAGCCCGGACGCCTCTTCCAGGATCGGTCGGACCAGAGTTTCGGTGGTATCGGGGGGCACCGTGCTCTTCAGGATGACAAGGTGGCCGGGGTGCAGGTGTTCGCCGACGGCGCGCGCTGCGGCCTTAATGTCGTCGACGATGGGCTCATAGTCCGGGCCGAGCGGAGTCCCGACGGTCACGATGATGAAGTCGTTGTCGGCGATCACGCCGAAATCCGTCGTGGCGCGAAGGCGGCCGGCTTGTACGCTCCGGCCTACGAGCTCGCCCAGTCCTGGCTCAGGCACCGTTGTTTTGCCCTGGTTGATCTCGTCGACGACATTCTGTCGGACATCGATACCCATGACGGGCCACCCGCGGTCGGCCATAACGGCACCGATCACCGTGCCGATGTACCCGAAGCCCACGACTGCGATCCCGGACCGCATGCCACGGACCAAGAGGTCGATCTGAGCATCGCTCTGTCCGAACGCGCCTCTAGCCATCGCCGTTACTAGCTCCTTCTATCCCCCTTGCGCTCCCTCGAATGGATCGGGACTCGCAACCAGGCTGGACGGTCAGCAGCGTAATCCAATGTTGGCAACATCGACCCAAAATACGATGGCTCACGGCAGCGATCACGTTCGGCACTTCAGCCGGGCGAATTCTTCCACCCGGTCAGCAGCGGCAGCACCGCTGTCGGCAGCTGTCGTCATCCGGGCAGATACCTCGCGCGCTCGTGCCGCATACTCCGGGGCCAGAATGCGGCGGAGGTCTTTCACCAGCGATTTGTGGGTGGTGGTCGAGAAACGCCGCCCGGCGCCGACCTTTAGCCGTTTCACCTGCGCCGCGAAAAACGGCTGGTCGGGCAACGTCCAGAGCACCAACTGAGGCACACCCGCCCGGAGGCACGCGGCCAGGGTTCCTGAGCCACCGTGATGCACCACCACACGGCACGCAGGAAAGATCGTGGCGTAGTTCACCTGGCCGACAACCTTCACGTGGGCAAAGTGCCGGACGTCGCCGTAATCGGTGCCGCCCGCGCCGATCACCGCACGCTCACCCAGCTGCCCGCAGGCCGCAGCGATCATGGCGGTCGTCTCGGCAGGTGATCCCACGGGCACGCTGCCGAATCCGAAGAAAATGGGCGGCGTTCCCTCGGCGATCCAGGACATCACCTCCGCATCTGCTTCCGTTGGTGAGGCCATCGCCAAGGCGCCGACGAACGGCCGCTGGTCATCCCATTTCGCCCATTCAGACGGCAGCCCGGGAAAGACCAGCTCGTCGTAAGCCTGGATTTCCAGCGAGCCTCGTGCGGCGATGCGCTGCGGCGCGGGTCTGGTGGCTCCGGGCAGGCCCAGTTCGCGGCGCTGCGCCTCCTCACCCTCGCGCGTAGCGCGCCACGCGGTCCATTCGTTCACCTTCATCGCTGCGCGGCTCAGCGGCGATGGCAGCAATGGCATCAGTTGGCCGTGGACGCGGTTCGGAAAGTACTGCAGGGTGACCAACGGTATGCCGAAGGCTTCCGCCACGTTGGCAGCTGGCTGCTCGAATATCAGCCCGGTGAGCAGCAGGTCCGCGCCCTGCGCCGCAGAGGCCAGCGTCCTGGTCATGTCCGCCCAGCACTCCTGGGAGAATTGGGCGGTCTGGTTGGCCATCCGGTTGAGCTCCCTGAGCTTCCAGGGGGTGCGGCCGTACAGCGTGAAGTATCTCCACTGCAGGTCCAGGATGTCTTTCGAATCCAGTCCGTAGGAAACCGCCGCAAGCCCAGCCGTCTCGGCGAAGCCGACGAGGTTCGGCGGGACGACCATGCTTATGTCGTGTCCTCGGCGCTGCAACTCGCGGCCGACAACCACGGCGGGCTCGATATCGCCGCGGCCTCCGTAGCTGGACAGGACAAATCTCATCGCCCGTTCTCTCCTTTCCGTCGTCCTGCGGACACAACGCCACGAGCAACGGTCATTATTGCCGGTTTCTGACGAACAGGTAAGCGTTCGGCCATGCCCGCGGCTCATCGTTGGTACGATCCCGAATCGCGCAGACCAGGCCATCTTCAGGCCATCACGCTGAGGAGTTCGATTTGGCTGACGGCGCATCGACTGCGGCCGACATGGAACGCATCGAGTGGGACGTGATCGTAGTGGGCACCGGTATGGGTGGCGGGATGCTCGGTTACTCGCTGGCCCAATCCGGCCGCCGAGTGCTGTTCGTCGAAAAGGGCCTCTCGACGCTTCCGGGAACGCCGGGAACGATTCGTTCGGAGATGCCGGAGCTTGCCGAGCCGACAGCTGCCCGATCCGCGGCTAGCTACTACGAAGCCTTGGCTCGTGGCGGACGCTCGACCGACGAGGTCGAAGACATCAGTGGACGCTTCAGCAAGCGTTTTGTGCCGTTCATCGGCAGCGGCACGGGGGGGTCATCCGCGCTCTACGGCATGGTGTGCGAGCGATTTTTCGCCCGCGACTTCACTCCGCGGGCGAATTTCAATGACCCCGGCGAGTCCACCGTGCCGGAGGTCTGGCCCGTTACCTATGACCAGATGAATCCCTGGTACGCCGACGCAGAGAAGCTGTTGGGGGTACGCGGCCAGCACGATCCTTTGCGTCCAGAGACCGCTGATGTCCATCTGCCTGCTGCACCAGCGTTTTCGGCCGATAACCAGCCCCTGGTGGACTATCTGACAGGTCGTGGACTTCACCCCTACCACCTGCCGATGGCCTGTGATTACACTGCCGACTGCGCCACATGTCAGACCTATCTCTGCGCCCAGCCATGCAAGAACGACTCCGCGCGCAATTGCGTCTTGCCCGCGGTCACCGAGCACGGTGCTCAGATGTTGACCGAGTGTCGGGTGACGCACCTGGAGGCTGACCGCACCGGGGTGCGACAGGTGATCTGCGAGCATCCGTCCGGCCGTCTGGCGTTAAAGGCGAAGGTTGTGGTCCTGGCCGCCGGCGCGCTGGCGACCCCCGTGCTTCTGCTCAATTCCCGCTCGGGCGACTGGCCGCGCGGGCTGGCCAACGGCTCAGACATGGTGGGCCGCAACCTGATGCGCCATCTCCTCGACCCGATCGAACTCTGGCCGGAACCCGACTCGAGGATCACGGCCGCGAACAAAGAGATCGGACTCAATGACTTCTATTTTTACGAAGGCCAGAAATACGGAACCGTCCAGTCGTTCGGCGCAATACCGCCCATGGAATGGCTGATTAACCGCCCAGGCGCGCAAGCGAAAGCGCTGCGCCTGATGCGCCCGGCAGTGCGCCGGGTCTACGAGAAGTTCTTCACTGGCGGACTGATCCTCGCGGCGATGATGGAAGATCTCCCTTACCGCGACAACCGTGTGCTGCTGTCCGATCGTCCAGGTTCCGATGGCCGCCAGCGGATGCGAATTCAATACCGTCTGCACGCCAGTGAGATCGACCGCCGCGCCATATTCTTGCGGCAAGTGAAGGCCGTGCTGAAGCCGTACCGTACGCTGCCCCTCGGGAGCGGCAAAGACAACTCGAACACGGGACACGTCTGCGGCACCTGCCGTTTCGGCACCGACCCCGCAACCAGCGTGCTGGATCCACTCAATCGCGCGCACGAACTGGACAACCTCTATGTGGTGGACACGTCGTTCTTTCCGTCCAGTACCGGCCTGAACCCGAGTCTTACGGTGGCGGCCAACGCGTTGCGTGTGGCGGCGCACCTGAACCAGGCGCACTTCGCCACCTAACCCATCGAGTAGGTCCATGTCTGTCTCGGAAACCTGGAGGTGAAACGTTGGGAGTTGTCGATAGCGGGACCGTGGGTCGGACGAACCAGAGCGTGGATCGGACGAATATTCATCGCATCTGGAGAGCGGTTCTCACTGTCATCGCGCTGGGTATAGCCGCCGCGTGCTATTTCGCGCCGGTGCTCCTCATTGTGATCGGCGTACTGGTGATCGGGTTGCTGTGCGCCCGCATGGTTTACCGTGGCCGAGACCGCTACATCCCCAACTTGTATGCGCGGGACATCAGGGTTTACGACGACGAATACCAAGCGTTTATCGCGCGCACGCTTCCGGAGATGCGCCGCCATCGGATTCCCGGCCACCCGCTGCTGTGGGAAGCATCGCGGCTGCCGGACCCAACCCCGGAGAATTCCGACGAACTGATGCTCGACCTTGGTGTGTGGCTTGGCTGGTCGACACGACTGACATCTGAGGCTTCGGGCCGAATGATCTTCGGCTTCGATACGTTCGAAGGCCTTGTCGAAGACTGGCAAATCGAAGACCAATTCCTCATCAAACAGGGAACATTCGCGTTGACAGATCCGCTCGCCCAGCGCTTAATTCACGACACTGGCGTGACACTGCACGACGGCATACCGGCCGGGCTCGGGCGGAGGGTTAAGTTCGTCAAGGGCCGCACCTATGACACGCTGGCCCCGTTCCTGGCCGAGCGGCCCGGCGCCCCCATCAGGCTATTCCACATGGATTTGGATACCTACGAGAGTTGCCTGCACGCGTTGGAAACCTGCAAGGACCGGTTCATCGAAGGGTCGATTCTGGTCTTCGACGAGTACCTGGTCACCAATGGAGAGATGCTCGCCTTTTTCGAGTTCCAGAAGCGCTACGGAGTGGAATTCCAGTACCGAGCCTGGGGCCTTGAGGTCGGCGAGATGAATGCCGAGATGGTGACGAATCGTTGGAAGCGAGCCTTGTACTGCCTGGCAGCAATCACCATGCACTTACTAGACGGTCGATATCTATGGAAATTCCTCACTAAGCGCTACTGGCGGTTTTGGTTGGGCGCACCGATCAGCGACATCTTTTTCATGCTCGGCGCAGCCGGATTGAGGAAGTCGGTGAGCCTCGAAATCACCGGTCTGGGAAGGCTTAACCCGACGCGGTCATTAGGTGTCGAACAAAGGGGAGTTCGAGGCCATCTGTCCTGAATCACTGCAGGAGCCCCCATTCCTCGGTTCCGGATCCGGTGCCTTGGCGGGTTTCCGGATAGGCCAGCCCTCCTAGCCTATTCGTCCGCGACGCCCAGTCCAATTCCTTCGCTTTCACCCTCGCCGGGAACATCGCGAGCATTGCCGCACTCGCGGAGGATCTGGACGGTAATGTGCCACCCGCATACTCGCAATTATGCGCAACCCAGTGGCCGACAGCGACTCTGACGCGGCCCGACCGGCGACGACTACGGATAAGAGAGCCATGGTATTCATACCTAGCAGCGCACGACCCGCGTATCTGCGAGCCTTCATCCAGCGGGTTCTGCATCGATCCGAGCACGCAGAAAAGTTGTGCCACGAGGCATTACAGACGGAGGACTTTTCGATAGCACACCTCCGCGCGCACCAGATGCTCGCGAATCTTGAGTTCCCGGGCGAGGACTATTTCCGGATTCTGGCTCGCATCCATGAATACTTGAGGCCGGCCAACTACCTGGAGATCGGCATCGAGAACGGCTACTCATTCAAAATCGTCAGGCCCGAGACGCTGGCACTGGGAGTCGATCCCAACCCACGATTACGGAAAGCTCTGGGCCCCAATCGGCGGGTGTTCGCACAGACCAGTGACTCATTTTTCGAACAGTGCGATGTGACGTCCGAATTGGGCGGCAAGACGCTGGATCTCGCCTTTATCGACGGCATGCACCAGTTCGAGTACGCCCTGCGGGATTTCATCAACGTGGAAAAGTACTGCGCACCCGATTCCGTCATCTTAATTCATGACGTGTACCCAATAGACTCGTTGAGTGCCTCTCGCGAACGGGCTTCGTGGTTCTGGAGCGGTGATATCTGGCGCTTGATTCTGGCACTGAAGAAGTATCGGCCAGATCTAACAGTCAACGTAATCGGCGCACGGCCAACAGGACTCGGGATCGTGCAGAATCTGGACCCGGAATCCCGAGTACTTGCGGAGCGGCAAGACGAAATCATCAACGAGTTTCTGTCGCTCGACTTGTCCGTGCTCGACGGACAAAAGGACGAGATGCTCAACCGATTTCCGAATGATTGGGCGTCCATCCAACGACTGATTGACGATCGCGGGCGCGCATAGCCTGGAGCTGCTGTTAGCAGCTGACATTCACTCACTTCGAGCGTCGACCGCCTCCAATCAGTTCGATGCGCTGCGCGCGACCAAATTCCTCTAGGAGATCAGCGGCCGCCAAAATGCTGTCGGCAGGTTTACTCATACGAGTGGCGATCTCACGAGCCCGGGTCAGATATTCGGGGGCTAGGATGGCGCGGAGGTCCGCCACTAGAGATTTCTCAGTTGTGCTCGAAAAGCGCCGGGAGGTACCCACTTTCAATCGCTTGAGCTGAGCTCCCCAGATCGGCTGATCAGGCAGATTCCACAGAATCAAGGTGGGGACCCCAGCGCGAAGCCCGGCAGCTAAAGTGCCCGCGCCACCGTGGTGCACGACTGCTCGACAGGTTGGGAAGGCGGTCGCGTAATTCATCGTTTCCACAATCTTCACATGCTCGAACTGCGGCGTTTTGCCGAAGTCCGTCGAGCCGGCGCAGATCAAGGCCCGCTCACCCAATTGCTCGCAGGCCGCGCTGATCATGGTGATCATTTCATCTGGGGACGCGATCGGTATGGTGCCGAAGCCGAAGAAAATCGGTGGCGTTCCCGCCGCAATCCAAGATGCGACCGCATCATCTGCATCCGACTGAGACTCCATAGTGAGCGTGCCGACAAATGGTCGCTGGCGTTCGAATCTTGCCCATTCGGCCGCCAACCCCGGGAACCACACTTCGTCGTAGGCCTGGATTTGCAAGGAGCCGCGTTCGGCGATTCGCCGCGATGCGGGCTTTGTAGCCTTCGAAAGGCCGAGTTCACGGCGACGCTTGTCTTCTGCCCTCTTCATTGTTCGCCAAGTTAGCCATTCACCCAACGTCCACCCGAGGCGGATCAACGGTCCCGGCGGGAAGGGCAGTAGCTGGCCGTTGGCCCGCACCGGGTAGTAATCTAGCGTGGCCAACGGAATGTTGTAGTGTTCCGCAACATCGGCGGCGGGCTGTTCGAAGGTCAGGCCGGTGACCAAGAGGTCTGCTCCTTCTGTGATCGATACCAAAGTTGCCGTCATCTTCTCCGAGCACCGCGAATTGATCTCTTTAATTTCGCGCGCTATCTTGCGCAGCTTTTGCACTTTCCAGGGGGCACGGAACGCATATGCCCAATAGTTGCGCTGTGCTTCGACAACGGTCTTTGTATCTACCCCGTAAGCGACCGCCGGAATCCCAGTCGCTTCGGTGAAGCTAACCAGATTGGGCGAGACGGCCATCTGTACGTCATGACCTCGGCTCAGCAACTCGCGACCCACAACGACGGAGGGCTCGACATCTCCACGACTTCCGTAGCATGCCAGCACAATTTTCATCGCGGCTTCTAACCCTTCAGACTCAAGCGCATCCGCACGGAATATCTCCCAGTATCGCTTGTTTGTTGGCGACTGAGTAAGCGATTGGCTATTTGACATATACCCGGTGGGTGGCCAATTTCGTCGACCACACGCATTTCGCCCCCGGGCCAGATCATCAATGGCGCTCAGCTGGGCTCACGGATCGGAAGGCCTGCAGCGCGGTAAACCGCGTCGATGACGCTCATATTCTCGACGGCGTCCTGCGGCGACGTCCGCACCGGCTCCCCGCGCAGCACGGAATCAGTGAACGCATCGAGCTGGAAAGAGTAGGTCGGGCGGCGAGAGAAGCGCTCTGACCTCTTCCCGTTGGCCGACCGGACCCAGAGGCGCGGAAAGAGGTGAGGTGCCGCAGGACTGAGCCAGCGCAGTTCGCCGTCATCACCAACCACTTTGGCGCTCGCCCGGAACAGATTCCCCGACCAGAGCGCGCACTGCAAACTACCGGTATGGCCGCCGACATACCGCAGCTCGGCCTTCATGGCCCGGTCCACCTGAGGCTTCTGGAGTTTCGCCTGCGCCGAAACGACCTCCGGTCTCGAACCTCCAAAGGTGCGGGCCATGTTCGCTACATAGCTTCCGGCGTCCATCATCGAGCCGCCGGCAAGCGCGTAGTTATAGCAGTTGGCCTTGAACGTAGGCAGTAATACGCACAGGGTGACATCCACTCGCCGCAGTGCGCCCAATTCCCCCGACGCGATAATCTCCTCAACGCGCCGCGTCAACGGATGGTGACGGAATTGGATCGCCTCCATCACCACGCGATCTGACTTCGCGGCCAGGTCGGCGATCTCCTGAGCTTCGGCAGCGTTGGCAGTGAACGGCTTCTCCACCAACACGTGCTTACCCGCGGCAAGTGCAGCCTTTGTCCACTGGCCGTGCATACTGGTCGGCACCAATACGTAGATGGCGTCTAGGTTCGGATCGTCGATCAGTGCCTCATAACTGCCGTAAGCGTCGGCGATCCTGTGCCTGGCGGCAAACTCGTCCGCGCTGGGCTGATCACGTGCCCCGACCGCGGCCACGAGGACATCTCGGTTGTCCTTGGCCGGGTTGATCATCGTCGTCGGCGCGAAGCTAGAAGCTCCCAAGATGCCGATCCGTACGGGGCCCGGACTGTCTGGCATTACGTCTCTCTCCTATCAGAGGACCGAGGCAGCACACGGGCTGGTGAAGCCGGTACCCCGCCGACGCGATACTAGGAGATGGTCTAAACATTCGGGCCAGGATTAACACTTCTTGTCAGCAACCGCACCTCAACTCGGCTCCCGGACTCGCAGGCCGGCACTGCGGTAGATCGAATCGATGACTGTCATGTTCTCGATCGCGTCCTCCGGCGTGGTGTGCACCGGCTCGCCCTTTAAGACTGCCGCGACGAACGCGTCCAGTTGATACGCATAAGTGGCGCGGCGCGGGAATCGCTCAACCCGCTTACGCCCATCTGATCGAACCGAGAACCGATGGAAGAGGTGCGGCAGCACTGGATTGAGCACATACAACTCGCCGCGGTCTCCCGTCACCCGCACGCTTATATTCAGCAAGTCGGTCGACCACATGGAACAGCGCAGCTGGCCTGTATGCCCAGCGGGGAACCGTAGCTGAGCCGTCATCGCCCGATCGACCTCGCTATCGCGCATCTTCGCCTGCGCCGAAATGACTTCCGGGGTTGCCCCGCCAAAGGTACGAAGCATGTGGACCGCGTAACACCCCGCATCCATAGTGGCTCCGCCAGCCAGGGAATAGTCGTATCGGATATCGGAGAACTTCGGCAGCGGAAAGCAAAAGGCGACGTCCACCCGCTGCAAGACGCCCAACTCCCCCGAGGCGATGATCTCCTCAGCGCGAAGGGCAAACGGGTGATAGCGGTAGTGGAAAGCCTCCATCACCACCCGGTCCGAACCGGCAGCCAACTCGGCGATCTCGCGGGCCTCGACGGCGTTGGCGGTGAATGGCTTCTCACACAGCACGTGCTTGCCCGCCTCGAGCGCAGCTCGAGTCCATCTGCCGTGCAGGCCATTTGGCAGGGGGTTATACACCGCATCCACATTCGGGTCGGCAATCAGCGCCTCGTAGCTGTCGTGCACCCGGGTGATGCCTTGCCTGGCGGCAAAAATCTCAGCACGCGAGACGTCGCGCGCGGCAACCGCAGCCACCACCACGTCCGCAATTCCCCTAGCCGGATTGATTAGCGCTGCGGGTGCAATTTGAGCCGCCCCGAGGATGCCGATCCGTACCGGCCCCCCGCCGTCGCCCATGGGCGCGATGTTAGCACCGGTCGGGATATTGGGATGAGAGAACAACCCGGTAGTTGTCGACCACCCGTTACCCGTCGAGGCAACCAAAATCCTCTGGCGACCGTCGAAGAGTTGGCGCCAGGCTGAACGCGTTTGTGGCAGTCACAGCGTAGCGTTGTCCAACAGGCGGGCGCCGCGAGCATCCTGAGGCTGGTGAAGTTTCAATTTCCTTTGTCTGTCCCAACGCCGCCAAACCCACGGCCTCGGTTGATACGATGCCGAATCGCGCACACCAGGCCAGTTTTGGGTCATCACACTGAGGAGCTCGACTGTGGCTGACGGCCGACTGACTGGGCGCGAGGCCGAACGCATCGATTGGGATGTCATCATCATCGGCGCAGGCATGGGCGGTGGCATGCTCGGCCACCGGCTGGCGCGCGCGGGCCGCCGGGTGCTGTTTGTCGAAAAGGGGCGTTCGACGCTGCCCGGGACACCGGGAACGATTCGATCGGCGATGCCCGAATTGGCTGAGCCACAGGCTTCTCGGTCAATAAACACCTACTACGACGCCCTGGCCCGGGCCGGACGCAGCAGTGATGAAGTCACGGATATCAGTGGCCGCCGCCCGAGGCAGTTCGTGCCCTACATAGGTAGTGGAACCGGCGGATCATCGGCCCTCTACGGCATGGTCTGCGAGCGATTCTTCGTTGACGATTTCACTCCCCGACAGCACTTCGCCGACCCCGGCGAATCCACCGTGCCGGAGGCGTGGCCGATCACCTACGAACAGATGGCGCCCTGGTACACGGAAGCCGAGAAGCTCCTCGGGGTTCGTGGCCAGCCCGATCCCTTACGGCCGGAAGCAGCCGACGTCCCCCTGCCCGCTGCGCCACCCTTTTCCGTCGACAACCAACCTCTTGTCAACTATCTGAGCGGCCGGGGCCTGCATCCCTATCACCTGCCGATGGCGTGTGACTACACCGACGACTGCGCGACCTGTCAGGCCTACCTCTGCGCCAAGTCATGCAAGTACGACGGGGCCCGAAGCGGCGTGGAACCCGCCGTCACCGAGTACGGTGCGCAACTGCTAGCCGAGTGCCAAGTCCTGCGGCTCGAGTCAGACCGCACCCGGGTGCAGCGGGTGATCTGTCAGCGCCACTCCGATATGCTCACACTTAAAGCCAAAGTGGTGGTGCTGGCAGCAGGCGCCCTTGCCACGCCCGTGCTGCTCCTCAATTCCCGGTCCGGGGATTGGGCGCGTGGTCTCGCCAACGGCTCGGACATGGTGGGCCGCAACCTGATGCGCCATGTGATGGACTGGATCGAGGTCTGGCCGCAGCGCGGCAGCAAAATCACGGCCGAGAACAAGGAGATCGGGCTCAACGACTTCTATTTCATCGACGGCCAGAAGTACGGCACCGTGCAGTCGGCCGGCTCGATGGCCTCATTGGCACCGATTGACATGATGATGAACCAACCGGGCTTGATGGCGAAGGCGCTGCGTCTGACAGGTGTCGCCGCCCGTCCGATCTACAACCAGCTCATCAGCGGCGGCCTGGTGCTTGCCGCCATCATGGAGGACCTGCCGTATCTGGACAACCGCGTCCTGCCGAGCGACCGGCCCAGTGTCGACGGCCGCCAGCGCCTGAGGCTTCAGTACCACTTACACCCGAACGAGGTCGCACGCCGCAAGGTGTTCTTACCCGCGCTCAAAGAGGTACTGCAGCCATTCCGCACGCTGACCCTGCGCACGGGTGCGAACAACGGCACCTTGGGCCACGTCTGCGGTACTGTCCGCTTCGGTACCGACCCCGCTACGAGCGTGCTGGACGCACAGAACCGGGCACACGAAGTAGACAACCTCTACGTGGTAGACGCGTCATTCTTTCCGTCCAGCACGGGCATCAACCCGAGCCTGACCGTCGCGGCCAATGCGCTGCGCGTGGCAGAGCACATCAACGCGGCACACTTCGCCAGTTGAACCACGCGGTGCCGGCGAATTTGTGGCTAGATCGGCTCGCGAACCGGAAGGCCGGCGGCACGATAGATCGAGTCGATGACCGTCATGTTCTTGACTCCCTCTTCCGCCGACGTCTTCACCGGTTCGCCGCGCAGCACCGCGGCGGCGAAAGCCTCCAACTGATACTGGTAGGTGGGGCGCGCCTTGAAGAAGCGCTCCACGCGGTGGCCGTCTGCGGATCGAACCGCGAACTGCTGGTAAGGGATCACCGGGTTGAGCCGCAGCTCACCACGGTCACCAATGATCTTGGCGGTGTAGTGCGGTGGAGTGCGCGACCATAGCGAACAATGCAGCCCGCCGGTGTGTCCTTCGGCGAACCGCAACTCGGCCGTCATGGCGCGGTCCACCTGAGGACCGCGCATTTTCGCCTGTGCAGAAACAACTTCCGGTGTCGAACCCCCGAACGTCCGGAGCATGTCGACCACATAGCTGCCCAAATCCATGAGTGAGCCGCCGCCCATGGAGTAGTTATAGGCGTTCGCCGAAAACTTTCGCAACCAAAAACAGTCGGCCGCCTCCACCCGCTGCAGCGTGCCCAATTCACCGGAAGCGATGATCTGTTCGACGCGCGCCGCAAACGGGTGGTAGCGGTAATGGAATGCCTCCATCACCACCCGATCTGATTGCGCCGCCAGGTCAGCGATTGCGCGGGCCTCGACAGCATTAGCCATGAACGGCTTCTCGCACAAGACGTGCTTGCCGGCCTCAAGCGCCGCCCGAGTCCACCTGCCGTGCAACGCATTCGGCAACGGATTGTAGATCGCATCAACGTCAGGATCGGCGATCAACGCCTCATAGCTGCCATGCACGCGGGCAATGCCGTTTTTGGCGGCAAACGCCTCACCGCGCGACATATCGCGGGCGGCAACCGCGGCCACGACAACCTCAGCATTTTTACTGGCCGGCTTGATCACAACGGCGGGCGCAATGCGGGCGGCGCCCAGAATGCCGATCCGTAGCACGCCGTCAGGCATGCGCTACTTGCGCCACAGCACACCCGTCCCATCGATATCGACGATCTCTGCGGTGATTCCGTGCTTATCGCGATAATCGGTGACAGCTTGTTCACACGGTTTCACCGCGAGGTAGTCATCGACGATGCAGAAGCCGCCGGGCGACAGACGCGGGTACAGCGCGTCGAGGGCTTGAATCGTCGACTCATAGAGGTCGCCGTCGAGCCTTAACACCGAGATACGTTCAATCGGGGCACTGGGGAGCGTGTCTTTGAACCAGCCAGGCAGGAAACGGACCTGATCGTCCAGCAATCCGTAACGCTCGAAATTGGCCCTCACGTCCGCTTCTGAAACGCCCAAGATACCCGCGGCAAGCTCAGCTCTAATCCCCTTGTCCGCATTGTAATTCGCGGTGTCCGAACGCGGGACGCCCTGGAACGAGTCGCACAACCACACGCTGCGGGTCTTGTCCCCGTTGGCGGCCAACACCGCCCGCATCAGAATGCACGCGCCCCCACGCCACACTCCTGTTTCGACGAGGTCGCCGGGAATATCGTCAGCCAGCACCGTCTCCACACAGTGCTGCAGACTGGTGAGCCTCTTCATGCCGATCATGGTCTCGGCCTCCGCCGGCCAGTCCAGTCCCGCTTCGCGTACGTGTTGGTCACGTAGGCCGGCACCTCTGAGCTTGGGACCGAATGTGTTGACCGTCTTGAGGAGGAGACGTCGCCGCAATGGCCACTCCGAGGGCATCCGCTCATGCATCCCGAACCTGGTCAGGTTGCGTCGGAGTAGGTCAAGGTACAGCGATCGCACGTCGTAATCGGTTGCGGTCAAAACGGCCCTATCTCGTGTTCTAGCATTTCGGCGCTGAGTCTAAGCTTGCGATGTCTTCAGTCTTCATCATTTTTGAGGATCGGTTGGCCAACCCGCTTGCGACGGGCGAAGTCCTCTAGGAGGTCGGCCGCGGCCGCGACGCTGTCGGCGGGTTTGGTCATCCTGGTCGCAAGACTGCGGGCGCGGTCGATGTATTCCGGTGCGAGGATGGTGCGCAAGTCCGCCACCAGCGTCTTCTCGGTAGCAACCGAGAAGCGCCGCGAAGTACCCACTTTAAGTCGCTTGACCGCGGATCCCCATATCACCTGAACATCCGCCATCCAGAGGATCACTGTGGGAACTCCGGCGCGCAACCCCGCGGCGGTGGTGCCCGCGCCGCCGTGGTGCACCACGGCGCGGCAGGACGGAAAAATGGTCGCGTAGTTCACTGCACCCACCACCTTGACGTGGTCGAATTCCCGGACCTCACTGAAGTCGGTCCAGCCGGCACACACCAATGCCCGCTCGCCCACTTGCGCGCAGGCACCAGCGATCGTGGCGATCATGTCGGCGGGCGACTCGACGGGAATGCTGCCGAACCCGAAGCAAATCGGCGGCGGGCCCGCGGCAATCCACGACATGACGTCGTCATCGGCCGCCGTCGCCAGTTCCAGAGTCAGCGTTCCGACAAAGGGCCGTTGGCCACCCCATCGCGCCCACTCGGTCGCCAAACCGGGAAACAACACCTCGTCGTACGCCTGGATTTCCAGCAGTTCACGCTCGGCGATCCGGCCCGGCACGGGGCCCGTCGCCCGCGGTAGGCCCAATTCGCGGCGCTGCATACCAACGACCTTCTTGACTCCAAGCCAGATCAGCCGCTCGTAAACCTTCATCGCCGCGCGAATGGCCGGAGCAGGAAGGTTCGGCAATAGTCGGCCGTTGACCCGCATCGGGAACCACAGCACCGTAGCCAACGGAACATCGCAGTATTCCGAGACGTCGAAGACGAGTTCCTCGTAGCTGATCCCGGTGACGAGCAGATCTGCGCCGTGCGCGAGCGATACCAGCGTTCTGCTCATCTCCCCCCAGGCCCGAGTGCCGGGCTCCCGAGATTCACGGAAGTATTTCTGCACATCTCGGATCTTCCAGAAGTTGCGGAAGAAGTAGCCCCAGAAGTCCCGGGTATCTTCGAGCCACGCCTGCGTATCGGGGCCGTAATCGACGGCCGCAAGGCCAACCGACTCGACCGCTCCGATCTGGTCGGGCGGGACGGCCATCTGCACATTGTGACCGCGGCGCACTAGCTCACGGCCGACAGCGATACCGGGCTCGACATCCCCGCGTGTTCCGTAGAAAGCCAACACAAACTTCATCGGTGCTCCCGGCCCATCAGTCCGTACGCGCTTGCGACGTGAACGGGGAGTTCCCGCCCGTAGCCACCGGAGTAACTACGCCCATGTCCCCTTGCGACGGTGGACAAACGCCAGGGTCTCGAGGCCCAGCTTCACGACCGGGGGTGGCAAGAGCCGTTCGATATTTCGGAAGCGTCGAGAATCGTCGAGCGCCTTCCGGAATCCGCGTTCGGTTGCCCCATACGCCTCGTAAATGCGGTCCAGCGCGGACTCATCCAACGGCTCGTCCCGCGCCGCCGCGGCGAGGGTTTCGTAGACCGTGCTCATCCAGTCTGTGCCGAAGGGTTCTGTCACTGGGCCGCTCTCGCGATGGTGCCGGAGAGTCGGAGTGAGGAACTCGTCGACTGCCTGCTCATCCTGTCCGTCGAGATCCACTCCAAGCGCGGTGGAAATACGCTTCACTTCCCGGCGCCAATCCTGGAGAAGGTTGCTGAATTCGAAGAACACACGGGGCACGCCACGGGTGTCGCGTTCACCCAGCAGGCTGTATCTCAGCCACCAGGCAGAGGTGAGCTCCGATGAGGCTTCGACGTAATTCTGTCGGCCGGTGCGTTTTTCCAGTGATCCGATGATCTCCCCCGGATGTCGAACCGCGATGATGGCGCCGACGTCAAACCCCGCCTGACGCGCCCCCTCGAACCAGATCTCGGAGACCGTCGTTGTCTTCGGTTCTTTGATGACCGTAACCGGCGCGGTCGGCAAGCTCTCGAAATAATCCCTCACCTTGGCGACCCAATTGGCGTTCCGTTCGACCGCGAACGTCCCTTCCTGGTGCGGCGTCAGGGCGATGTCATACCCCGAACTGCCGTGGTCGTACAAAATTGCCTGATTGAGATGGATGACGGCGCGCGGCTCGAAACAGCCCCGGGGATTGTCCGGGATGGCGCCCAACAGACCGGGCGGTAGCGCGGCACCGCACAGAGACAAAACCTGCGTCAGCGCCGACGTACCGGACCGCCCGTTGCCTAAAACGAAAAGCGCGACTGGTCGACTATTTTTCACCGCTGTATACTACGCGCTACCTCACTGATCACGCTAAAAATTCGGGCTGCTGACCTTGCATGATTGGAACAGCAGGTCGGCTAGTCTGACGCTCGTGTCAATCCAGGACCATCCTCCGCACGCATCCACCGATGATGCGGTGCCGGACAATCGGCTGGACTTGATGGACCAGGCCTTCTACGCGGGGCATCGTGCCGTAGGCCAGAAGGAAGTGATGCAGGTCGGCTGGGTCTATCAGCACGAGGTCGACCTCGACGGCCTTCAGCGGTTCCGCGACAAACTCAACCAAGGGATGATGGGGCGGCTTATCGAGCGATCGCCGCTGCCATTCGGCCGGTGGCGTTGGGTATCGGCTCCGGAGCCGGCGGAACTTGATATCGCCGCAGCTGGCCGTCCGCGCGCTGAGCTCGGTGACTGGTTCGACGAGCGGACACAACTACCTATTGATCCCGAATCGGGACCCGGCTGGCGGATCAGCGTCGTCCCGCTCTCCGACGGATCGACCGCGATCAGCCTGGTGCTATCCCACTATGTCATCGACGGCATCGGTGCCGCCGTCGCCGTGACCGAGGCGCTGCTTGGACTACCTCGCGATCTCGGATACCCGCCGCCACGGTCACGCTCTTCCCTGCGCGCGCTGCTCCGAGACACCGGTGAGACCGCGCGCGACGCACCCACCGTCGCGCGGGCGTTTCTCGCGGCGGCGAAAGAGGCCCGGCGCCGCCAGCAGGATGTTGCCCACTCGCAGGCTCAGGCGTCGCTGCCGACCGCCCTGCCAACCAGCGGCGCAGATGAACTTGTCGTCGTACCCAACGTCTGGATCCGAATCCGGCTAGACGACTGGAATGCCCGTGCGGAGGCGCTCGGCGGGACGGCTAGCGCGCTGTCCGCGGCGTTCACCGCGAGACTTGACCGGCACATGGGACGCCTGCACGGCGATTCCGACGACGTCATAATGCTGCTCACCGTCAACACCCGCACGATGAACGACGCGCGTGCGGTCGCCGTCTCATTCGTCCGAGTCAGAATCGACCCAGCCGGAGTGACAACTGATCTCAGCGACGCCCGCGCCGCCATCAAACAGGCGCTGCGAGCTGCCCAAGGCACCCCGGATGAGTCCGCCGAGCTAGTCCCACTGACGCCTTTCACGCCAAAACGGGCCTGGAAGCATCTGATGGATTACGCGTTCAGCGATCCGGACCGACCCGCTGTGTGCTCAAATCTCGGCGATACGGGACCGGCGGCGATCCGTCCCGACGGCACGCTGTGCGATTCGATGTTCGCTCGGGGTGCGAGCCAGCGCATGACGCGACGGTGGCTGGAGCGAGCGGGCAGCCAATTGCAGGTTTTTGTCGGCACGTCGATGGAGATCAATCAGGTCGGCGTCTGCGTCCGTGGCTATCAGGCGGGCGCGGTGACGACCCGGGCCGAGTTGCATGAGCTGGCCGCGCGCACAGTTTCTGAGTTCGGTCTGACCGGTGAGATCGACTAGCGGGGCGCACCGCAACCGTTAGCGGCGCCGGTTTGTCAGCGCACCCGACATCTGCAGCACCGACGCGGCCACCGGGATGGACTCGTCGCAGTCCGGCGCGCACATCGGCGTCCCGTAGGACGTCGTGATCGGCACCACGCCCGCCCAGCCGCCGGCGGCGACATCGGACTCGGGGTCCTCGGGCCAGCCGTCGCTGATCTTGAGCGACCAGTTGTCGGGACCGATGGGCAGTCTCAGCACCACCGTGGCGGCGAGTTCCTTGCGGGTACTTGCGCGCAATTCAGCCACCCGACCCGGGATGAAGGTGTCAGTCAGTATCTCGAGGTAGCGGACCTTGTCTTCGGTGACAGTCTCGAAGGT
>SXGQ01387281.1_pt1 | contig 37711 bp, 39 predicted proteins | sample 3178371 | NCBI WGS metagenome assembly SXGQ01 (sample SAMN11356859, study PRJNA531348) | freshwater metagenome | isolation source: freshwater sample F1-20 | place: China: Fuxian Lake, Yuxi | collected 2017-12-25 | reverse complement strand
CGAGAGAATCGCGCGCTGTGTTGAAATAAAGGCTGACATTGTTGCAAGTGATGAGCGAGAGTCAGGACAAAGGGCACTTTTGAACTATGGCCACACGTTGGCTCATGCACTTGAAATCGCCAGTGAGCTGACCATGCCCCATGGAGTTGCCGTGTCGGTGGGCATTTTGTATGCGGCACATCTTTCTCAGGTGATGGGAAGAATTACTACGGACCGAGTGCAAGAGCACTATGACATTGTGCACGGGATTTACAACCTCCAAACAAGACTGCCCGCGGGGCTCGACTCGGCGACTGCCATAAATTTGATGCGTCGAGACAAAAAAGCCCTATCTTCGTTGACGTTTGTGCTGGATTCGACCGATGGCTTACAGATAGTCGAGGGAATCAAAGAACAAGACCTTGAAAAAGCCTTTGAGTTACTGCGAAGCCGCCAGGTCTAGGGGTTCGGGCAATATCGCCGTGTTGTTGTGTCGGGCTCGTACTACGGTGGGGATGTGAGTGAAATAAGAAAAGTATTGATGATTCACGGGCCGAACCTGAATTTGCTGGGCCAACGTGAACCTGAGGTCTACGGAAGTGCAACTCTCGCTGATCACACTAAAACAACCCAAGACGCTCTTGCAAAGCATGGTGCGTCACTGCAAACTATGCAATCAAACTCAGAGGCCCAAATTGTTGATGCGGTTCATCAAGCCCGTGGAGTTGTCGACGCGATCATCATAAATGCGGGTGCTTTTACTCATTACAGTTGGGCAATCCATGATGCCCTCAAGTCTTTTGCGGGTCCGATAATCGAAGTGCATCTTTCGAATCCTGCAGCACGAGAAAAATTCAGGCATACAAGCGTCATTGCGCCGGTCGCACTTGGAACCATCGCCGGTTTTGGTGGACTCGGGTATGAGCTTGCAGTGCAAGCGCTCTTTTGCCATCGTCAGTAAGGTTTTTGTGGCCAATTTAAAAAAGTTTGCTCCAATTGATGTTCGTGATCGCGTATTGCGAACGAGTCAAGCATTGGTGTCTCAAAATCTGCGTTGGACATTGCTTCACAATCTGACAAACATTCAGTGGCTTACCGGATTCAACGGAAGCGCAGGCGTGGTGTTGATGGATTCCACAAGTGGGGCACTTCACCTCTTTACGGATGGTCGCTATGTAGAACAAGCCCTGCAGCAAACAAAAGATGCCAAAGCCGCGGTGCAGGTGCATCATGTTGCAACGATTGCCGAGCGATGTGGACTAATCGCAACCCTCGTAGGTGGGGCAACAGTTTTTGTTAGTTCAGCAGATGTCACTGTGGCGCAATTTGAAACTATTCAAGAGCACTTTCTGGTTGAAACAACCCAACAACATCTAGTCTTTGCAGAATTACGTCGCATAAAAGATAAACCCGAGATGGAGCGCATAAATAATGCGGCAGCGATTGCAGATGAAGCCCTCCAAAGGGTGGTGTCTGCGGGGCTTTGTGGCTTGACAGAGAAACAAATTCGAAATGAGATCGATAGAAACATGCAAGACCTTGGAGCTGATGGTGTTTCGTTCGACACAATCGTGGCCACAGGAACAAACGCCGCGCTGCCACATCACCGGCCTGACTCCACAGTGGTCATGCCTGGACACTTGGTAGTCATTGATATGGGAGCACTAGTTGAGGGCTATCACTCTGATATGACACGAACAATTAAAGTAGGGGAACCAAGTCCTGAGGATTTAGTTGTATTTGATGTGGTTCGTAAATCGCAGTCTGCGGGTGTTGATGCTGTTGCTCCAGGGGTCAGCGCACTTGACATTGATTCGGCATGCCGCTCGATTATCAATGAGGCTGGCTTTGGTCAGTATTTCACTCACGGCACAGGGCACGGAGTTGGGTTGCTGATTCATGAAGAACCGTTCCTCAATAACAGGTCCCAGCAAGTCTTATTGGCCGGGGAAGTAGTGACTGTGGAGCCTGGGGTCTATCGTGGAGGGGTCAGTGGTGTTCGGATCGAAGATCTAGTGGAAGTCACTAGTAACGGATGTCGCGTAGTTAGCCAGACTCCCAAGGATTTGTCATGCCCGCCATTTCAACGAACGATCTCAAAAATGGCATAAGCCTGTTGCTCGATAACGGTCTTTTCACGGTAATTGAGTTTCAGCACGTAAAGCCCGGCAAAGGTGGTGCATTCGTGCGCACCAAATTGCGGAATCTTCGAAACGGAAATGTAATCGAGAAAACGTTCAATGCCGGTATTCGGGTCGAACAAGCAATTCTTGACAAGCGAGATATGCAGTTCTTGTACAAAGACGGAGACGACTTTGTATTTATGGACACGGAGACCTACGACCAGTTGACTGTTGCGCCTGTTGCGCTTGGAGACGCCGCTGATTATCTTATTGAGTCTGCAACGGCTGTGATTGCAATTTTCAATGAAGAGATTGTAAGCGTCGAAATTCCCGCATCAGCCGAACTAACAATTACTGATACTGAACCAGGCTTACAGGGTGATCGGGTTTCTGGGGCTCGAAAGCCGGCCACTTTGCAAACTGGAAAAGTGATTCAAGTTCCATTGTTTGTCGTCATTGGTGACAGGGTCAAGGTAGACACACGCTCCGGTGAATACATCACGCGGGTCTGATGTCAGTTCCAGAGTCGTTCGAGCCACCAAAGCGTAGTGATGATCGGTCGGATGCCCGAGAACAAGCACTTATTGCTTTGTATGAGTCAGAACAGCGGGGAATTTCTCTCGTTGAAACGATGCAGGACCGACCCAAATCAACGGAGGATCTTGCGCGTTTCATTGTTATGGGAGTTGCGGAGAATGCCAAGGACATAGACGCCTTGATTACGACGCACTCCAAAGGCTGGGCACTTGATCGAATGCCGGCATTAGATCGCGCCATTTTGCGGATGGGGGTTTTTGAACTTCTTCGCAGAACAGATACGCCGATTGCTGTTGTAATTGATGAAGCAGTCGAGCTTGCAAAACGTTTTTCAACAGACGACTCCGGGCGTTTTGTGAATGGCGTGCTTGCAGCAGTTGCCAGGGCATCGCGACCTGCTGATTAACAATTGCCTAAAATGACGAGGTGCAAGTCGTGTCGTTGTTGTCAAAAATTTTGAAGCCGTCACGACGGGGTTTGTCAATAGCAGCGATTTTGTCGGTCGTGGCATTTTATGCCTGGTGGTTTTCAATAGTCACAATTGACACGCATCGTGGTCTTGGCACCTCGGCCTATGACATAGGCCTATACGACCAGGGCATCTGGCTTCTTTCGAGATTCAAGGCCCCTTTTGTCACGCTGATGGGGCGAAACATGTTTGGAGATCATGCTTCGCTGATACTGCTTTTCTTTGTGCCCCTGTATTGGTTGTTTCCCGGCTCGGAGACACTTTTGGTCGTGCAGTCAATGGCAATCGCCTTAGGAGCCATTCCTTTGTATCTGTATGCGAGGAAGCGTCTTGAAAGTGACTGGCTGGCGGTTATTGCTGGAATGTGTTTATTGCTCCACCCAGCAGTAGGACTGAGCAATCTTGAAAACTTCCATCCTGATTCAATGCTTGGATTATTTGTGCCTCTCGCACTTTACGCAGCACTCGAAAGAAAGTGGCGACTGTACCTTGTGGCTGTACTTTTGTGCGCATTAGTCAAGGAAGACGTTGTACTTGTTCTTGTGCCATTGGGGATTTGGGTAGCAGTAAAGCGCGACAGGCGTATTGGTTATGGAACAATCTTCATCAGTTTGCTCGCAACTTTGGCGGGCATGTTCGTGCTGATGCGGAGTTTGATCGGTGTGCCAACTCGCAATGGTTGGCGCATTCCTTTCGGGGGAGTCGGTGGGTTTATCAAAAAGTCAGTGACGAGCCCATCAAGTGTTCTGGAATACCTCACAAGCGAGGGTCGACTTTTTTATCTGTGGCAAATGGTTTCCCCCGTGGGTGCAATATTTTTGTTGATGCCCGACCTTGCTCTTGTCAGCGGCTTGGTACTGCTCGGCAATATTGTCAGCACGTTTTGGTATCAATTTCATTTGGGTTACCACTATTCTCTCGTTGCGGTGCCCGCTCTCGTTTTTGGATCCATTTACGCCATCGGTCGTGTGTCAAAAAAAGGCAGAATAATTCTGTGTAGCGCAATGTTGATCTGCAGCGTGACGACTTCAGTGTTGTGGGGGTCATTTGGTTTCTCGCGACAGCCCGGATACCACTGGCCTGCCTCTCATCCAATGGCAGTTGCTGCTCGCGACATCAGCAAAGATGTCCCGCGTAATGCGGTGATCTCGGTGTATCACAGTCTTGCTCCGCATCTTGCCCATCGAGAAAAGATTTACATGTTTCCAAATCCGTTTCGGGCGTTGTTATACGGAACCGATGTTGCCATCGAGGGATCTCGACTTCCCGAATCAGCCCTCGTTGAATATGTCTTATTGCCAGTCCAGAGGGATGAGCAAATGACCAAAGATTGGCAGGCATTTGGTGCAGAATATGAGTTGTCCCGTGCCAACTATGGCTTTGAGTTGTATCGGCGAATCAGTGGTCTGGCTCCTAGCGACTAAGAAAGGCTGTGCCAAAAAAATCTGTTCGGGCCTCTTGTAATGTCGGTCGCGGTGCTGTAATCTGTTATCAACCGTGAAGTGAGTCCTGTGAGACTCAGACGGAAGGAAAATTACATGACGGCAGTCAAATCGAATTCGCTACGCCCCGCGTTAGGGGCGTTTTTGCTGTCTGGGTTCAATTACAGGTGGCAGTCCTGATGACTTCGGCTGGCTCATTTGATGGCGCAGTGGTGCTGACTGGTCAAGACATTAGTCGCGCCATAACGCGTATTGCTCATGAGATTTTAGAGCGCAACCGTGGCGTGGACGATGTGGTTTTAGTGGGTATGCAACGAGGAGGGGTCTGGATTGCTCAAGCAATAAGGGCAGCGCTGGAGCGTGTTGAATCTGGCGTGGTGGTGGGGACAGGTTCAATTGATGTGTCGATGTATCGCGACGATGTTGGAATACGCCCCATAATTCCTGCAGCGGCAACCAAAATAGCAGTTGATCTGTCAGGCCGAACGGTGGTGCTTGTGGACGATGTTCTCTTCACTGGTCGAACAGTGAGAGCCGCTCTTGAGGCACTGAATGACTATGGTCGTCCGCGCGCTGTGCAACTTGCAGTTCTTGTCGATCGCGGACATCGAGAGTTGCCGATTCGACCGGACTATGTGGGCAAAAACATCCCAACACACTTTGACGATGAAGTCGCAGTCAGCGAGTCGGGCGTGGTCGTCACTCTCGCTAAACATTCAAGAGGGAAGGTCTCGTGAAGCATCTTCTTTCGGCTCAGGACCTGACGCATGATGACATTATTGCCTTGCTTGACATGGCAGATCACATGGCCGAGATCAACTCACGACCTGTTCCCAAGGTGCCAGCGCTACGGGGTAAAACTGTTGTCAGCGTCTTTTTTGAAGACAGCACGCGAACGCGCCTTAGTTTTGAGACGGCTGCGAAGCGTTTGTCGGCGGACACGATGACTTTTAGCGCAAGTACATCAAGTCTCAACAAGGGTGAGAGTCTGCGAGACACCATTGAGACATTGTCGGCAATGCGTGTTGACGCATTTGTGGTTCGACATAAGTCGAGTGGGGTGCCACTGCAAATAACGCAATGGACGGATGCCAGCGTCATAAATGCGGGCGACGGCTGGCACCAACATCCGACGCAGGCCTTAACTGACGCATTCACGATTACTCGATCGTTTGAGACACCACACACACTTGCTGGCAGGACTATTGCCATAGTGGGAGACATCCTGCACAGCCGAGTAGCGCGAAGCAATATCGCTGTTCTGACCAAGTTGGGCGCCAAGGTGGTTTTGGTCGGGCCCAACACGCTTATTCCAGTGCATGCCCAGCAGTGGCCTGTGGAGATCGTTTATTCCCTCGATGAAATAATTGCCGAAGTGGATGTTGTCTATATGTTGCGGATGCAACGAGAACGAATGGAGACAGCATTTGTCCCGTCGCTTGGAGAGTACACAACGCGTTTTGGTCTCACGATTGAGCGTGTGTCCCGCATGTTGGAACATGCATTAATCATGCACCCTGGCCCCATGAATCGAGGAATAGACATGGTCGTAGATCCAGCCCAACTTGCCCAAAGTCGCGTTCTGCAACAAGTTACCAATGGAGTGCCAGTTCGAATGGCTGTGTTGTTCACGCTGCTAGGTGGGGGATCGAGTCAACTCTCAACAGGAGAAGAACCATGACGAAAAGACTCTCCGACCTTGTATTCCAAAACGCATCAGTCGTTCATCCCACGGGTATTGTCGTCGCCGACGTTGCAATTGCGCAGGGAGTAATTGCGGATGTCGGAGCAGGACTCACCGGAAAAATCTCAATAGATGCTACGGGCTTGCACCTGTCATCGGGATTTGTTGATCTGCACACGCACTTGCGTGAGCCAGGAAAGGAAGAAGCTGAAACAATTGAAACTGGAAGTAGGGCAGCGGCACTTGGTGGCTACACAGCAGTAATCGCCATGCCCAATACGGATCCATCTCAAGACTGTGTGTCGGTCGTGCGTTATGTTCAAGAAAAAGCAAAAGAAGTTGGACTGTGCGAAGTCGTCCCCTCGGCATGCATTACCGTCGGGCGAAAAGGTGAACAGTTGGTGCCATTTGTAGCCCTGCGTGATGCTGGAGTCCGTATTTTTACAGATGACGGCAATGGTGTTCAAGATCCGCTGATAATGCGCAGGGCGCTTGAGTATTGTCGCGATTTAGATGTTGTATTGGCGCAACACTGTGAGGTTTCGCGACTCACTGAAGGCGCAGTGATGCACGAAGGTGAGTGTTGCTCGTCTCTTGGCGTGCCGGGATGGCCCGCACTAGCTGAAGAATTGATGCTCCACCGAGATATTGAGCTTGTGCGGTTGACTGGCTCACCGATGCACTTTTTGCATTTGTCAACGGCGGGCAGCGTAGAACTGGTGCGACGTGCAAAAGCTGACGGTCTGCCGATCACGGCTGAAGTAACTCCGCATCATTTGGCATTGACTGATGAATTGCTTGGCGGCTTTGACACCGTGTTTAAAGTGAATCCTCCGTTGAGGACGGCAAGAGATATTCAAGCACTCAAAGATGGTGTTGCTGACGGAACAATTGATGCCATTGCCACCGATCATGCTCCGCATTCCGCGCACTCAAAAGACGTTCCGATTGATCTTGCCCCGCCTGGAATGCTTGGACTTGAGACAGCTTTAGGGGTTGCGAATACAGCCATGGATGTTTCGATAATTCGATTAGTTGAATTATTGTCCTGGAACCCCGCTCGAATAGCTGGCATACAAGATCGCCACGGTCGTGCAATCGCCGTTGGTGAAGTTGCCAACATTGCCGTGTGGTCTAGTACCAAAGCCTGGAACGTGTCCCGAGATGGTCTAGCAAGCAAAAGTAAAAATACGCCGTATGACGGCATGACAATCAGGGGAAAAGTGAAGTACACAGTTTTCAATGGCGAACTTGTTGTCAATGATGAAAGAGCAATTCGATGACTCAAGTGCCAAAAAAACCCGTCGCTGCTGCGCTTGTTCTAGAGGATGGATCAGTGTTTGAGGGGGAGTTGCTCGGGCATCAACCCGAGAATGGAATCGCCTCGGGAGAGGTTGTGTTCAATACTGCGATGACCGGATATCAAGAGGTAATCACTGATCCTTCTTATGCGGGTCAGATCATCACCTTCACCACTGCTCATGTTGGCAATTACGGCGTCAACGGCTTTGACAACGAGTCGTCACGGCCCCATGCTCGAGGTGTAATCATGCGCGACATGGCTCGTCGACGTAGCAATTGGCGGAGTGAAAATGATTTAGATGCAATGCTACGCATGCACAAGCTCCCAGCAATTGGCGGCATTGACACCAGGCGACTGACGCGACTACTGCGCGATCGGGGTTCATTGCAGGGGGCCTTTGGAACAGCATCCGAATCTGAGTTGTTGACCGCGGCGTCAATAGAAAAAGGTACAAGTGGTACCGATTTAGTGTCGTCGGTAACGACAAAGAAGCCCTATGAATATGGCTCTGGAAAACTTCGAGTCGTTGCTTTTGACTTTGGAATCAAAACTACAATCTTGCGTTGTTTGGCTGAGTTTGCAACTGTCACCGTCGTGCCTGCGTCAACGACTGCGACCCAGATCCAAGCAATGTCTGTTGATGGCGTGTTTTTATCCAACGGTCCTGGCGATCCCAAAATGGTTTTAGGAGCACCTGACAACATTCGCCAGATCGTAGAAAGTGGTATCGCCACATTTGGCATTTGTCTTGGGCACCAGTTGCTTTCACTGGCTTACGGGGGAGGCACTTTTAAACTCCCGTTTGGGCACCATGGCGGTAATCACCCCGTTCGGCGCATTGCGTCGGGGACGGTTGAAATTACGAGTCAGAACCACAACTATTGCGTGGATCCAGATTCTTTGTCTGGTGTCGCCGATATCACGCATATAAACCTCAATGACAACACCAATGAGGGGATGCGAATTCGCAATGCACGTGCCTTCAGCGTGCAGTATCACCCTGAAGCCGGCCCTGGACCACACGACAGTCGCTACTTGTTTGCGGAATTTATTGCATTGATGATGGAGGGGAAATAATGCCCAAGCGCCAAGATCTTAAAAGTATTTTGGTCATCGGTTCGGGTCCGATCGTAATTGGGCAAGCCTGTGAGTTTGATTATTCAGGCACCCAAGCGTGTCGCGTCTTGCGCGCCGAGGGTTACCGCGTCATTCTTGCCAACTCCAATCCAGCAACAATAATGACCGACCCAGATTTTGCCGATCGCACATATATCGAACCCTTGACGCCTGAGATTCTGGAGTTGATTATTGCTCGCGAAAAACCTGACGCCGTGCTTCCAACCTTGGGAGGTCAAACGGGTCTCAACCTAGCGATGGCACTCTTTGAACGCGGAGTGGTGGGAGTACCAGGAACCCCGGAACTGATTGGCGCAAACGCCGAGGCAATCGCGACTGCCGAGGATCGGGATCGATTCAAAAAAGCAATGATTGAGATCGGACTCAATGTGCCAGACAGCGGTGTTGCTCACAACATGGATGAGTCCATGGTCGTGGTCCGCCAAATTGGTTTGCCGGTAATTATTCGTCCTGCATATATTTTGGGTGGCAAGGGAACAGGCATTGCCTCGACGATGGAAGAGTTTGTTCACATTGCACGCAATGGATTGGATGCCAGTCCGATATCTGAAATTTTAATCGAGAGATCTATTGCTGGCTGGAAAGAATATGAACTTGAAGTCATGCGGGATCGGGCTGATAATTGCGTGGTTATCTGCAGTATCGAGAACTTCGATCCAATGGGTGTTCACACAGGTGATTCGATCACTGTTGCTCCGGCTCAAACTCTGTCTGACCTTGAATACCAACTAATGCGAGATGCAGCGTTTGCCTGCATCAGACGGGTTGGCGTGGAAACAGGCGGATCTAATGTGCAATTTGCGGTAAACCCTGCAAATGGTGATCAAGTAGTCATCGAGATGAACCCGCGAGTATCACGATCATCTGCTCTTGCTTCGAAGGCGACTGGATTTCCGATTGCCAAGATTGCAGCAAAACTTGCCGTGGGATACACCCTTGATGAAATACCAAATGACATCACACGGATGACACCTGCGAGTTTTGAACCTTCGATTGATTATGTCGTGACCAAGATTCCGCGGTGGGCGTTTGAAAAGTTTCCCGGCACATCTGGAATCCTCGGGACGCAGATGCAAAGCGTCGGGGAAGTGATGTCAATTGGAAGAACTTTCCCAGAGAGTTTACAAAAGGGACTGCGCTCGCTAGAGCAAGGACGTTTCGGCTTGAACTGTGACCCAGCTGAAAAGCAATACGACTCGCTCTCAGACACCGAACTTCTGAAGAAGTGCGGAATCGCAACTCCCGAACGAATCTTTTATGTGGGTGAAGCATTGCAGAGGGGCTTCGGAGTCGAAGTGGTGCATGGCGCAACACAAATTGATCCTTGGTTTCTGGATGAGATGCAGATGATTATTGATGAAAGGGCAAGTTTGCTCGGGCTTTCGCTTGCCGACATTGAGCCGACACATTGGCGCAGGTTGAAAAGACTTGGTTTCTCGGACGCTCAGATTGGTTTTGCAGTCGGCGCCATCGAGCATGAGGTTCGAATCGCGCGGGAAGCCGCCGGAATCAAGCCCACATATAAAACCGTTGACACCTGCGCAGCGGAGTTTGACGCGACGACCCCTTATCACTATTCCACCTATGAAGATGAAACCGAAGTGCGTCATTCGTCCAAACAAAGAGTCATAATTTTGGGATCAGGCCCAAATCGAATTGGTCAAGGCATTGAGTTTGACTACTGCTGTGTTCACGCCAGTTTTGCGTTGCGCGATGCTGGATTTGAAACCGTGATGATTAATTGCAATCCAGAGACAGTGTCAACTGATTACGACACATCCGACCGTTTGTACTTTGAGCCACTTACGCAGGAGGATGTTTTGAATGTTATTGCCGCAGAAACCGCCGCTGCGGGTGGAAGTGCGCCCAAGGTAATCGTCAGCCTTGGTGGTCAAACACCACTCAAGCTGTCTGGTTTAATTCCGTCTGAACTTGTCGCCGGCACATCTCCTCGGTCGATTGATCTGGCCGAGGATCGGGAGAAATGGAACTTGCTCTGTAACTCGTTGCAAATACCCCAGCCACCTGGTGGTACCGCTGCAACTTTTGAACATGCCCAAAAGATCACACATGAAATTGGATATCCAGTGTTGGTGCGTCCCAGTTATGTGTTGGGTGGGCGGGGAATGCAAATCGTGCATGATGATGGCCATCTGCAACGAGCGATGCAAGAACTAGCGGGCTTTGGAACTCTTGGTAAAGAGGGTGGTCTTTCAGTTGAGCGACCAGTGTTGATTGACAGGTTTCTTGAAGAGGCGACAGAAGTAGACGTGGACGCGATTCGCGACAGTGCTGGCGAAGTTCTTATTGGTGGAGTCATGGAGCATGTCGAAGAAGCCGGTGTGCACTCGGGCGATAGTGCTTGCACGATTCCACCTCAAACCTTGCCGTCGTGGGTAATTGAAGTGATTGAGGCATATACAAAATCAATCGCTGATGCTCTTGAAGTCATTGGTCTTGTCAATGTGCAATATGCAGTTGCAGGACACACGGTCTATGTAATCGAGGCCAACCCCCGTGCCTCTCGAACTGTGCCATTTGTTGCCAAAGCAACAGGTGTGCCTTTGGCCAAAGTTGCGAGTCGAGTCATGCTGGGAGCGACGTTGCAGGAGTTGCGCGTGGAGGGTCTCCTGACTCTTCCAGTAACAGGAGGTCATGTATCTGTAAAAGAGGCAGTTCTGCCCTTCAATCGATTTCCAGATGTCGACACTGCGCTCGGGCCCGAGATGCGTTCGACTGGTGAAGTCATGGGTATTGACCGCACATTTGGACGCGCGTTTATCAAGGCAGAAACAGCGGCAGGAACATTGCTGCCAACTTCGGGAACCGTATTTTTGTCGCTCGCCGATGCCGATAAGCCTGCTGGCTTGGTCGTGGCAAAACGACTTCGTGATCTTGGTCTTGGAATCGCAGCCACTACAGGCACCGCTTCATATCTTGAGCGGTTTGGGCAGCGAGTAGACAGAGTGATTGGAAAGTTGTCGGAATCTCACCTGGCTCTTGAGAATGCGATTGATCTAATCGCTCAAGGAGAAATCAGTTTTGTTGTGAATACTCCACAAGGCAGGGGATCACGTTCGGACGGAGAGGCAATACGCAAAGCAGCAAATGCTCATCGGGTGTCGTCTGTGACGACAGTCAAGGCCGCTTTGGCAGCAATGAATGGCTTAGCAGAACAGCGTGACCATGATGTTGAAGTAAGATCCCTGCAGGAGTATCACGGCCGATGAAGGATGAGCCCGTGTTACGTGACAAAAATGAATCGCTTTGGCGTTCACTTGGTGATGTCACAACAGCGGGTGTCACCCTAAAAAATCCAATCCTGACCGCGAGTGGCACTGCGGGTCACGGTGCTGAACTGGCTCCCTACTTTGCTCTCTCATCACTTGGGGCGGTTGTGGTGAAATCGCTGTATCCAACTTCATGGCCCGGGAATCCTCCACCGCGAGTTCAAAATACGCCAAGTGGAATGCTAAACGCGGTTGGGTTGCAAGGGCCAGGCGTTGAAGCTTGGGTGCAGCATGACCTACCAGCACTACTTGCCGTGGATGCCACGGTTGTCGCCAGTATCTGGGGTCACACAGTCCAGCATTACGCCACGGCGGCTGAACAGTTAGTTGATTCAACTTCGAAACTTGTCGCCGTGGAAGTGAATCTTTCGTGTCCAAACCTCGAGGGCCGTGCCGCAATGTTTGCCCATGACGCTGAACTAAGTGCTGATGTGATGCGCGTTGTGACGGAGCGACTTGGTTCAAGTGGCATTGCTATTTGGGCCAAACTCAGCCCCAACACGGATCGCATCTTACAAATCGTAGAGTCGGTACAAAATTATGGTGCAACAGGCGTGACGCTGATTAATACATTGCTTGGCATGCAACTAGACATATCCACCCGACGACCGACTCTTGGAAATGGTGGGGGAGGTTTATCTGGAAGAGCGATTCATCCTGTTGCGGTGCGAACGATCTTTGATGTGCGTCAGGCCTTTTCGCAGTTACCCATTATTGGAGTAGGTGGCGTTGCCAATGGTTCTGATGTAGTTGAGATGATGATGGCGGGAGCATCACTTGTTCAGATCGGAACGGCAACATTTGCCGATCCTCGTGCACCCCAAAAAATCCTTCACGAGGCGTCGCGATTAATGGGCACGCTTGGCGCGTCAAAATGGGGTGATGTCCTAAATGCAGCCCATTAGGATTTGGTGATGGGTCTCTCTGGTGCTCAACGAGATTTTATTCTGAGTGTGAAAGATAATCGACGTGCAGTGTGTAAAGACATCGCGAATGGCCGACTATCTGTTCGGCAAGCAGTTGAGATTGCGCGCCAAGAAGTTCGAGTGAGAGACCTTTATGTGGTGAAAGTATTTGACGTGCATCCTGCCCTTGGCAAGGTTGTGGGCCGTCGCTTGCTAGCAAGTGTCGGAGCGAACCAATTCACTACATTGGGCTCATTAGATGACGAGATGCTCGGACGCATTGAGCAAGCGATTCAAGAGAGGGCGCTATGAATGAGCCCCTCATAATTGTGGTTTCTGGTCCTGGAGGAGCGGGCAAGGGAACGCTTGTGGATGCATTATTGGAACATGACACGGCATTGTGGTTGAGTCGATCTTGGACAACTAGAGTGCAACGGGAAGGCGAGTCCGATGATGCATATGTGTTCGTGTCACGAGATCAGTTTCACCGAAGAATTGGTGATAAGGGCTTTTTGGAATGGACTGAATTTTTGGGAAATCTTTATGGCTCGCCTCTCCCTGATGCTGATATCGGCAAAGACATTGTTTTAGAAATTGAACTTCATGGCGCCAAACAGGTCAAAGCACAGCATCCTGAGGCTTTGCTGGTCTTTGTTAGGCCACCCTCTAGGGAAGAACAACGGCGCCGACTTCAAGAGCGTGGAGACTCCTTTAGTCACGTAACGCAGCGCCTCAAGAAGGCCGAAAGCGAGGAGCGTGAGGGTACGGCTCTGGCTGACGTGGTGATTGTAAACGACGATCTAGAGCGAGCAGTGGCCGAACTGTTGCTGGCAATCGGTGTGGCACGCTCCTTGCGGGGCTAGCCTGTCAAGGTCCCTCGGAGGTCCCCAAAATGTCGCGTCAAAATGATTCAATGATTGATCCCAAGATCGAGGAACTCCTCGATCGGGTGGATTCCAAGTTCAGCCTTGTCACATTGGGTGCATATCGTGCTAGGCAAATCAACTCATATTTTGGTCAACTTGGCGATGGCCTCGGACATATGATTCCGCCGCAAGTTTCCTCAGTCGCTCGCAAGCCGTTGTCAATTGCGTTCGAAGAGATCGCAGCAGAAAAAATTGTCAAGGTTGCTCGTCCTGACTACGAAGAAATGGAAGATGAAGCAACAGCATTATTTGGAGAATTGCCAGTTGACTCCGACGCAAGCACTTTTGCAATGCTGCAGGGCTCAAGTGTTGATGAAGTCCCCGCGAGCGAATAAGCCGCACTAAATAGTTGCAATGTCGCAATTAGCCTCTCGGCGGATCGTCCTTGGTGTCTCAGGAGGCATCGCGGCCTACAAGTCAGTTGACTTGTGTCGTCGCCTAATCGAGCTCGGGGCTCATGTTGTGCCAGTGATGACTGACGATGCTCATCGATTTATCGGCCCAGTGACACTTTCCGCACTCGCATCTGAGCCAGTTCATACAAGTCTGTGGGATGACGCCTCGGTGATACCACACACGAAACTTGGACAAACAGCCGACATTGTTGTCGTGGCGCCAGCAACTGCCCGTGTGTTGTCGGCCTACGCAACGGGTTCTTCTGAGGATCTTTTGACGGCAACTCTGATCGCGACTCGTGCACCAGTGGTGGTGTGCCCAGCGATGCATACGGAGATGTGGGAGCACGCCGCGGTGCAAGAAAACATCAAGACCTTGCGCCGAAGGGGGGTCCATGTTGTCGAGCCAGAAATCGGAAAGCTCGCCGGTGGTGATGTTGGGGCTGGTCGGTTGGCATCAACGGATTCAATCTGTGCCGAGATAATTCGGGTGCTTGAGTTGTCTCATGACCTAGCAGGTATTGACATCGTCGTGACTGCAGGCGGAACCCGCGAACCGATTGATGCAGTTCGAGTGATCTCCAATCGGTCGAGCGGAAAACAGGGATATGCAGTGGCCACAGTGGCAGCCCAACGGGGCGCCAGAGTTACTTTGATTACAACGGTTGATCGCGCCGTGCCGGCGGGTGTTCTTGAAATCCAAGTTGAGACAGCTCAACAAATGAAGGATGCTGTTGACGCAGCAGCCGCGTCGGCTGACGTGGTGATAATGGCAGCCGCTGTTGCCGACTTCAGACCAGTTATTTGCGCTGATCAGAAACTTAAAAAAGCAGATGGCATACCCAATATCGTGCTGGAATCAACGCCTGACATATTGGCGGGACTTGGTCAACGCAAACCTGTCGGTCAGATACTCGTCGGGTTTGCTGCCGAGACCGACAGTCTCGTTGCCCATGCCAAGGCAAAATTGACTTCCAAATGCCTTGACCTGATTGTGGCCAATGATGTCAGTGCTCCTGGGGTGGGTTTTGGACATGACACCAACGCCGTCGTGATTCTTAGCCCCAACGCGCCACCGATCAGCGTGGCACTGGCCGACAAACACACGGTTGCCCATGCGCTTTTGGATAGCGTGGTGAAGGTTCGTCGGCAAAAACAGGAGACCAAGTGAAGAAGTACACCTTTACATCAGAGAGCGTGACCGAGGGTCATCCCGACAAGATGGCAGATCAAGTCTCAGATGCAGTTTTGGATGCGCTGTTAGGTCAAGACCCTGACAGTCGAGTGGCCTGCGAGACACTTTTGACAACTGGGCTCTGCATTGTTTCGGGCGAGATAACAACAAAGGGATATGTCGACATCCCAACGATTGCGCGCGAAACTATCATGGGAATCGGTTACGACAACGCATCATATGGTTTTGATGGCAAGACGTGCGCAGTCGGCGTTTATCTTGACGCCCAAAGCGCCGATATCGCCCAAGGTGTTGACGCAAGTGAAGAAATGCGTCGCGGGAAAAGTGGCGAAGATATTCTCAACAGCCAGGGCGCTGGTGATCAAGGAATGATGTTTGGCTATGCCTGCGATGAAACTCCCGAACTGATGCCATTGCCTATTTGGCTTGCTCACCGAATGGCAGAGCGCCTTACCGAAGTTCGCAAATCCGGACAAATTCCGTACTTGCGCCCTGATGGCAAGACGCAAGTGACTTTTGAATACGAAGATGGTCGTCCTGTGCGCTTAAGCACGGTGCTGATCTCAACTCAACACGGAGACCGTGTGGATCGGGATACACAGATTCGTCCCGACCTAATTGAGCAGGTCATCATGCCGACAATCCCTGATGCGTTCAAGGGAGACAAACCCGAGATTCATATCAACCCCACTGGAAAATTTGTCTTGGGAGGTCCGCACGCCGATACGGGCCTGACTGGTCGCAAAATCATTGTTGATACTTATGGGGGCATGGGTCGTCATGGTGGAGGTGCATTTTCCGGAAAAGATCCATCCAAGGTTGACCGTTCTGCTGCGTACGCGGCACGTTGGGTAGCCAAACACGTAGTGGCCAGTGGTGCTGCAGCAAAGTGTGAGGTGCAAGTTGCTTATGCAATCGGCATGGCCCAACCGATAAGTATTTTGGTTGAAACATTTGGAACAAATAAAGTCTCCGAGGACGTCATTGAATCTGCAGTTCGATCAACATTTGACCTTCGTCCAGCCGCAATCGTCCGTGATCTGAACTTGAAGCGTCCGATCTATCAAAAGACTGCTGCCTACGGACATTTCGGACGTAATCATCCAGACTTCACTTGGGAAATACTTTCTCGACTTGATGCATTCAAGGCTGCCGTCAAACTCTGAGTTCTGAGTCCGTCTACGTTGCACGAGTCGTCACGGACGTTTCGGGTATCGACAAGGTTTTTGATTATTCAATCCCATCGCCTTTGGTCGGATCAACTTTGGTCGGAACAAAAGTTCGGATCAACCTAAACGGTCGCCGCGTGGGAGGTTGGGTGGTCGCTATCGGCGAATTTGCATCTCCTGGCTTTGACGGGACTCATGAATCCAAACTGCTGCCTATTATTTCGGTTTCTGGCGCCGGAGTCGAACCTCATCTCGTAGAACTAGCGACATGGGTGGCAACGATGTGGTGCGGATCTATTAGGGCGGTTTTGAGTTCAGCAACAGCGCCAAAAGTGCGGGTCACTCGGGGTGCACCCCACCGTGGCCGTCAGGTTCAATTGATTGAAGATGATGTGGCGGTCTCTACGCGCGCACTGTTAGCTCAGGGCGGTGGCGTGCTTGTTGTTCCACCATTGCAGTCTGCGATATCAGTGATTGCAGCCGCGGCCCAAGGCGGTCCAGTGTTGGCTTTATGTCCAACGATTCGAATGTGCATCTTGGGCGCTGCGAGTCTGCGCCGAAGGGGTTTTGTGGTGGCTGTAATGCCCGACGACTGGTCTCGGGCAGCAAGTGGCGTAGATGTTGTCATCGGTGCTCGTTCTGCAGTTTGGGCTCCATGTCCTGAATTATCTTCAGTCGTCGTCATTGACGAACATGATCAGTCATATTGGGAGGAACGGGTGCCCACATGGAACGCCCCTGAAGTTGCAAGAGAGCGTGCACGTCGTGCCGGCGTTGCTTATATTGGCGTCTCTTCTGCTCCGTCGCTGCGAACATTGTCAGTCATTGAGCCAGAAAAATTGCAGGCTGTCACCACGGCTGTGCAGGCTTGGCCGCAGTTTGTGGTTGAAGATCTAGCGAGTCAGCGGGTCAAGTCATCGCTAGTCACATCTTCGCTCGTGGTTGAAATGCGCAACTCAAATAAATCAGTGCTTGCAATCCTCAACACCACCGGCAGTGGTCGTTTGTTGGCATGCAGGCAATGTCGTGCGATAGCCAAGTGTGACACTTGCCAAGCCGTCTTGCGGCAGGATCAGCCCGGTGTACTGATGTGTAGTGTCTGTGCAACATCAGTGCCTGGGGTCTGTAAGTCTTGTGGGCGTACGGAGTTTTCGGTTTTGCGCGCTGGCACGGCGCAACTGCAACGAGAATTTACGGCTGCGGCGGCGCGAACTGTTGTGGAAGTAACAAAAAATACATCGCTTGACAATCTTGATCTGGGCAATGCTTACGTCGGAACAGAAACTCTTTTATATCAAGTGTCGTCCGCTGATGTTGTGGTGTTTTTGGATATTGACGCAGAAATGATGGCGCCGCGTTTGTCGGCGTTGGGCGATACATTGGCATTGCTGGTGCGGGCGGCAAGAGTCGTTGGAACAAGCGGAAAAATAATCGTGCAGACGCGCGAACTAAAGCACCCTTTGATACAGGCGATTCAAAAACCAGATGCGGCACAGATTCAAGAAGCCATCATGGTGATGTTGCAATCAGAAGTGCAACGGCGCAGAACAATGGGATTGCCCCCAGTTGCGTATTGCTCTCTTGTGGAGGGGCTCAACAGTGAGCCACTTCAAGCGTCTGATGTTCAAATTGCGAGATTTGGAAACGTACAAAATAAACGAGATGATGCAGAAAGTGTTTACCTAGTAAAATCTGCGTTGCGCAATGATTTGGTCACATATCTGATGCAACTGCGCCAGACAGTTACTAAAAAAATTCGTGTTCGTGTTGATCCAGGTCGGATTTAGTTATTCTGTTCGAGGGCTAACTTGCAGTATTCTGAATCCAGATCTGCTTAAGACGCGTTGTGTCGGGAAACACTCGCTTTCAAGCCATTTCTGCAATGAATCACTTCCCAAGTTTTTATTGACGACGAGACGACTGTAACCACTTGGTGCCAACAACACGAGCCACCGCAGGAGCATCGCGTGCAACTCGGGTTTCCCAACATGAATCGGGGGGTTGGACCAGATCGCCGCAAACTGTGTAGGTCCAGCCCGCCCGATCAAATCATCGGGAAGACACACCTGTACATTGGTAAGTGAGTTATCCCGAGCGTTGCGTTCACAGAGTGCCAATGCTCGTTCGTTGACATCAATGGCCCACACCCTGCGAGATGGGTTTCGAAGTGCCAAAGACAGTGCGATGGGGCCGACTCCGCAACCCAGGTCTAGAAAATCTCCATCAGGTAGCAAGGACGTGTTCCCGAAATTTTCAAGAAGAATCTTGGTGCCACGATCAAGGGAGCCATGACTAAAAGTGGCGCGATCACTCGTCAGTTTTAGATGGCGTATCGGACCACGCACCACAAAAGACGATTCGGCACTGGTCGCGACTGGCTTTTGATCAAAATAGTGTGAAGGGGGAGTTGGCGTTGGTTCTGGCATCGGTGTTTTCCTTTAGATAGCCTGACAGACATGGCCTATGACATACGAACATATGGCGATCCAGTACTTGCCTCCAAAGCGGCTGTCGTTGACAACATTGATGGCAAATTGGTTCGCTTGGTCGACAATATGTTGCAGGCCATGTATCGGGCACCAGGTTTGGGCTTGGCTGCACCACAGATAGGGGTGCAAAAACAAATTTTCGTCTACGACGTTGACGAAAACCCAACGGCATTGATCAACCCCCGCATTCTTGAGTCGAGTGGGGAGTGGGTTTATGACGAAGGATGTTTGTCGATTCCTGGTTTATATGTTGAAATACTTCGCCCCAAACTGGTGCTTCTTGAGGCTCTCGACCTTGAGGGCAATACGATCACGATCGAAGCAGATGAATTGCTGGCCCGCTTATTTCAGCATGAACTTGATCATTTGGATGGAATTTTGATGTTTGAACGGATGTCAGAAGAACAACGAAAAGAGGGCCTGATTGAATACCGCAAGATGGCCCGGGATTCTAAATCACTCGGTGAATCCAAACATATCGGTTTGAAGTAAGGCGTTAAAAACTTGTGGGTTCTGAAAAAATCAACCTTCCATCGTTGGTCTTTCTTGGGTCGCCTGAGCCCTCAGTAGTTGTACTAGATGCTCTTATTGAAGCAGGTGCACAAATAGAAATGGTTGTCACCCAACCTGACGCCAAACGAGGCAGGGGGTCCTCACTTACTCCAACAGCAGTCAAACTGCGTGCACTTGAACATGGTCTTACCGTGACTCACGACATTGCTGATGTAACGAAATTGACACAAAGCACTCTTGGAGTAGTGGTTGCTTACGGTCGAATTATCTCGGTTGACATCTTGCGACATTTGCCGATGATCAACGTTCATTTTTCTTTATTGCCACGCTGGCGAGGTGCTGCACCCGTGGAGCGAGCAATTTTGGCAGGCGATAGCCATACTGGGGTGTGCATCATGGATGTTGAAGCAACTCTTGATACTGGTGCGGTTTACGCCCAATCTGAGACAGCAATTTTGGATGACGATACGTCTGACTCGCTCGCTACTCGGTTGGCATTGCTTGGTGCCGATGCATTGCTGGATGTTCTTGGGCGTTGGCCCGTTGTTGGAGTGCCCCAGAGCGGAGAGCCAACATATGCCCATAAGATCTCGGCGACCGAAGGGGCAATTGACTGGGGGCAATCCAGTCAACAAATCTGTCGTCAAGTACGTGCCCTTAGGGCTTACTGTGATTTCAAAGGACAACGTTTGGGTATTTTGGAGGTGTCTCAACAGCCTCACCAAGTTGCCAATTTTGGGGAATTTGTAGCGCCCGATGTGATTGCCGCTGGAGATGGCTCTGTTCGAATCTTGCGTGTGCAGCCCGCCGGCAAAGCCCCGATGTCTGCTCAAGACTGGTTGCGGGGTGTGCGCATTGGCGTCGGCGACAACATCTGTAAGTAACAGAAGGTACGGTTCAGAGATGACTCAAACGCGGGCAAAAGTACTGACGGTCAGCGATGGCGTGATTGCTGGAACTCGTGACGATTTGTCAGGACGCGCCCTTGTTGAATTTTTAACAACGTCAGGTTTTGATGTTTGCCAACATCGTGTTTGTGCGGATGGTATTGAAGTAGTTGCCCAAACATTGCAGGAGTTGGCGCATGATTTCATCGGCGTCATTGTGACCACTGGTGGGACAGGGTTCGCTCCCCGAGATGTCACCCCAGAGGCGACCCTGTCGGTGATCGAACGGCAAGCTCCCGGATTGGCAGAAGCGATGCGCGCCGTAAATCCCCTCGGACGATTGTCTCGTGGCGTCGCGGGCATCATCCAAAACTGCGTGGTCATCAACACTCCAGGTTCGCCTGCCGGATGTGTCGAGCAATTGGCATCAATTATTGATGTGTTGCCCCATGCCGTTGCGTTGCTGAATCAAATTCCCACAGAACATTAGGTTGCATCAGTGTTTAATCGCTCGTGAGCAGGCGCTCGTTATCGGTAGTCTGATGTAGTGCTTCGCATCGTCATTCCTAAGGGCTCACTTGAAAAGGCAACCTTTGAGTTGTTTGAGGCAGCCGACCTTCAAATTCGCCGTTCGTCGTCCGTTGATTACAAGGCGGCAATTGACGACCCGCGAGTGGCAGAAGTGCGCATTTTGCGTCCCCAAGAAATTCCTGTTTATGTGGCCGAGGGTTTATTTGATATCGGCATAACAGGACGGGACTGGATTGAAGAAACATCCAGCAATGTTGTGAGTCTCGGGGAACTGAAGTATTCCAAAGCAACCGATAGTCCCGTGCGCATCGTCGTGGCGGTGGCTCAAGATTCAAATGCTCAAACCGTAAGTGATCTTGGAGAAGGTGTTCGTGTCAGCACCGAATATCCAGAACTAACGAGGAGATTTTTTGCAGAGCGTGGAGTACAGGCAGATATTCGACTGAGTTATGGGGCGAGCGAAGCAAAAATTCCAGATATTGCCGACTGTGTCGTTGACATAACAGAGACCGGAAGAGCGTTGCGTGCGGCTGGGCTGCGGGTAATTGACACAATCCTGACCAGTTATACCGAACTAATTGCCAACCCCGAATCTGCCCAAAGTCCCCAGAAGCGTCACGCGATGACACAACTTTTGACATTATTAAACGGAACACTTGAAGCACGTGGACGGGTATTAGTAAAACTTAATGTGGCTGAGGCTCAATTAGAAGCAGTACTCAAAGTTCTGCCTTCAGCAAAATCACCAACCGTTTCCCGTCTTGCTTCGGGTGATTATGCTGTTGAGTCAGTAGTACCCAAGCAAACTATTAATGTCTTGATTCCTGATTTAAAAGATGCTGGCGCCACAGACTTGCTTGAAATCCCAATCTCTAAAATAGTTCACTAACCAGGTCCAAAAGGCAAAGCAGTGTCTCAGTCGTTTATTGCAGTCAGTGGCATAGTAAGCAACTTTGACGCTGTCTCGGGACTAGGTCAGATTCAGACGACGAGCGGTGAGATCTATCAGTTTCACTGCGTTGAGATCGGCAACGAAACCCGTCTGATTGATGTTGGCTCTCACGTGACTTGTGACATTTCGCCGATACTGGGTGGTTACGAGGCCACCAATATTGCCACTAAATGACCATAAAATTTTAGGTGTTGGCGTCCGTGCTGCCCTTGACTTGCACAAATGCAAGGCGAATATTGCTGAGCGCAGTGAGCAAGGTTTCAGACTCTTCGCCGAGTCGGGGGCCCAGGCCCTCCACCAGACAGGCAACAGCATCAATGGCCAGTGCTGCTTCGTGCAGTCGCGCTGGAGACGCAGAAAGGTGGATTGCGGCGAGTTCGTATAAGCCCATCACATGATTCACCACCACTATTTCGGCTGGTGCCTCAGCCAGTCGCTCGCGGGCTTGGGCGAGGGCGGAGTTGGTCTCGGCCACGGCTGCCAACATCTCAGGGTCTGCCATCGGGTTAAAGGTGTCATCTGAACTCATCAGGCTGTACGATACAGGGCGTTAATCAAGCGAAGCGGGGCACAGCAGTGTCTCCACCTTTCCACCTGATTCGTGAGGCTAATTATCACGGCGGAGTTGACAGGTTGTTTGCAGGTGGTGTTCGCGCCCCCTCATGGCTTCAGGCGGTCAACGCAGGAATCCATCGAAGGAGGGTCAGGCCCATTGCATCAGAGTAGACAGTCATAGCTCCGCCAACGTCAGAGCCTCGCTACAACGAACGTATTCGTGCTCGCGAGGTTCGCCTCATCGGACCCGATGGCAGCCAGATGGGTGTTCGCAGTACTGCGGATGCTCTCGTGTTAGCCCGTGAGATCGACCTTGATTTGGTCGAAGTAGCACCCTTGGCAAATCCGCCAGTGTGTCGAATCATGGATTACGGCAAGTTTCGGTATGAAGAAGCACAAAAAGCGAAGGAGTCTCGCAAGAAGACAACTCATGTCACCATCAAAGAGGTGAAGTTCCGTCCCAAAATCGGCAAGGGCGACTTTGATACCAAAGTTCGTCACATGCATGTTTTTTTGCAGGATGGTCACAAAGTGAAAGTCACCTTGCAGTTCCGTGGTCGAGAAATGGCGCATCCAGAGTTAGGTTCCCGAATCCTTGACGCCGTCATTGAGCAACTCGCAGATGTTGCCAAAGTTGACACTCAAGCCCGACTCGATGGACGCAATATGACTTTGGTTTTGTCGCCAGACAAAAAACCAACAAAAAAATCTGCCAATAAAGATCCCAAGAAATCTACCGAGCAAAAAGCACCAGCAAATGTTGATGCAGTTACAAGCAATACGGATGAATTAGTCACAGAAAGTCAAGTAAATGCCAAAGATGAAGACCAGCAAGACAGCGGCGAAGCGATTCAAGAAAACGGGAACGGGCAAGTTGCGCCGCCAGCACGCGAACCGACAACACCTGTTTGAAAAGAAGTCAAGCGTCGTAACTCGTCGCCTAGCGGGAACAGTTGATGTCCATACCGGAGATGCTCGCAAAATAAAGCGTCTCCTTTGTGAGCGTTAATCAGAGACTCACAGTCGTCTAATTTTTACGGAAGGATCAGGAAATGGCACGTGTAAAAAGAGCAGTGCATGCTCGCAAGAAACATAAAGAAGTTTTAGAAAAAGCCAAGGGTTACTATGGCAACAAGAGCCGATCGTTTCGGGCCGCCAACGAGCAGGTAATGCATTCGGGGCAATACGCCTTTCGTGACCGCCGGGCAAAAAAGGGTGAATTTCGTCGTCTCTGGATTCAGAGAATCAACGCAGGTTGTCGCTTGAACGACCTGTCGTACAGTCGATTCATCGCTGGTCTTAATGCCGCCGGAATTGAAGTTGACCGCAAGATTCTTGCTGAATTGGCAGTAAGCGACGCTGCGGCATTTGCCAGTCTTGTGGCAACCGCGAAGGCTGCCCTCAACTGACCAGAGAATTAGTTTCTTTTACGAACCCAAAGGTTCAACGTCTGCGGCGCCTTTTAGGGCGCCGCAGTTCTCGTTATGAAGAAGGCCTCTTTGTTGTCGAGGGAGAAGTCCTCCTAGCCGAAGCGTTTGATGCTGGATGGAATGTAATAGAACAGTTTCAAAGTATCGACGCACGTGATCAATTTCGCGATGGGCCTCCGGTTTCTTTCTTGAACGGGGGTGATTTCAAAAAAATAAGTGACGTGATGTCACCTCAAGGTGTTGCTGCGATTGTTTCGATGGAACCACCATCAAAGGTGACCAAAAATACGCTGTCTTGGTGTGTAGTTTGTGATTCTATTGCAGATCCTGGAAACCTCGGAACAATCATGCGCTCTGCAGAGGCAGCGGGGGCTTCCACGATTTCATTTGTCGGCTCTTGCGTTGACCCCTTTTCACCCAAAGTCGTCCGTTCTAGCGCTGGGGCAATCTTTCATCTTCAGTTGCGGCTTGCCGACACTTTTGAACAATTAATCGAAGAGAAAATTCGTCTTGTTGGCTTGACATCACACGATGTAGTGGCTGGTAAATCTGCCACATCGCTCTATGATCTCCCAACGGCTGGGCGGTTGGGACTAGTAGTTGGCAGCGAATCTCATGGGATTTCCAAAAGTGCTCCCATCGACGAGTGGGTCACAATTGCCCACGTTGGTCGCTCTGAGAGTCTTAACGCCGCCATGGCTGCCACGGTTGCGTGTATGCACGTTGCCCGCAGTAGACAAGCATCAAATTAAGCGCCCCGTCTCGCGCGTCGTGCTCTACTAGCGTCTACATCGGCTATGGCTTCCCAAACGAATACTCCATCTGAAGCGCGGGCAGCGCTTAGTGCCGTCGTGACAGGCGTTCTTGCCACTATCAAGTCAGCCTCAACGAGTGAAGCTCTAAAGACAGTGCTTGCTCAGGTGCTCGGTAAAAAGAGCGAACTAAGTGTGCTGAAGGCATCGCTGGGCAAAATGACAGATGTCGACGAACGGCGTGAGTTCGGGCAACTCATTAACTCTGCGACGGAAGCAATCACAGCGGCTGCAAATGATCGCCGAACAGAGATTGAGCATGTTGAACGTGATGCCCAAATCGGCAAAGAGCGGGTGGATATAACCGAATTGTTGTTGTCGCCGTCAGCAACACAGCGTCGTGGTCGCATGCATCTAGTCACGCAGTCAACTGAACGCTTAGAAGATGTTTTTATCGGACTCGGCTTTCAGATTGCCGAGGGACCAGAAGTTGAATCAGACTTCTATAACTTTGAAGCGTTGAATATGCCGCCCTCACATCCAGCACGCAGCATGTGGGACACCCTCTTTATTGAAGCCGATCCCCAGGGAAGTGTTGTGCTGCGGACCCATACTTCGCCGGTGCAGATTCGCATCATGCAAGAGTGGCCACCACCAATTTATGCCGTGATGCCGGGACGAGTGTTCAGACGAGACACGCCCGACGCAACACACATGCCAGTGTTTCATCAAATTGAAGGCTTAGTAATCGACAAGAACATCACATTTGCTGATCTTGCTGGCACGATCGAGGCCTTCACGCAGGCTTTCTTTGGTAGCGACTTCACAAGTCGATTGCGACCGTCGTATTTCCCGTTCACCGAACCAAGTGCGGAGTTTGACATTCGTCGACCAGACGGAACGTGGATAGAACTCGGGGGATGTGGGATGGTTCATCCGAGCGTGTTGCAGGCGGGGGGTCTTGACCCGCAGGAGTGGAGTGGATTTGCTTTTGGTTTCGGCATTGATCGGATGGCAAAAGAACGACATGGAGTTGCTGACTTGCGCGATATGTATAGCAACGATGTGAGATTCCTGGGACAATTTACATGAAAGTCCTGCTTTCAATATTGCAAGAATTTGCCGACCTGAAAGCCGAGCCCGACGATATTGCAACGGCTCTCAATACCTTGGGTCTAGGGGTTGAATCAACGGAGATCGTCGGCACCGCCGTTGCTGGGGTAGTTACTGCCCGTGTTCTGCGAACCGCCAAACACCCAGAAGCAGATCGCGTGACTCAGGTGTGGGTTGATTCTGGCGATGGTCAAGAAAAGCACGTGTGGTGCGGTGCCACGAACATGAAAGCTCTCGATGTTGTTGCGCTAGCGACCATCGGCACGACCATGCCCGACGGCCGAGATATCGCTCGTCGCGGAATCCTGGGAATCGACAGTGAAGGGATGTTGTGCTCAGCGATCGAACTTGGTCTTGGGGGTGACACCGGCGGAATCATGATTTTTGCCCCCGAAACACCACTGGGACGCAGTCCGTTTGAGATCTTGGAAATCAAAAGTGATGTTTTATTTGATCTGGATGTAACCAGAAATCGCCCCGACTGCCTTGGACACTTGGGTGTCGCCCGCGATCTAGCGGCTCATTTTGGTGTTCCGATGAAAGAGGTGCCTTCATTTTTGGCCGATACATCTCAGGGTAAAACAGCTTCAGTTGAAATAGCGAGGGAAGATCGTTGCGAAATGTTTGCAATCCAAATTATTTCTGGTGTGGTGGTGGCTCCCTCGCCCAACTGGGTTGTAAGCCGCCTCAATTCACTCGGAATGAGAAGCATCAATAATGTGGTTGATGCGTCAAATTTGGTGATGCTTGAATTGAATCAACCAAATCATGCCTATGACGCAGATGTTGTGGATTCATTTCGAATACGTTGCGCCCATGAGAACGAAACTCTTCGGACTCTTGATGGAGTCGAGAGGCAGTTGCATGCTGATGATCTCTTGATTTGCAATGGCAAAGATGATTCTGCCGTGGGATTAGCTGGTGTAATGGGAGGGTACGAGTCGGAAATAACTAATTCCACGACTGTTTTAGCACTCGAGATTGCTTGGTTCACAGCGGATCCAGTGCGTTTTACGGCCAATCGGCACGGACTTCGAAGTGAAGCATCGGCGCGCTTCGAGCGGGGGGTGGACCCAGAAGGTTTTGATAGTGCGATTAAGCGATTTGTGACAATTTTGGCCGATACTTGTCCATCTCTTTCATTGCGCGGCTCATCGGTGGTTGCGAGGACAGCAACCAAAACACAGCCCACGGTAATTGAATTACACATATCAGCAATTGAGCGAACACTTCTGGCCCCAATCAATCGGGCTCAAACCGAGAAGATTCTTTCGGCGATCGGGTTCAAATGTGAAGAAAACGGCAAAACAAGCCAGACCGACACCATTCGCGTGCAGGTGCCATCTTGGCGGCCGGACTGCACAATAGAAGTTGATCTGATCGAAGAAATAGCGCGCCATTACGGGTATGAAAAAATCGGCAAGCGAATACCCAAATCAGCAGTACACGGCCGGCTTTCAGTCTTTCAACAAAAGCGTCGCGAGTTGCGAAGGGTGTTGCTGGGGCTAGGGGTCGACGAGGCGATGCCGTCGCCGTTTTTATCGCCAGGTGAACTGGGTCTGGCGGGACTAGACGAGGCTGGCGTGCTTGTCATTGCCAATCCATTGGTCGCCGAGGAATCCATCTTGCGAACAAGCTTGCGTCCAGGATTATTAAAGGCGATTCGCTACAACATCTCGCATCGTGCCGAACGGATCGCTCTTTGGGAGATTGGACATGTTTATCCACGGGGAACTCAAGCCTTGCCAGATGAGACTGAGATGCTTTGCGTGTTAGTTGCATACGCCGACGTGAGTGAGGCGGCAAGGCAATGGAACACGATCGCCGATGCGTTGGCGATCGGTGCAAATATTGAGCAAGGGCGCATTCCAGACGGTCTACATCCCACGAGGTCAGCAACACTTTCGCGTGGCAAGAGCATCGTTGGATCGATTGGAGAGATAGACCCTGGCGTACTCGTCGCCTTTGGCATCAATCATCGCGTTTCGTGTTTAGAGATCAATTTGTCTATGGCATTGGCCGAAGTCACTAAGCCGACTCAGTCCAAGGATCTAAATCGCTTTCCCTCTAGTGATATCGACTTGTCTTTCGTATTGGATGACACTATTACTGCAATGACCCTGCAACGTGCCTTGCGGCAGGCTGCGGGTGCAAACCTCGTTTCAATCGTGCTATTTGATATTTATCGGGGCGCAGGGGTCGATGCGATGTCACGAAGTTTGACATTCAGATTGCGACTTCAAAAGCCTGCTGACACTCTGACTGACGGTGACATTGCGGGTCTGCACGACAAATGCATAAAAGCAGCGATTAAAATCGGAGCAGTGCTTCGTAACTAAATATATTTAAGACCTAGTTTAAATCCGGGTCATCGGGGTATAAAGCAAGAGTATTTACCTCATCAATCTGTCTGGCGATTATACGACGCCATAAAGTCTGCGGGTCATCATCAAAAACGTCGTCAGCTGAACTATCGACAACAAACCAACCGTCTTGGAAAAGCTCAAAATCCAACTGCCCCGGTGCCCATCCGCTGTATCCGCGGAACATCCGAACAACTCCCGAGAGAGAGTGATCAATCGGCAGAGAAAAATCAAGCGAACTGACACCTATTTCATGATTGGCGCGGTCGGCGACGAGACCAATTATCCCGTCTGTTTCAACTGGTCCGCCATCAAACAGCAGGCGGGGTTTAGCGGCGATTGTGAGCCACGCGGTGAGGGGATCATCTAGGTTGTCAGCAGTAACAGTTGTTGGTCGGTTGAGAACAACTCCCATCGCGCCAGCAGGCGAGTGAGCCAGTAGATAGACCACGGACCGCTCAAAATTGGGGTCATTCATATCTGGGCAGGCCAGCAGGGCTTTTCCGGTTAACCCGGGGGTGGTTGCATAGTTATGCATAATGATGTATAGTAATACAGATATGGTCTCAGTAGCAATTATCGGAGCATCGGGGTACACCGGAGCCGAATTGCTGCGGTTGTGCGCCCAACACCCAGAACTTGAAGTCCATTATGCCACCGGAGACACACAGGCCGGAACCTTGGCTCGCATGTTGTACCCATCGCTTGCGGGGGCGTATCCAAATCTCGTGTTTGAGGAATTCAATCCTGTTCGTGCCCAAGAGATGGATCTTGTGTTCTTGGGTCTGCCTCATGAGGCGTCACTTGATGTCGTGCCTCAACTAGTCGGGAAAGTTAAGTGCGTTGTTGACTTGTCCGCGGCCTACCGACTCAAAGATGCGGCGGCGTATCCGCAATGGTACGGATTTGCACACACTCAGCAGGAGCTCCTAGCGCAGGCGGTCTACGGTCTACCCGAGTTATACAGAGAACAACTTGTTGGCGCGAAACTGATTGCCACGCCTGGTTGTTATGTGACTGCAGCGAGTCTTGCTCTGACTCCACTTGTGCGGTCAGGCTCGATTGATTCAATGGGAATAATTGTCGACGCTGCATCTGGAGTGAGTGGGGCTGGACGGAGTTTGAAGCATTCATCTCTATTTTCAACAGTCGACGAGGACTTCACCGCCTATGGGTTGCTGGATCATCGTCACACCCCGGAAATAGAGCAGGTAACCGGTGCACAGGTCTTGTTCACGCCACATCTCGCGCCGATGAATCGCGGAATCTTGGCAACCTGTTATGCCCGACCATTGGGCAAAACTCCCACAACTGCGTCGTTGCTCGCAGAACTTGCTCGGTTCTATTCTGCCGAACCTTTTATTGTTGTCGGCAAAACGAGTCCATCAACCAAAGCAACCCTTGGCTCTAACAGTGTCCATCTCACTGCTCGGTTTGATGAGCGCACGGGGTACGTGATCTTGATTGCTGCGCTTGACAACTTGGCCAAAGGTGCCTCGGGTGGTGCAGTTCAGTCAGTCAATGTGGCGCTCGGGCTTCCCGAAACAATGGGACTGTCCCAAGTTGGGATGTATCCATGAACACTGCCGATGTTCTTGTTGAGGCATTGCCCTATATACGCCGCTTTGCAGGCAAAACTGTCGTCGTTAAATTTGGCGGTAACGCAATTGCAGGTACATCTGAGCACGACGCATTGTCGTTGTTTGCCCAAGACATTGTCTTGATGCATGCGATTGGAATACGTCCTGTTGTCGTGCACGGTGGTGGTCCCCAGATTAATGAGATGTTGGCTCGCGTTGGGGTTGAATCTTCCTTTGTTGATGGCAGGCGGGTCACTGATGCCCAAACAATGGAAATTGTGCGGATGGTTTTATTGGGTCAGGTGAATCCCCAGATAGTTGCGGCAATAAATACTCACGGCACTGTCGCCGTTGGCGTTTCAGGCGAGGATGCATCTTTAATTCGGGCGGTACCTCGTGGAGATGGATTGGGCTTTGTAGGTGATGTTTCGCGAATCAATCCCGAGGTTTTGATCGGTCTTTTAGACGATGGATTTGTTCCCGTAGTTTCAACCGTTGGTGTCGATGAAAGTGGGCAGGCCTACAACATCAATGCAGACTCAGTTGCTGGAGCCATTGCAGAAGCACTACGCGCGGAAAAAATTATTTACCTTACCGATATTGAAGGTCTCAGAAAAGTAGTAGATGATCCCAAAACTCTGATTCAGCGAATCACTGCCGATGAACTACTCCGGTTGGTTGAGGATGGAACCGTTGCAGGCGGGATGATTCCAAAGGTGGAGAGTTGTATCCAAGCCGTTCGTGGCGGAGTAAAAGGTGCACACATCTTGGACGGTCGTATTGCGCATGTGTTGCTGCTGGAACTTCTGACGGATTCTGGTGTCGGAACGATGATTACATCCAAAGGAGTGCACTAATGACGCATCAATTTGTGGCAACGACTGTTGCTACGACGCTTCTAAAGGGTCAAGAACATTGTCCTTTTATTCCGGTCTTTGGTCCGCCCGCGGTGATGTTTGAACGCGGTCTCGGCACCGAGCTGTGGGACACCGAGGGGAAGAGATATTTGGACTTCTTGTGCGGCATCGCTGTGACCTCGCTTGGGCACTGTCATCCTGAAGTCTCTGCAGCCATCTCAAAACAAGCCAACACCTTGTTGCATGTAAGCAATTTCTTTGCTAATCCCGTCGCCACAGAGACCGCGGTAATGATTAATGATCTTGTTGTTGAAGCAGGTGGAGCACAAGGACAAGTCTTTTTTTGCAATTCTGGTGCAGAAGCGAACGAAGCAGCTCTCAAATTGGCACGCAAGTTTGGTGGGCGGGGTCGTCATGTTGTGGTTTCTGCATTGGGTAGTTTTCATGGTCGTACATTGGCTGCTCTTGCCGCTACCGGCCAACTCGTCAAACACGAACCATTTCAGCCGATGCCCGCTGGGTTTTTGCATGTTGAATACGGAAATGTTGAAGCACTATCAGCAATTCTTGATTCGACGGTTGCCGCAGTGTTGCTAGAGACAGTTCAGGGCGAGGGTGGAGTCATTCCCGCATCGAATGAATATCTGCGGGCGGTGCAGGCGCTTTGCCGAGATCGTGGAATCCTGTTCATGCTGGATGAAGTTCAGACTGGATTTGCAAGAACAGGTAAGTGGTTTGGGTTTCAACATGCGGGCCTTGATCCAGATGTGTTGACCTTTGCAAAAGCAATGGGCAACGGCATGCCAGTAGGGGCCTTGTGGGCAAAAAAAGAGATTGCTGCTGCCTTTTCCCCAGGTGACCATGGATCCACCTACAGCGGAACTGCGTTGGCAACGGCTGCCGTTAATGCAGTAATTACTGAAATGAAACGCATTGACGCTCCTGCATTGGCACACTCAAAAGGGCAATACCTGCGTGATGCCTTGAGCAAGCTCCCAGCCACGCAGAGCGTGAGGGGACAGGGGCTATTGCTCGGACTTGAACTAGGACATGGAGTCGATGCTAAATCCCTCGTAAATACGATGTTGCAACGCGGTGTAGTTGTCAATGCCGTAAATGCAACAACAATTCGTCTTGCTCCGCCAATCACGGTATCAACATCTGAAATGGATGAGGCGATTGCAATAATCTCTGAGGTTTTGTCATGACCGTGAATCATTTGCTCAATATCGCTGATCTTGAACTTCACCAAATCAACAAAATACTTGCCCTCTCAAGCCAATCTGTTAACTCTCTTAATACTCCTCTGCAGGGTCAGGGTGTTGCCTTGCTATTTGAGAAACCTTCGAACCGTACCCGACACTCAATGGAAATTGCAGTAATGCAACTTGGCGGTTATTCCGTATACACGAGAGGGGAAGAAATTGGGCTCGACGTGCGCGAGTCCGTAGAAGACGTCACGAAAACCTTGTGCGGGTATCACTCGGTCATAGCCGCACGCGTTTTCAAACACTCTTTCGTCGAGCGTATGGCAGAAGTATCAACAACACCAATCATCAATATGTTGAGTGATTTTTCCCATCCGTTGCAAGCCTTCGCAGATGCATTAACCATGACTGAACACGTCGGTGCATTGTCCGAGATCACTGTTGCATGGGTTGGCGACTACAACAATGTGGCTCGTTCGCTGGCCGAGATCGTGCTCATTTCAGGTGGTCGCATACAGTTGGGTTGTCCCGTTGGATATGACGCGTCACGAGCAGAAATCGGGCGACTTGAAGCCCTGGGTGGTTCGGTTGAACAAATCGATAATGCACGAGATGCCGTTGTAGGTGCCGATGTTGTGCACACAGATACTTGGATATCAATGGGTCAAGAAGATGAATCGACAAGGCGAAGGAAGATATTTGCTGATTTTTGTGTTACGCCTAGTTTGATGGCGGGTGCCAATAGTGATGCAAAATTCATGCACTGCATGCCCGCGCATCGGGGAGAAGAAGTATCGGCACAAGTTTTTGATGGTGCTGCAAGTTTGGTCTTTCAGCAAGGACATAATCGCCTTCATTCGGCACGTGGAGTATTGGCTTACTTGATGGGAGCACAATAATGAGCAGTAAACAAGAACGTCAACGAGCGATTACAAAACTTATCGCCAAGGACGAGGTCACGAGTCAACCTCAATTAAAAAAACTGCTGTCTGCGCAGGGCATTGAGGCCACGCAGGCAACTGTTTCACGTGATTTAGAAGAACTCGGCGCAGTCAAGGTTCGGGTTCGCAATGGTGACTCAATTTATGCGATCCCAGAATTCGAACCTCAGCGCATCGCACCGACGGATCAGTTGCGTCGGGTGATGGGAGAGTGGGTGGCCGAGATCACGTGCAGTGGTCCCATCGTGGTGATTCGAACTCCTCCTGGATGTGCCCATGTGGTGGCTTCAGCGCTGGACCGCAGTGCACTGGCATCGCTCATCGGGACAGTGGCTGGAGATGACACAATTTTATGTGTTGCCGCTGAGTCCGTTGGCGGCAGTTGTCTAGCTCAAGAATTGTCGGAATTGGCCGGACTAGTTACCTCGCCTGAAACCACACTCAAGAAGAAAGGTAGCCATGGCGTCTCAACCTGATTCCAACAAAAATGTTCAAAGTGGGGCGACATTGTGGCACGGGCGATTCGCCCAAGCACCCGCTCAGGAATTAGTTGCATTTACACAGAGTCTTTCTTTTGATCAACAACTCTGGTCTTTTGACATCATTGGTTCTCTTGCTCATGTACACATGCTCGGAGTAGCAGGGGTTTTATCATCTACTGAGGTCGCCATTATTTCAGAAGCACTCAACACAATAAGAAGTGAATTTGAGTCCGACAAGTTCGTATTTTTGGACACTGACGAAGATATCCACACTGCGATTGAGCGCCGCGTGACTCAACTCTGTGGAGATGTTGGCGGCAAACTCCATACTGCTAGGAGTCGCAATGATCAAGTAGTTACTGCTCTTCGGTTGTGGTGCAAACATAATGTCGCGTTGCTCGCGCAACGCACCCTTGGACTAGTGGACACACTTGTGCTGCGGGCACAACAATCAGGATGGGGCCAGGATGGCATCTATCTTCCGGGATACACCCACTTGCAAAAGGCACAACCGGTTTTGCTGGCGCATCATCTCGGGGCACATGCGTGGTCCTTGCTGCGTGACGTTGAGCGCTTGCAGCAGACGCTTGATCGACTTGATGTGTCGCCTCTCGGAGCAGGTGCGCTTGCAGGTTCTTCTTTGCCCATTGATCCGGCTGTCTCGGCCGAAAAAATGGGATTTGGAAAAGTCTTTGCCAACTCAATGGATGCTGTTTCTGACCGTGATTTTGTTGCAGAGATACTTTTTGATATCGCCCTTTTGGGAACGCATCTATCGCGAATCGGAGAAGAATGGGTTTTGTGGACAACTGAGGAGTTTGGATTTGCTCACCTTGATGATGGCTTTGCCACAGGTTCGTCAATGTTGCCCCAGAAAAAGAACGCAGATATTGCCGAACTTGCACGCGGAAAAACTGGTCGATTGATCGGGAATCTCACGGCTGTTCTCGTGGTCTTGAAAGGTCTTCCGTTGGCCTACAATCGCGACCTGCAAGAAGACAAGGAGCCATTGTTTGACAGCGTGAACCAAGTGAGTTTGGCTCTGTCGGCACTCACGGGAATGATTGCCTCGGCAACATTTCATCCCGATGCGATGGCACAAGCAGCCGACATGGAGGCACTTGCTGCCACAGATCTTGCTGAATGGCTCGTGCGTCAGGGAACTCCATTCCGTCAGGCTCATGCCATCATCGGGGAACTTGTGCGACTGACTCACGAAACTGGGTCATCGCTCAAGTCAGCAGTTGTAGCGCATCCAAGCCTCGGGCCTGAAGCTGCCAAATTAGTCGGCGTCGGAGTTGGCGTGCAACAACGGACATCCCCAGGCGCCTCGGGCCCGATGTCGGGGGCAAGTCAACAACAATTGTTGAACATTGAAATTGACAGACTGCGAAATTTAAGCAAATGAGTTATGTCCATTCTCTGCGCGTTCGCTACGGAGAATGCGATATGCAACAAGTCGTCTTTAACGCCAACTATCTGGTTTATTGCGATGATGCAGTCGACCGCTGGGTGAGGGTGTGTCTCAATATTGAGCTTGGTAACGATCCTGAAACACATTTTGATTTCGCTCAAATCGCCTTTGACTTCATGGTAAAGACTTTGACAATTAACTGGACTGCACCCGTTAAATATGGAGATGTCTTAGACATGACATGCCGCGTAAGTCGATGGGGAAACACAAGTTTTGATGTTGAAGTCAGAGGCAAAGTTTGCGGTGATGACAGATTTCTCACAACCATCACATACGTCAGCGTCGATCCCCAAACACATCTCCCAGTCGTGGTGCCAAGTCTTGTCCAACGGGCGCTCAGCGCGACTTAGGCGCTACAGCCAACGCATGTGTTGGCCGTGATAACCAACGGTCGCCAACACGACTTCTTGTTTGGAGATACCGTCCCATATCGTGACGCGCACATCGGCGGCATTGCCTGCTGGCTCCATCCGTGCCCAAATCAGTGGCTCGTCGGGCGTCGCGATCGTACCTGCTTGGGTGAGGGCTGTTCGAAGCCTGTCTTGTGTTGCTCTGCCTAAGTATTGCCACACAATGGAATGAAAAACAATCGTTGCCCCTCGTCGCTTGGCAACAAGCTTTTCTTCCAACCACACGTCTGCTGAAGCCATGTCAACGTTGTGGGCAGATTTAGAGGCGATGTCAATTGCTGCATTTGTTCGTTTAAATCTCTGGTCTTGGTCTGGCCAAATAAAAGACAGCAGTCGTGCGACTTGATCTGGATCAGTGATGTCGATCGGCGACAAATCGACACCATGTCGGCTCGTCACGCGCGCTGGAGTGGGACACACTGGGGGTGCTACGTCAAACCAATCTGGCGGAAAAAATACTGCGGAATCGCAATCACCCATGATTCCTTTTCCGGTGTCAGCGCCGAAAGAATCAAATGCCAGATTTAGTCCTGCACTCGCACCAATTTCCCACCAGTTCACCTCGGCGATGCCGCGCCAGCCGAGCCAGTGAAGTATCGCCAATGGCACCACACTGCGTCCAACTTCATTGGTTTGGACATGGCGCTGCAACCCATCTTGAACCGCATCTTGATGGCGAACTATTGCCTCCAGGAAAGTCGCTGTAAATCTGTCACCAACGACGCCACCTGCGGATGGATAATGCTTGGCAAGATCGTCGTCAAGTCCGTCTAGAACCACCTTGTGTAGTGCTCCGGCAAGGCGCAACGGCGTGGCATCATGCAGTGGCGTAGAAGTTGAACCGCCCAAAGTGCGAGCCACTATGCCGTGCTCCACATAGTCCTGTGCCAACTGTTTGAACAGATCGCCGTACATGACCGAGCCAAGGGTCAGGCATCCTTTGGCCTGTAGCAAGAGCGCGTGATGCATATCGTCGATAGGTTCTGGAAACACCTCCGTTGATTGTAAGGGCAGCGTTTGTCCGTGTCGGTGTACGACTCGCGTGGCAACATAGGAAGGTGCCAATCCAGGGGTTGATGACCGAACTTCAAGCCAGAGGACTCGTTCACGACTCTACTGATGCAGTCGTGCTCGGTGCCCGCCTTGACTCATCCCCAATTGGGTTATATGTCGGTTTTGATCCCACTGCTGATTCTCTGCATGTTGGTCATTTGTTGGGACAAGTAACTTTGCGCAGATTTCAAATCGCAGGACATCGACCGTTTCCACTTGCTGGAGGCGCAACCGGAATGGTCGGTGACCCGTCTGGTCGCAGTGATGAGCGCAATCTATTGGCCGGAGATGTCTTGCGCCACAATATCGCCCGAATTACGACGCAGTTAGAAAAGCTACTCGATTTCTCCAAGGGTCCAACTCAAGCGACATTAGTTAACAACGCCGATTGGACAGAGCCGATGTCCGCGCTTGATTTTTTACGTGACGTAGGAAAACACATCACCGTCAATCAAATGATGGCAAAAGAATCTGTAAAGAATCGTTTGCAATCAGAACACGGATTGTCTTATACGGAGTTTTCCTACATGTTGTTGCAAGCCAATGACTTTCGTCATTTGTGTTCGGTGCACGATGTAGAAATGCAGATGGGTGGCTCAGACCAGTGGGGAAATATCACCGCTGGAATTGATTTGATTCGCAAGACCTTGTCTCGTTCCGCATTCGGCGCAACGTGGCCCCTAGTGACAAAAAGTGATGGAACGAAATTCGGCAAAACTGCCGATGGGGCGATCTGGCTTGATGCAGATAGAACAAGTCCATTTCAGTTTCGACAATTCTGGATGCAAATAACGGATGCTGATGCAGCGAAGTTTCTGTTTCAGTTTTCGTTGATGTCTCTTGAAGAAATTCGTTCATGCATCGCGACGCATTCCAATTCGCCTGAAAAAAGACATGCGCAACGCACTCTTGCAGACGAGATGACATTGTTGGTGCACGGTTCAAGTGCCGCACAAACAGCAGCAGCAGCAGCCGAGGTGCTGTTTGGCGCAGATCCCACGCTCGCGCAACGCGATGTCTTTGAAGTTGTCGCCACCGAAGTTGAAAACTTGGCGATCACTCGAGCAGATTTAGATGACACTGTGGCGATCCTGGTACGTTGCGGTCTTGCTATTTCAAATAGTGATGCGCGCAGGAGCCTGCAGCAAAAGGCTTTGCGGGCTAACGGGGTGGTGATTGATGATCAAAATTCGCTGGCAAAAACGGCTCTTTTACATGACCGTTACATCCTCATTCGCAAGGGTAAAACGACCTATCGATTGCTTGATTTGGGTCGGTAATTCTTTTGCAAATCCTTGTGGGTCAAGGGTTGTGAGGGTCCCCTTGAGGGCGATAAGGTTGAGGCTCGTCGCTTGAAGGTCTGACCTTTTTGTGGCCGGCACCTCTCCCTTGGGATGTGTCAATGAGAGCTCCTTGAAAACGGAAGAGAAAACTGAACGCCAGTGCGGACAGTATGAAGGTTCATTCCTTTGTACTGCTCGTCAATTCGGGTCGGAGTAAAATCCGATCCAAAAGTAATGCTCGGAGAAATTCGAGAAGTAATAAGACAGGTTGTGATGGCGGCTAT
>SXGQ01053416.1_pt1 | contig 37711 bp, 22 predicted proteins | sample 3178371 | NCBI WGS metagenome assembly SXGQ01 (sample SAMN11356859, study PRJNA531348) | freshwater metagenome | isolation source: freshwater sample F1-20 | place: China: Fuxian Lake, Yuxi | collected 2017-12-25 | reverse complement strand
TCAGGAATTGGAAAATAAATAAAATTGATATTTATATGTAAACAATTTTATGAGGAATCTTGGAGATTTTAGAAGATTAGCCAATCAAAGCGGAGGTAATCTTCAAATATATATAAGTGCGTGTGGGGCAATTGACCCGTCTGAGTCAACTGCATTTCTACAAGCTTGGAATGAATATACATCATCACAAAATAGAGTAAACACACCGTCTCAATCATCATCGGGTTCTGTTGATATTGAACCTTTAAAAAAAATACAAAATTTAAGTCAAAGTGTCCAATCGTATAAAGTACAAGATTCAGAAATGATTCAAGCGTCTGAAATCATTGACGGTGTACAATCATTAATAAGTGGAACATTTGGTGACGGTGGTCTTTTTGGAAAAGGTAATTTTGGTGAGAATTTAAAAAATGTGGGTTCAAATTATTTTAAATCCATGTTAACTGAGGTGACATCAAAGGGTGCGGAAATACTAACACAAGAAAGGGATTTACACAATCAGATAAACTCAAAAATTGGTATTTCAGGAGAACTGTCTAGATTGTTAAGAACCGAAATTGTGGAAACTTTACCTCAAATGATATCTATGGGTTATGGATTTGAGGATGTTAAGGATACGATTACGGCAATGATAGAAGAACAGGGTAAATTTACTTTATATAATAGAGAAGTAATTGGAGACATGGCTGTAACATCAAGAGCATTTGTTGGTGATTTAGATACTCTTGGGAAGATGATTGGAACATACGAAAAAACGGGTTTTGGTGCAGCAGATGCCTTAGACAAAATAAATCAAGCTGGTACAAGCTCAATTAGTTTAGGTTTAAATGCGAGAAAAGTTGTTTCAGAAATCGAAACAAATATGAAAAATTTAAACCAATACGGTTTTAAAAATGGATTTGATGGATTAAATAGAATGGTTCAAAAATCTATTGAATTTAAAATGAGTATGCAAAGTGTGTTTACTTTAGCCGAAAAACTATTTGACCCTGACCAAGCAATTGGATTATCCGCGAATTTACAGGCAATAGGTGGGGCTATCGGAGACTTTAACGACCCTTTAAAACTGATGTATATGGCAACAAACGATGCTGGTGGATTACAAGAAGCAATGATTGGTGTTGCAGGTTCTTTAGCAACATATAATTCAGAATTGGGTAAATTTGAAATCACCGGTGTTAATTTAAGAAAAGCAAGGGCATTAGCTGGTGAATTAGGCATGAGTATGGACGAATTATCAACCACCGCGATAAAAGCGGCTGAAAGAACATCAGCATCTGCAGATTTATTGGCAGGAGGATTTAATCTTGACGAAAAACAACAAGAGTTTATTACGAACTTATCGAGAATGGAGGGTGGTAAAATGGTTATCGACGTTCCACAGGGATTATTTAAACAATTTGGTAACCAAACAAGAGTCGCTTTGGATGAATTAAATAGTGAACAAGTACAAGTTTTATTGAATAATCAAGAAGTATTCGAAAAAATGAGTGCCAAAGATATTGCGTTAGAGCAATATACTGAAATGCAAAAAATAGGTCTTAATGTTTCAGAAATAGTTACAATGATGAAAGTTGATTTTGCTAGTGGTGTTCGAGGAGGTCTTTCAAAAGTGGATGAATATTTAAAAAATACTAATGAATATTTAAATCAAACAAAAAGTGGTCAAAATGAGATAGGTCAACTTTTAACGGGTAAAAAGGGAGAACTTAAGAGTTCAGGACAAAAATTTGCAGAAGATTTTTTTACAACAAAAAAAGTGGAAGATGCCATTATTAGACCAAATCAAAAAGATATTATTATTCCAAGTATAAACGACACGATTTACGCAATAGATGAAACCAAAAACAGAGGCGGTAACGTTGTTGGTGAAAATAAAAAATTAGAAATTTCAATTAATAGTAATGTCAATGCAGATGCAATAAGAAACGAAATTATGAATCAAATAGCGATGACATCAGATTATAGAGAATATATTGGAACATTTAGTTAAAAAAATCAAAAAATATCTATTTATATAATAGATGCCAACATACTTAGATTTTAATAACACCAAGGTTTTTAGAGATTATTTAATTTCAAAAACTTTAAATAGACCGAACGGACCACAAACGTTTACGGATACCAATTATGTTGTTCAAAATTTAAATAATTTTGCAAATGTTGACCCCGGTGATGTAAAAACAAATTGGTCGGTATTTTTTGCAAATACTTTTGGTCAAAATTTATACAGAGCACCTGATAATACAATAGAAGAATATACCGATACAACGCTACCAATGTTGGCTTGGATTAATAATGGAGATATATCTGACGGTTATCTTGATTCGTTTACGATGACACAATCCCCCAATTTAATTGGAATAATGGGTGGTCAAAATTTTGAAAACGATTCAAGATTAATGAAATTCGCGACTCAAAATATTCGAGAAAATAAATTAGGTCCCGTTTTCGCAAGAATACAACAAAACTTAACATCCGCAACTTTAGGTAGGGTTAGATTAATCGATGCGTTGGAAGGTAACACTGCTACTGCGATAAATCTCGTTACAGGTAGAGAACCTTTAGTTCAAAAAAACTATAAAATTACTGTTGATAAAACTTTAATAGGTAAGGGTGTTGATTTCCTTCAAACAGTTGCCGGACTTGAATTTCCATTTAGTGAAATACCTGGTGATTATTTAACAAACCCAAGAAATCCAATTGAAAATAGACCAACACCAAGAACAGAGACCGGTGCCATTTTACAAGATGTTACGGGTGTTTTAGGAAGTTTAATTGGGATAGAAAGAAGACCAAAATTGGGGAGGAAACCTTCCGATTTATTTGTTGAATACATGGGGGAAGGACAAAGACAAACACTATATGACCAACTGTCATATTCAAAATACGCCCCAAATTATACAACTACCGCCCGTTCACAACAATCATCAAAATTATTTAATTTTACTGATAGGGTTGGTGCCGGTGTAAGAAATTTATTAGGTTTAGAAGCACCAAAAGGGGTTGCGTATATTGGTGATGATAGAGGTGAGGACGTTAAATATACAATGTCAGATTTTAATGACAGAGTTGTAAAAAGTAGTTACTATTTAAGTTTAATGTTTGACCCTGTTCAAGCAAATTTATTTGAAAAACAAAGAAATATAACTCAGGGTGGTCAAATTAGTGGTAAATTAACATGGATAAGTAAAAACTCTCAAAATAAAATTGGGTTATATAATAATGAATTTCAATCACAAGAGGCTAATGGATATAACGATTCAAAGTCAACGAACTACGATTTTAGAGAAGATTCTATTCTTGGTTTAACACAAGAAATTTTGAATTCAATGCCTAAAGACGGTATTGCATCGAGAACGCACGTCGGTAACGTTATTGACCAAACAAGTAGAATTTTCAAAGAAGGGGACTCAATGTTATCTAGAGGTTCGGCAATAAAATTTGTCGATAAATTTAATCAAGAAACAGGAGCAGAATATTGTAGAGTATGGACAAAAGATAGGTCATACATGAATTACACCGACACAATGAAAAAAACGGCAAACCTTAGAAAATTTGACGATAGTGTTATGGGTGGTGACAGTAGACCATGGAACATTAATATCGCACCAATGTCTAGTGGTAATTATGACTCAACGGGAAATAATTCATTTGGGGCAAAAAATTCAACAAATATATTTCAAGGACCACCTGGTGATGGGTTTTATGCTAAAAAATATATGTTTTCAATTGAAAACTTGGCATGGAAAACTTCAAACACAATGGGGTTCACATATAACGATTTACCATATTGTGAAAGAGGTAACAATGGAGGTAGGGTTATGTGGTTTCCTCCTTATGATTTGAAAGTAAATGAGAATAATGCGGCTAGATGGCAAGACAATACCTTTTTAGGTAGACCTGAACCAATTTACACATATCAAGACACAAGTAGAACGGGGACAATAAGTTTTAAAGTCATTGTTGACCACCCAAGTATTTTAAATTTGTTGGTCAGAGAACATTTTAAAGGGATGAGCGATGATGAAGCGGAAAACTACATTAATGCGTTTTTTGCTGGTTGTGAAGAATTAGATTTTTATGATTTAGTTAGAAGATACACACAATTAGATTCTAACGATATAAAACTATTACAAAATTTTTTAGACAAAGGAAAAGACCCCGAATTTATTCAACAATATAAAGTAACAACAGAACCGCCGGTTGTAGAAACACCGGTAACACCTACTGTTAAAGATGAATGTGGTCCACCAACTCAAAAAACTTTCAATTTAAAATTTGATAATGATAGGCCCGACCCAAATAGCAAATCATTAGAAACATCACGAAATTATTCAGAATTATATAATTCTTATATACCAACAAGAAAAACAACATATATTAATCAGTTAGATACTCTTATCAAACAATTAACAGGATTTTCACAAAACGATGTTCAAGTTAAAAAAGAAAAAAGTTATATTTTTGGTAATGAAAATGTAACAATTACTCAATCGTTAATCGATGAGCAAAAAACAAAAATCGGAGACTATTTCGATAAAGCGACTTCGGGATATTCCGATTACCAATCTTCTCTAAATGAATTAAAATCAAAACTATCTGGTAAAACAGCGGAGGATATTCGTATTAAAATTTCATCTTCAGCATCTTCCTCGGCTTCCTCTGACTATAACGAAAGATTAGCGATTAGGAGAAGTCATAGTGTTTTACAAGATATATTTGATACCATATCGAATGGAGGAAAGAAACCAAATATGATATGGATAAGTGATTTAACACCAACAAATAAAAATCTTGGGGATAATGATAAATTAATTATCGAAAGAGGAAAACCAATTGAGATAATAAAAGAATATAAAATCAAAGACTTTGGATATGATTATGATGGTAAAATTATTGTTGAATCAGTTAATTACGGTGAAAATTTTACTGGTGGACAACCCGAAACAAACTGTATAGGTAAAGATTTTATAAAAGTTAGGGAACTTGGTACATATTCACCAATATCATTTTATTGTAGACAAACGACATTCGAATTAAAATATGAAAATCGTTCAAGAACCGAACAACCGGCATCTCAACCAAAAAATAATCCAACTAATCCAGTTACGACAGTAGAACCAAATGGTAAAATACCAATTTCACAACCATCCAAAAAACCACCAATTGACCCAATAAAAAGAGTCATCGCAAAAACTCTTTCAGAATGTTTTTATTTTAAAAAATTAGAAGAAACCGACCCCATATCTTTTAAGTCCCTTAAAGACAAATTAAAATATTTCCACCCTGCTTTTCACTCGATGACACCTGAAGGTTTAAATAGTAGGTTAACATTTTTATTACAGTGTGTTAGACCTGGTGACACAATACCGATAAAAGGTATATCTGAAGATTCAGATTTAAACGCAAGAAACACATCTTTTGGTCCACCACCAATTTGTGTAATTAGAATTGGTGATTTTTATCACTCAAAAGTGGTAATAAGAGATGTTCAAATTAGTTACGATGATGGTGGCCAAATACTTTGGGATTTAAATCCCGAAGGTATTGGTATTCAACCGATGGTTGCAAGTGTTACGTTACAAGTTTCATTCATTGGTGGTCATGGGTTATCTAAACCCGTTGAAAGACTTCAAAACGCGTTATCGTCTAATTTCTTTGCGAATACCGAAATGTACGATGAAAGGTCAATTTCAACAAATGAAACAATTGGTGGAATGACACCTGAAGAATTTACAAAAGATTTTTTAGATAAACTAAACCAATCATACTACAATATTACACCAACCGCAGATTTAATAAAAAACAATAAAAATATTACCCAAAATAATTACATGGGTGTGCCTGTTGGAAATACAACGAACGTTGAAAAAATAAGTTACACAGAATTAGTAACAAACCTTTTTGATTTAACAAAAAATTATTTTGAAAAATATGTTTCAATATACAATCAAATATATACAAAATACGGGAAAGACATAACAACAATGTTATTAAAAAATGATTATAGACCAATATTCCAATATGATGTTTATACCTCAACGTCGCCAACACCTGGTAAAGTATTGGAATTATTTGGTTTACATGAAAAAAGAAAAGAATTATCTGTTTATTCTGAAGGTTTGGAACTGGCGTTAAATAATTTTATTGATAATTCATCAACAACATATTTATCAAATTTGTTTACTTTTGACAAAGTAATCACAGGTTCTTTGTTAACAGATACAAATGAAAAAATAATAAAACCATTTATTAAAAAGGTAATTCAGGAAAAAGTAGATGAGATTTCTGATGTTAAAATATTAAAGGAATTAGAAGAATCGAGAAACGATTTAATAAAAACATTAGATAAATTAAACTTTGTTATAAAAAATGCAAAAGATTCTACTATCGACAATGACACAGTAAAAAGCCTTCAGTTTTCGGGATTTACTTCAGATTTATTATATAAGGAATATGAGTCATGTATAACGTATATTGAAGAAAATCATTCAAAATTAACTGTTGATTTATCGACAAACATTACTTTTTTAAATCCAACAATACAATCTTCTGATTTTGATTTTATTATCAGTCAATTATTATTTGATAAAATAGACTCATTCATGAATCTTTTTACTGATACATCTTTTTATCCTGAAACAGTAAAGAACAAGTTAAAAACAAGATTACAAAGTTTTATTAATGTACCGAATAAAAAGGATTTTAAATTTACAAAATTTAAAGACAGAAAAAATGGTAAAGAAATAAACTTTGATGTTATAACCATATCGGATGAAACAAATGGAACAATTATAAATGAATCAACTAAAATATTTTCAGAATCAAATGAAGTGACAAATAAATTAAATTTTTATAGAAAAAAATAATGAGTAGGCAGTATTTTGATAGATATCAGTTTTTTATAGAAGATGGTTCTTTTAGAGTTGTTCCCGGTATTGAAATACCAATAAAAACAACAGACAAGTATATGTTCTTTAAAAAAGGTAGAGACAGATTAGATAGATTATCTTTGGACCATTATGGTTCACCCGTCTTTGGTTGGTTAATTCTCCAAGCCAATCCAACTGTTGGTGGATTGGAGTTTGAGATACCTGATAATTTTGTTTTACGTATTCCTTTTCCATTAGTTATTTCTTTACAAGACTACAAAAGAAATGTAGAATTATATAACTTGTATTATGGCGAACAATAGAGACTACACGAATAGTGAAAATATTTTAGTAAAAGTTGACCAAAATAATCTTGTTTATGTTGACCCAAATAGTGTTGTAGATTCTAATGGAGAAATACAACCAAGAGGACATAAACAAGAGAACTTGGTTATGTACGTAAACTTGGAAGCCGATTTAGTACCTAGAACAGTATTAATATCGGATAACGATAAGGGAAACACATTGACACAAATTGCTGGTGGTAATTTAAATTTTTTAAAAAACGCAACCGGAGACGGTAATTTTGATGCAACTTGGACAGATGCATTTGTTCCAAAACCAATACAAGGTCAAGAATCGAACTATAAAGATGGATACGATGTGACGTTTGGTGAAAATCAATTTAAAGATACTAGTGGTCAAAGTTTTGGTATCGATTCAATTAGTATTTCAATTAAAGGAGCGAATTTTGTTCCAACTGTGAACATAAGTTTTATAGATGTTAGAGGTAAAACTTTATTTGAATCAAGTGAAAATTCACCATATAGGGCGTTTTTTCATTTACCATGGCCAATATTTTATCTAACTGTAAAAGGTTACTATGGAAAGGCAATAAGATATAGATTACACATGACAAAGTTTTCATCAAGATTCAATGAATCTAATGGAAATTTTGAAATATCAACCATTTTCGTGGGTTCAACATATGCTTGGATGAACGACATTACATTATCTCAAATAATAACATGTCCTTACATGTTTTTAGTTGAAGAAAACAAAAACACAAGTTTTAATGAAAAAACAGGATTATATGAAAAAACAGTATCTCACTCTTCAAGAGGATATCAAATATTAAAATCTGTTTACAGACAGTACGAACAAAAGGGATTAATACCAAAAGGATTTCCTGTAAGAACATTAACAGAAATGGGTTACATAGCAGAAAGTTTGGATAAAATTTTAGAACAACAAATTTTTAGTAGTGTTGATATGCGTGTTTTTCAAGGAGTTAAAGAATTGGATGAAACAATAAATAATTACGAAAACTCTTTTAAAGCGTGGGCAAAAAAGAATTTATCCAATGAATCTGAAAAGATAAGTGAGGATGAATTTTGGTATTATACTTCATTAAAAGATAAAACGAAATTGGACACCGTAGTTGGTGATAAAAATGGAACGTTAGAATTGTTAATAAAAAATTTTAATGAAACCATCCAAAAAAATAAATTGTTTACTGAAACACTTTCTAACAATACTACTGGTGATTTTAAAAAAATATCGATAAAAAAATTGAAAAGTGCGTCAACATATTATAAAATACTAACTGACAAAAAAGTGGTAATTAATATTGATGGTATTTTTAACGATATCTTTCAGATAAGAAAATCATTCGAAGAACAAAGAAAAAAATTGGAAGATGATGTTGAGTTTAGAATGAATGAAATAATCAAAGGAAAAGAAGGATTTGGATTTGAACCAACAATTAGAAATATGTTTGCCGTTTTATTGGCAAATGCTGAAGTTTATATCCGACTAATGAAAGATGTACACAACAAAGCATTTACAGCTTCTTTAAGTAGAAAAAATTCAGTCAAAAATCTTTCAAAAGAATCCAAAGGTGAGAGTATTTATCCGTGGCCCGAAGTTTCAAAACCACAACAGGGTGGAAAAATAAATGTGATTGCATATCCTGGCGATGAACAACTTATTCACAAGTTAGAATCGTATGATAGTACTAAATGGCCTGAAGTTGATTTTGTGGAAGAGTACATTAAAATTAACACAAATAGAGTTGAAACAAATGTAAATAACGAACCAACGAGAAATGATGTTAATTATGTATTTGATTCTAATGTAGACTTAAACACTATTTCACCAATATCGACGACCGATTTTATTATAAGTAGAGTGCCTTATATTGATAAAGATTATGCGTCATTTTTATATGAAATATATGAAAGAGCTAGATTTTTAACAATGTTTGATTCATTTACTAATGAAATGTTAACTGAGTTGGCAAATGAAGAGTTTAATAATATTAAAAATTCAATAGAAGAAGATGGTGATTTGATAGAAATCGCTAAAAGAATAAAATCGATAGATGATTTTATTAGGGTCGAATATCAACAAACAAAAAAAGACGAAAACGGTAAAATCGAATTAGACGAAAATAATAACCCTAAAACACAAACCGAATACAGTGGTTATTTGTTTATCTCATCACCTTATGATAAATTTTCAAAATACAAAGACACTTTACCTACAACCAATTATTTGGTTGAAATATTAGAGGAACCTTTCAAGTTTGAAAGTTATAATTTAAACGTTACAATAAAAGACGGTGGATTAGACAGTGATAAAATAAATAACTATTTGTTAAATTATCAACCAGAATCGTATAGAAAAAACATATACCCATTTAATTCAAATACATATTTGGGATACATAAACAAAACAACCTTTAGTGATGATAATTTTAAATTTAACGGAATATTAAAATATGAATCATCTAATGGTTTTATATCGTCACCAATTAATCCAAACTCATGGGTAAAATCGGGAGGAAATAATTTAACTAATTTCTTTTCAAATACGGTTAACGTGACAGGGAATACTGTTTCAATTCTAAACACACCATATTTTCACAATCAACTTTACTATGATTTTAATAAATCCACAGTAAATGGTAAATATGCCGGTTCGGCATATCTTTTACTTAATTCTTTACCTTTTATTGACTTAGATGACCAGATTACATTTGAAAATACTTCAATATTAACATCCTCATTATTTAGAGAAATTGGTTCTACACATTTCATTCCATATCATTTATTGTTAAAATGGGGGTCTATTTATCACAGATACAAAACACATCTTATTGACGGATATGACATTTTAGAAGGTGCAATAAATTCAAGTTATGTCACTAAACCATTGTCAGGTCAAACATTCTTTGATAATAATTCAGGATATACTTTTACAATAACCCCCAAAGTATCAACAACAACCGGTTCAACTCTTAATGTATCGTACACTGGTTACACAAGTGTAGGGTTGAGTCCCTTTTATCAATCAATATATAGTCAAATTGTTAATGGTTATGCTCATTACAATAATTCATTGGGTAATTCATCATATTCTGCAAATACTTTGAATAATGGTATAATACATAGAGTTAGGACAAAAACACAAATGAACTATTGGGACGTGATAGTTGACAATACAAAGTATAAAACGGACGAAAAGACATACACTCTTTTACCATCTATTGGTGATTATTCTAGCTCAAAAATATTTGTTTATAGTAATGGTTCATTTGATTTTGTACAACAAATTGGTTTTAGAACCTTATGGTTTTTAGATGATACCATAACTAATTCATTTACTGGTCAAACTTTTCCAACACCTTATGAATATTTTAGAACAACAGGAAACACTTATTCTATATCTACAAATTATAAAAAAGCAATTGATTTAATTGGTACATTTAGTCCAACAATCCTCGAATATTTTGAAAGTTATTTTTTAGATTTTGCAAGTCAAAAAATGAACGACGAATTACCATATAAACCATTTAATAATTTGAATTTTCAAAAATTCCAAGATATATTAACAAGATTAAGCGTTATCGATAAAACCAATTTACCACAAGACCCCACATCATTGTCCAATATTGATTTACTAATTGATAATTTGAAACGAAAACAAAAAGAAGCTGCAGAAAGTATAACCAATAGTATTTTAGGTAGTAACAATCTAATACAGTTTAGTTTATCAAATCCAAAAGAAATTGACCCTTTTATATTGTATGGAATGACAAAATCAAATCCTGATACAACATATTTAACACAATCATTTAGTTCTTCTGATATTAACTCAACAAATCAGAATTTTATAAAATTATATATTGGAGAAGATATTGACGGATATTATTTAGAGTTTTTTAGTGTTAATAATATCAAATTAACTGAAGACAATATAAAAACACATAGACCACTTGCACAAATTTATGGTGGATATAGAAAAAATGGGGGTACAACAAGTAGGTCTTCTTTTTTAAACTACCTTAAAAACGAAATCATTATTAAAAATACCGGTGGCGATATAACCTCTAAAGGTTCTGACATTAGATTCAAACATTTTTTAACTCAACTTTTAATTAATTTTCCAAAATTAGATAGTAAAAAATCAAAAAACCCAGCATCTAGAATTGATATGTTTAGAGGTTATAATAGTGATAATACAAAATTAGAATTATATAACACGTTCAAATCATTTAATGACAAATGGACATCGGGTAATTCAATCGGGCAAAGATTATTGTTAGAAGAATTTTTATTTTTAGATAAAGCAAATCGAGACATTGGAGATAAATTGTATCTTAATATCGATAGATTTAAAGACCTTCTACAACCAAAAAATTTAAAACAATCTTTGTACGGAGCAATATCCATGTTAATCCAAGGAACGGGATTGGATATGAGGGCATTACCGGCATACATAAATTTTTATGGAAACAATGTCAACATCAAAAATAAAATAAGACCTTCAAAAAAAGTTGCATCAGATTTGTTCGGAACATTTTTAGAAGTTGATTACCAAGAATCGACACCAAAAATTATTATTCAATTAGTTGGGAACAATTCAAAAAGATTGGATATGTCAAATAGTAAACCATACAAGTTTACAGACGATGGTTTTTATGTTGGAAGTCAAAATAATAATCCTTTGTTGATAACGTCTTTAGAAAACTTTTCAAGAAATGACCTATCAAAATCTAATCGGGTTGTTGCTTTTGAAGTTAGTTTTGGAGACCAAAATCAAGGAATATTTAAAGGACTTACACTTGACCAAACAAGTTTAAAAAACACATCCGAATCGTTTCTTGTTTTGGAGAATTTAGCTAGGTCCGCATCAGGTGCAGGTGTATACAATGTTGACGTTTCGTTATTTGATTACTATAAACAAGCTTCTTACAAATGCGACATAACTTCTATGGGTAATGTTATGATACAACCAACAATGTTTTTTTATTTAAAAAATGTACCTATGTTTAGAGGTTCATATTGGATAACTGAAGTAACACATACAATAAAATCAAATAATATATCTACAACGTTTTCTGGTACGAGAATACCGTATACATCTCTACCCGACCCAACAGATTCCTTTGTGGCCAGTTATAGAATATTATTTGATAAGATACAATCCAAAGCATCTAGAATAATAAAACAAAGAGAATCCAATAAAACTGATACACAAGAAACGGTTGTGTACCAGAAAATAAATTATATTACAGATAGGGGAGGTAAAATTATTCAGGGTGAGCAAATAATTGACAAATTAGAAGATGTTGGTATCAATAAGTTTGGCGTACCATTTAACGGATTTAATGAACAAAGAACCATTCAAAAGGTAAGAAATAATAACCAAGTTTGGTTAAGAGGATTGGTCGTACAAATGGGTGGAACAGGGTATACAATTAATGATACAACAAGTATGAATATTGCAAATGGTATTAAATTTTCAGACATTCAAAATACCGATTATAAATATTTTATGGTTAATTTTCAATTATCAAGACAAATCACTGCAGAATTAATTAGAACAGCAAAAACAACTTTTAAAAATCCAAATAATAATAAAACGGTCGTTGTTAACCCAAATTATCAATTGGATTCATCTTCAGGAACGATTGTTGCTGAAGGTCCTGTTGCGATAGGTCCTATAAGTAGCACTTACGGAATTGCATTATCAAAGAAATTAATGAGTGAACTTAAACTATTTGATGGTGACGTTGTTTATTTTAATATGGAATAATTAGATATTTTATTTTTTTTGGATATTTATATAAAAAAAAGAAAAATGAATAGTGAAAAATTTAATAAGTCTTTAGATAATTTTATGAGTAAAACAAAGACAACCAAAAAATTAAACAACACCGAGACAGAGGAATGTGATTTACAAACAGGTGAGTGTTATGTAATAAGGTCTAAAGATGGTATTGTTGAAAGAATAAATAAAAAATACATAACTGAAGACGGTAGACAACTTTTACAAGATTAATATGAAAAATTTAGAAAAAAAATTAATGGAAGAAATTGCTCGACACAGAGCGATTAACAATTACACTAATCGTTTAATGGAACAAGCGGAATTACCACCAGCTGATACCGCCATGGACCCCACAGCATCACCACCAGCAGATATTGCCGGTTTACCACCATCCGACCCTGGTGTGACACCACTACCATCCGATGCTCCTGTTGAACCTGAGACAGAAGAAATAGATATAACTGACTTGGTTAATATGACTAAATCAATTAAAAAAGATTTAGATGATAAAAACACAGAAAACATGGAAGTAGTGAATAAAATGGATAGTGTTTTCACCAAGTTAAATGATTTGGAACAAAAATTATCTCAAATGGACTCTGTTATTAGCAAGATAGATGAATTGGGTAATAAAGTTGAAACTATGAAAGAAAAAACCCCACAAGAAAAATTGCAGTTAAGGTCATTAGATTCGTATCCATTTAATTTAAATCCCCAACAATTTTTTGCTCAAAAACAAACAGAAATGCAACAGTCTGGTAAAAACGAATATGTTTTAACTAAACAAGATATTGATGACTATTCCTTAGATTCCATAAGAAATAGTTTTAATCCAGAACAAGAAGAAGATGAATTTAAGTTCTAAAGTAAACCTTTTAATTGGATTACAATTACAATTAAAAATAAATCATTGGCAAACCAAAGGTGTTGCTAGACATGAAGCATTTGGTAAAACATATGACGCATTATCGGATTTAATTGATGATTTTGTTGAAATAGCGATGGGTAAATATGGTAGATTTATTTTAGATGAAGAAACAAAAACAATTAAGTTAATTAATTTATCAGAAATGAACCCGTCTGATATGATAAAAACATGTACAGAGGGTTTAATACAATTCTCCGAAGACTTAGATAGAACCGCGGATACAGATTTATTAAACATAAGAGACGAAATACTTGGAAATTTAAATAAATTATTGTATCTTTTAACTTTAGAATAAGTTAGGTTCGTTAGTAGAGTTGGTTACAATATCGCACTGTCACTGCGAAGGTCATGGGTTCGATTCCCATACGAACCGCGTTTGGGACTTTTGTTCCTCCTCACCCCAAATCTCAGGGTGGGGAAACACAGGGGAATATATCAATTGGTTAGATTACGTGCTTTGGGAGCACGAGGTTGTGGGTTCGAGTCCCGCTTCTCCTACCAATACAAAAAAAAAATTGATAACGTTTTGAAATTTGATTTTTATTACGTATATTTTAGATACAATTAAAAACAAAAAATTATGTCAACATTAGAAGCAGTACTAGCACAGTACGAAAAAAACAAACAAGCCACAAGTGGCACCGTTGGAATGTCTCAAGAAGACAGGATGAAAAAATACTTCACTACCGTTTTACCTAAAGGTATTCGTAGTCAAGAAAAAAGAATTAGGATTCTTCCCGCAAAAGATGGTTCACCTTTTGTAGAGGTCTTTTTTCATGAAATCCAAGTAAATGGAGACTGGGTTAAACTTTATGACCCAAAACAAGAAGGAAAACGTTCTCCATTGGATGAAGTTCGTGAAGGTTTAATGGCGTCAGGAGTTGAATCCGATAAAGTACTTGCTCGTCAATATCGTTCTCGCAAATTCTTTATCGTTAAATTGATTGATAGAGATAATGAACAGGATGGTGTAAAATTTTGGCGTTTTAAGTATAACACAAAAAGTGAAGGTGTTTATGATAAATTGATTCCTTTATTTAGGAACAAAGGTGATATTACCGACCCATTAAAAGGACGAGATTTGATTTTGAATCTGAACCTTTCAAAAGCAGGTAATGGTAGGGATTATACCACAATTACTCAGATTATCCCCGAGGACCCAAGTCCATTGCATGAAGACAAATCAGTTGCGGATTCTTGGATTAACGACCCTTTGATTTGGTCTGATGTTTACTCCAAAAAACCAGAAGAATATTTGGAAATGGTCGCAACTGACCAAAACCCGAAATGGGACAGCGTTACAGGTAAGTGGGTGTCCACATCTTCAGGTGAAGAAAAAATCGGGGGTTCTAATAAAACAGAACAACCACAAACACAAGAGTCTGATTATGTTGACCCACAAGAAGGTTTTACTGAAGACGACGAACTACCATTTTAATTAAAATCACTAATATGATGCCCACACAATTGTCGTGTGGGCATCTTTTTTAAAAAAAAAATTATGCCAATTAAGAAAAAAGAATTCGATTATATTTCAAAATTTTCTTCTAAAACAAAATACAAAGAAGAGAAATTTTATTATTGTGGTGAAACCTTCAATGACGCGTGTGGTTTACCGGGTCCTGTTATGGGTAATATAAACATGTTTTTAGGTCACACTAATTCATCAAAGACAACCGCAATGATATTGTCCGCGGTTGATGCTCAAAGAAGAGGTGATTTGGTTGTTTTTGTCATCACTGAAAGAAAATGGAAATGGGAACACGCTGTTGAATTGGGACTTCAAGCGGAAAAAGATAAAAACGGTGAATGGTCGGGAGATTTCATTTTTAATGATTCTTTTGAGTATATTGAACAAGCAACTGATTTTGTTAATGAGATTATAGATGCTCATGAAAATGGTGATATCCCAAGAAATATATTATTTTGTTGGGATTCGATAGGTTCGATTCCATGTAAAATGACCTTTGAAGGTAAAGGAGGAAAACAACATAACGCCAGTGTATTGTCAGATAAAATTGGAATGGGAATACATGCGAGAATTACCAAATCAAAAAAAGAAGATTATCCTTCCTCAGAAAATTCATATTATATAACAATGGTTGTGGTTAACCAACCATGGGTTGAATTACCTGATAATCCTTTTGGTCAACCAGAAATTAAAGCAAAAGGTGGAGAGGCTCTTTGGTTGGCATCCGCGTTGGTTTTCTTGTTTGGTAATCAGAAAAAATCGGGAATCAATCACATTGATGCGGTAAAAGACGGTAGAAAAATTACATATGCCATTAGAACAAAGATATCAATAATTAAGAATCACGTTAATGGTTTGGGATTTAAAGATGGAAAAGTAATTGTTGTCCATAATGGATATATCCCTGATACTAAAGAATCGTTAGAAAAATATAAAAAAGAATATTCTAACTTTTGGAAAGAAAAAATTGGTGGGGTCGATTTTGAGTTAAAAGACTCAGTTACTTTTGAAGAAGATTCAGATGAATCTTGATTGTTTAACAATTAGAATAATGATAAATGTCTAATGTATTATTAGTAGATGGTGATAATTTACTAACAATCGGGTTTTTTGCACTAAAAAATCATTTTCATAAAGGGGAACATATTGGTGGGATATATCATTTCATCAATACTATCCGTATCTTTATTGATAAACATCATTTAGATAAAGTAGTTGTTTTTTGGGATGGAGAAAACGGCTCACAAACTAGAAGAGGTTTTTATCACCAATATAAACAAAATAGAAGGATTAGAATTAGGACAGAAGAAGAATTAAATTCATACACAAGAGAAAGGAATAGGATAAAACAATATTTAGAAGACCTATATGTTAGACAAGGTGAATATGAATATTGTGAAAGTGATGATTCGATTGCGTATTATGTTCAAAATTCACCAAATGAAAATAAGATTATTTTTTCAGGGGATGGTGACCTTACTCAATTAGTTTCTGAAAAAACAAGGATATATAATCCATCGTATAGTAAATTTTATCAACAAAATGATATGTTTACATACGAACAAGAAGAAATTTTGATTGAAAATGTTAAATTTGTTAAAATGATATGTGGTGATAAATCCGATAATATCGCGGGAATAAAAAGTTTAGGAATCACAAAATTGGTAAATGCTGTTCCTGAATTAAAAGAAAGACAATTAACATTAGAATACATAAGAAATAAATTTAATGATTTGTTTGAAAATGATAAACATAACAAGTCAATAACTAATTTTATAACTGGTGTCACTAAATACGGTGTTTTGGGAGAGGAGTTTTTTCAAGTTAATGAAAAAATAGTTAGTCTTGATTCCCCATTTTTAACCGAAGACGCTAAAGAATCAATATCTTTATTAGTGGATGATTATATGGATTCAGAGGGTCGTTCATATAAAAACACAATGAAGATGATGATTGAGGATGGATTATTTTTACTACTACCAAAATCGGATGATGCATGGATAAAATTTTTAAACCCATTTTTAAGATTAACAAGAAAAGAAAAAAATAAAAAAACAATTAAAATCAAAACAAATGAATAATCAAGAACTATTAAAATTCGAATTTCTACTTACACTTGAAAACAATATCGTATGTCAAAGGTTTTTCAACGTAAGAGAATACAATCCACAGATTCGCCATTCTATGGATTTATATTACATTGTAAAAAATATTTGCGATGAAATTGGTGAAGATTTAAAAATAAAAACTATGGATTATCTATACGATAACATGGAATTTTTTTACGATTCGGATGACTCCGAAACTAAATTAGACAGTACTCAAGAGTACTTTGTTTTGGAAATTAAGTTAGGTGATGAAGTATTTATCAGAAGTATGTTTCCGGCTAACTATTATCACCCGAAGGTAAGGTATACTGTGGATATTCGTCCATATCTTAAAAGATATTTATCAGAACTAACAAACGTATTATCTTCTAAAGATTTGGAAACAACGTATTTAAATTATGAATTATAAAAAATAAAAAAACATGTCAGAAAAAAATTTTGGATTTCTAGGTGCATCATTTCAACAAACACTTTTAAAAGCAATTATCGAAAACAAAAAATATGGAGAACAAATTATTGATGTAATTGAAAGCAAATACTTTGACAATCAATCATTTAAATACATTACCCAACACATTAAAGAGTATTATCAAAAATATAATAAAATTCCTGATTATCAGAGTTTATCACAGACAATTGTGATGGAGTATGGTTCTCAAGAATCTGCTAGAGTCCATCTTGATACGATACAAGATTTAATGGATAACACCAAAGAGGACCCTATGGTCCAAGAAGAGGCGTTAAATTTTTGTAAACAACAAAATCTCAAAAAAGAGATTAAACATGTCAATACTATTATTGAAAACGGGGCATTTCAAGAATATCATAAAATTGAGGGGATAATACAGAAAGCACTTAGAGTTGGTCTACCGCCCGATGAGACCGTCGATGTTTTTCAAAACATTGACCAAGCGTTAGAAAAGGATAATAGGTGCCCCATACCAACTGGTATCAGTGGTTTAGACAGTGTACTTAAAGGTGGTTTAGGTATAGGTGAATTAGGTGTTGTATTAGCACCAACAGGTACAGGGAAATCGACATTATTAACTTTATTTGCTAACACGGCATATAACTACGGTTTCAATGTACTTCAAGTATTTTTTGAGGATAGTACAGATGTCATTAAACGTAAACATTATACCATATGGTCGGGTGTTTCACCAGATGAACAACCGGATAATAAAGAATTGGTAAAAAATGCTGTTTTAGAAAAAAGTACAAACAGTAAGGGGAGTCTTGATTTGTTAAAATTACCAAGTGATTCTGTTACCATTTCTGAAATAAAAACAAGAATTAGAAAAAGATTATCTGAAGGAAAAAAAATAGACTTATTGATAATTGATTACGTTGATTGTATATCACCAGAAAAATCACAATATGGGGATGAATGGAAAGGTGAGGGTTCCGTAATGAGAAGTTTAGAATCTATGACAAATGAATTTAATTTAGTAATATGGACCGCTACTCAAGGTAATAGGGAATCTATTTCATCAGAAGTGGTTAATAGTGACCAAATGGGTGGTTCAATTAAAAAAGCTCAAATTGCTCACGTGATTCTATCGATAGGTAAAACTATTGAACAAAAAGACCACAAAATGGCAACTATGACCCTTCTTAAATCAAGAATAGGTAAGGACGGTATTATATGGCAAAACTGTAAATTTGATAATGAATATTTGATTATTGATACCGAATCTCAAACAACTCTTCTCGGACACAAAGAGGAGAAACAGAAAGACAACGCTACGAGAGCAAAAGAAGCTTTTATCCGTAGAAATCAAATGTTGAACACAAATTAAAAAAAAAATTATAATTATGAAAGAAAAGATTTTACAAGAAAATCCGGGCCGCTTTGTCCTTTTTCCAATTGAATATCATGACATTTGGAGGCTTTATAAACAACAACAGGCTTGTTTTTGGACCGCGGAAGAAATAGATTTAAAGGATGATATCTATGATTGGGAAAATAAACTAAACGAAGATGAACAACATTTTGTAAAACATGTTTTGGCGTTTTTTGCCGCATCTGATGGTATTGTTAATGAAAATTTAGCGATGAATTTTGTTAATGAAGTTCAATACACTGAAGCGAAAATGTTTTATGGTTTTCAAATTATGATGGAAAATATTCATAGTGAAACCTATTCGTTGTTAATTGACACTTATATTAAAGACAAACAGGAACAAAATAAATTATTCAATGCGATTGAAACTATTCCGGCAATTAAAAAGAAAGCGGAATGGGCAATAAAGTGGATTAACTCCGATTCGTTTGTTGAAAGATTAATTGCTTTTGCCGCTGTTGAAGGTATCTTCTTTTCGGGTTCATTTTGTTCAATTTTTTGGTTGAAAAAACGTGGATTAATGCCCGGTCTAACTTTCTCAAATGAATTAATCTCAAGAGACGAAGGTATGCACTGTGACTTTGCATGTCATCTATACAATCAACATATTCAAAATAAATTGTCTGAAAAGAAAATAAAAGAAATCATATGTGGTGCTTTAGAAGTAGAAAAAGAATTTATTCTTGAGGCATTACCTGTTAGATTAATTGGGATGAATTCTGACCTAATGTCTCAATATTTGGAATTTGTTACAGATAGACTATTAGTTTCTTTAAATTGTTCTAAAGTATATAATGTTGAGAACCCTTTTGATTTTATGCAAAATATCGCACTTCAAGGTAAAACTAATTTCTTTGAAAAAAGAGTTGCTGAATATCAAAAAGCGGGCGTGAATACTGTTACATCCATTGAGGATATGAGTGGTTCATTTGATGATGTTGATTTTTAAAATTTAAAGATATGAAAGTTAAAAAAAGAGATGGCTCATTGGAAGAAATGAGATATGACAAAATTACAAGAAGAATTCAAAATTTTTGCGATGATTTAAATCTTGAATATGTTGACCCAACATTGATAACCCTTAAAGTAACACAAGGTATTTATGACGGTATATCAACAACAGAGTTAGATATTTTAGCAGCGGAAACCGCCGCATCTCTTGTCACCTCTCACTCAGATTACGCAAAATTAGCCGGTAGATTGGCAGTATCTAATTTACATAAAACTACACCAAAAAAATTTTCACATTCAATCAAGGAATTACATTCATTTGTTGAACCGAAAACAAATAAGGAATCTTCATTAATTTCAAATGAAACCTATAATTTTGTTCAACAATATAAGGATGTTTTAGATGGTGCGATTATTCAAGAAAGAGATTTTGATTTTGATTATTTTGGATTTAAAACATTAGAACGTTCATATCTACTAAAGATTGGTAATCGTATTGTTGAAAGACCACAATACATGTACATGAGAGTTGCTGTTGGTATTTGTAATAATGACATAGAGACCGCTTTAAGAATTTATGATGATTTATCACAACATTATTACACACACGCAACACCTACTTTATTTAACGCAGGAACACACAGACCACAAATGTCGTCCTGTTTCTTGATTGGTAATAAAGGTGATGACATTGATGGTTTATTTGACACAATAAAAGATGTTGCGAAGATATCTAAATGGGCTGGTGGTATTGGTTTACATGTTCATGATGTAAGAGGTAAAGGTGCATATATCAAAGGTACTGGTGGAGAATCAGATGGTTTGTTACCAATGATGAAAACATATAATGAAGTTGCTCGTTGGATTAACCAAGGGGGTCGCCGCCGCGGTTCATTCGCTGTTTATCTTGAACCATGGCACTCAGATGTATTTGAGTTTATTGAATTAAGAAAAAACCATGGAAAAGAAGAATTAAGGGCCAGAGATTTGTTTTTAGCGATGTGGGTCCCTGACTTATTTATGAAAAGAGTAGAACAAGATTTAGAATGGTCATTATTTTCACCAGATGAGGCACCTGGATTATCTGACGTATATGATGACCCATACAAATTTACACAAGATTTTACTGAACTTTATGAAAGATATGAGAAGGAAGGTAAGGCAAGAAAAGTCGTAAAAGCTAGAAAATTAATGGATGCCATTTTGACCGCACAAATTGAAACGGGGGTACCTTATATGTTATATAAAGATGCAGCTAATTACAAGTCAAACCAAAAGAACTTAGGTACAATTAAATCATCTAATTTGTGTATAACAGGTGACCAAAGAGTGGTGACAACAAAGGGTTACTTAACAGCCAAAGAATTGTGTGAAATGGATGTGGAATTAGAACTTTTTAATGGTTCTGAAATTGTCAAATCATCCAAAATGATTAAACGAGGTGAAAATGAAGATGTTTATAAAATAACATTAGAAAATGGTATGGAACATAAAGTAACACCATATCATGGAATACCTGTAATTGACTCAAGAAATAATATAACACGTATTGAATGTAAGGATTTAAAAATAGGTGATAAAATAGCAGTACAAACTAATAAAGGATTGTTTGGTTCAAAAGAAATGGTAGATGAGGCCTTTTTATTGGGTTTATATCAATCAGATGGTACGCAAAACAAATCATCAATTTTATTTGATTTATGGGAAAATGATTTTGATTTAGTTGAAGAGATTGAAAACAAAATTCAAAAATTATATTCAAAATACGAGTATAAACCTAAATATTCAACTAAAGGTGGTAAATTTATAGATTGTGTTGTTTCATTTTCTAAAGTAAAGAAAAAAAGATTATCTAGTGAATTTTTTAAAAAAGAATTACTCTTTGAAAAGGGATATGTACCCGAATGGATTTGGTCTTCAAATGAAGAAACGCAATGGTCTTATTTGCGGGGTTTATTATTTGCTGATGGAACAGCTAATAAAAATAAATCAAAAGGGGAACCAACACAAATAAGTTATGCCGACATAAATATTGATTTTTTAAAAGAGCTTCAATTAATTTTTCAAAATTTAGGTCTTCAAACATCTATTAGATTGTTAAGAAATGGAGGTCAACGGTCATTACCAAATGGTAAAGGTGGATATTCACTATACAAAACAAAAGATTGTTATAGATTAATTGTTGGTAATAAAAATGACTCACAAAAAATAAATGAAAAAATAGGGTTTCTTGATAGAAAAAACATAATCATTGACAATCGTGAATTTCGGGATAATACGAAAAAGGGATATAAAGTAAAATCCATAGAATATGTGGGTAAAGAAGATGTTTATTGTCCAACAATTTATAATGATGAACATATTTTTATTTCACAAGGATTAAAAACATTTAATTGCACTGAAATTCTAGAATTTTCTTCTCCAGAAGAACAAGCGGTTTGTAATTTAGCATCAATTGCTTTACCAAAATACGTAGTCAACAAAGAATTTAATCACGATTTACTATATGAATATGTGTATCAAGTTGTAAAAAACCTAAACAACGTTATTGATTTAAATTTTTATCCTACTGAGGAAACAAAACTTTCAAACATGAAACACAGACCAGTTGGTTTAGGTGTTCAAGGATTGGCAGATGTATTTTGTATGTTAAAATTACCTTTTGAAAGTGAGGATGCGGACAAATTACAAGTAGAAATATTTGAAACAATTTATTTCGCTGCTCTCACATCGTCTAAAGACTTGGCCATTGAAAATGGTGCATACTCTTCATTTGATGGTTCCCCATTATCTAAGGGTCAATTCCAATACGAGTTATGGGGTAAAACAGACAAGGACACAAGTGGAAGATGGGATTGGAAATCGCTAAGAAAAGATGTTGTCAAATATGGTGTAAGAAACTCTTTATTAGTTGCACCTATGCCAACAGCATCTACCGCTCAAATTTTAGGTAACAACGAAGCCTTTGAACCTTTTACTTCTAATCTCTATTCAAGAAGAACATTGGGTGGTGAATTTATTGTAATCAATAAACATTTGGTTAATGAATTGTTGGAAAGAGGTTTGTGGTCTGATGAAATAAAGAAAAAATTAATAATGGAAAACGGTTCGGTTCAAAACATACCTGAGATACCTGTTGATGTAAAAGAAATTTATAAGACAGTTTGGGAAATGTCACAAAAAAGAATTCTAACAATGGCGGCAAATAGGTCAATTTATATCGACCAATCTCAGTCATTAAATTTATTTATTGATAACGCAAATAAAACAAAAGTTATGGCGGCTCATTTATACGGGTGGAAACTTGGTTTAAAAACCGGAATGTACTATCTTAGAACTAAGGCTGCTGTTGACCCAATTAAAGGGTTGGGTATTGATATAACAACTTCTAAACCAAATGTTGAAAATCAAATAAGTAATGTTAAAGAATCAAACTTAACAAGTAATTATGTTGAAGAAATGGTTTTATCAATTAAACCAAATGATTCACCATTTGAATGTGAAGGATGTGGTTCATAACAACAATTTTGGGTGACTCCCTTAATAGTCAAGGTTGACCTTGAACATCTAATCGTTTGGTCATACAGGGGGTGAAAACTAAACGATATACAATCCCATCGAATACTCGATGGGTTTTTTTTATATTTATAATATATGAAAAAGATTATTTTTAACCACGAACACGTTGACCATTATGATGGACAAGATAACTACGAACTGGGTATTTACGAAGATGATGACGAAAACCCAATTGGATTTGAATCTGAAACTATTATAGGTTATGTTGCATACACGGTTTACAATAATGAAATAACGGTTAGTGATATTATAGTTAGACCGAATAGAAGAAGGGAAGGTTTTGGTTCAATGTTGATAAAAAAGATGAAAAGTTTACATCCCGATGCTGTTTATAAACCTTCATTAAAAACAGATTTAGGTTCAAAATTTATTCACAAAAATGTTGATATAATGGAAGAAAGGAATAAAATAAAAACACTAATGAACATATTAATGAAAATGTAAACTTAGATTTATTGTTTTACTATATTTATAAACATGGCGGGAACATATGGTATAGATTTTCCATTTAGACAAAGTCTTAAAGGTGATTTTTTAATAATGACAGAAACACCTGAAAGAGAAATTCGTGCAAATTTGATACACCTTTTGTTAACAAGAAAAGGTAGTAGATATTATTTACCTGATTTTGGTACTAGGTTATTTGAATTTATTTTTGAACCAAACGACGCGGTTACGTGGGGACAAATAGAAGATGAAATAAGAACATCGGTAAGAACATTCATTCCTAATTTAGAAATAAAATCCATAAGAGTAACTGCTGCAGACCAAGACGAAGAAGAACCCGCTAGTCCACAAGAAGATGAAGACTCGAGATTATTTAGAGTTTCAGACTATTCAACTAAACCATACACGGCTAAAGTTAGGGTAGATTATGATATTAATAATGAACCATTTGTTTCTTCTGATTTTATAATTATAAACATTTAATATGAGTAAAAAAATATCATACGCTGTTAGAGATTTTGCCGGTCTAAGACAAGAATTAGTTAATTTAACTAGAGAATATTATCCCGATTTAATTAAAAATACAAACGACGCATCTATTTTTTCAGTACTGTTGGATTTAAATGCTGCGGTTGCTGACAATTTACATTTTCACATTGATAGGGTTTGGCAAGAAACAATTTTAGATTTTGCACAACAAAGACAATCTTTGTATCATATTGCTAAAACTTATGGATTAAAAATACCGGGAAATAGGCCATCTGTTGCTTTGTGTGATTTTACAATACAAGTACCGGTAAGAGGAGACAAAGAAGATACAAGATATTTGGGTACAATCAAAACAGGCGCACAAGTTTCAGGTGGTGGTCAAGTTTTTGAAACGGTAGATGATATTGATTTTTCAAATCCATTTAATAGTAGAGGGGAACCAAATAGGTTAAAAATACCAAATTTTGATGGAAACAATAGACTAATATCGTATTCTATTGTAAAAAGAGAAGCTGTTATCAATGGTGTTACAAGAATATATAGACGAGTAATAACTGAATTAGACCAAAAACCATTTTTAAAAATATTTTTACCTGAACAAAACATTTTGGGTGTTTCTTCAATTATACACAAAGAAGGCACATCTTTTGCTAGTAACCCCACTGATTCAGAATTTTTATCTTCGACAAATAAATGGTACGAAGTAAAAACTTTAATGCAAGATAAAGTTTTTATACCTGACCCAACATCATCATCAGATTCGGATAACTTTATTTCTGGTGCATATCTATCGGTTTCAAATAAATTTATAACAGAATACACCCCCGAGAATTATTTCTCAATAACGTTTGGTTCGGGTAATGTAAATCCAATGGATAATTTGGATGATTATAATACGGGTAATTTAAAAGTTAATTTGGGGGTATATCTAAATAACACGTCTTTAGGTGCTTTACCTAAGTCGAATACGACTTTATTTGTAAAATATAGAATTGGGGGTGGTAGAGATAGTAATTTAGGAATTAATATTATTACAAGTACCGATGATATCGATTTTGTTATTAACGGACCAAATTCAAATATAAACACTCAAGTTCAAAATTCATTGACGGTAACAAACGTAACACCAGCGATTGGTGGTGCGGACCAACCGACAATTGAAGAAATTAGAAACATGATATCTTATAATTTTGCAGCACAAAACAGAGCGGTTACATTAAATGATTATAAATCAATGATTGAAACAATGCCAGCATTATATGGTGCACCTGCAAAAGTTAATGTAATGGAAGAAGATAATAAAATAAAAATCAAATTACTATCGTATGATGAAAATGGTAATTTGATTGATACTGTTTCAACGACCTTAAAGAATAATATTATAAATTATTTGTCAGAATATAGAATGGTAAATGATTTTTTAGAAATCGAAAGTGGGGAAGTTGTTGATTTTTCATTAGAGTTAGATGTTGTAATAGACAAAAACGGTAATCAAACAGAAATAGTTAGAACGGTGATTCAAGATGTTGTTGAATATTTTTCAATAGATAAAAGAAAAATGGGTGACCCTCTTTTAGTTGGTGATTTATATAGAATGATTGGTGATGTTACGGGTGTAGTAAATGCTGTTGATGTTAGAGTTTTTAATAACATTGGTGGAGAATATTCATCATCAGAAGTTGCCCAATCTTATGTTAATGAATCCACAAAAGAAATTGCACAATCAGACATGACAATTTACATGAAATCCAATCAAATATATCAAATTAGATTTCCTGAAAAAGATATTAAAGTCAGAGTTAAAACATTAGGAACAACCACATTTTAAATTGGATTTATTTTAATTAGAAAATTGTTTATTTTCTATTTATATAGAAATGCAAAAACATAGAATTTCTACAAACATTGGGAGAGACCAAAAGGTTGTCGTTGAATTAAAAAATGATTTCGACCTTTTAGAGATATTGTCTTTAAAATTTACACAGACAGAAGCATATACTTCCATGTGTTCTGATTATGGGGTTGTATGTGGTAGAATATTCGTAAACAATGGTTTTGGTGTACCAAATGCTAGAGTTTCTATTTTTATACCCATTTTAGATGATGATGTGAACGACCCGGTAATATCCTCATTGTACCCATATACATCTGTAACCGATAGAAATGAAAACGGTTATCGATACAACTTACTTCCAAGCAGAAAACAACACGGTGGACACGAACCAACAGGAACCTTTCCTGACCAATTAGATATTTTAACAAGAGAAGAGATTTTAGAAGTTTATGAAAAATATTATAAGTATACCGTAAAAACAAATGATGCTGGTGATTTTATGATATGGGGTGTACCTGTTGGTACACAAATCATACATGTTGATGTTGATTTATCTGATATTGGTTGTTTTTCATTGAGACCCGATGATTTTATAAGACAAGGTAGAGGTGTTGATAGTTTTAAAAATACATATTCATATAAATCATCTGATGATTTAGATTCATTACCTCAAATAGTATCTTTTAATCAAACAATTGAAGTTTTTCCTTTTTGGGGAAATGAGGATTTATGTGAAATTGGAATAACAAGAACAGATTTTGATTTATCAAGTCAAGGGGTAAAAGTAGAACCCAAAGCATATTTATTGGGTTCAATATATTCTGACCAAGGTAAAAACACGTTAAACAAAAATTGTCGACCAAGAAGTGCTATGGGTAGAAAGTGTGATTTAACAACTTTTGCTGCGGAGATTGAAATGATAAGATTTACTTCTTTAAAAGATTCATTGGGTAGACCAATATTAGAGACGTATCAAATAGAAGAAGATATAGACGAAGACGGTTCGTTTGTGATTCCGTTACCCATGAACATGGAATATCAGTACACAAACGAATTTGGTGAAACAGAAATTACAAATGACCCAAATAAAGGTATACCAACATCAGCGTGTTATAGATTTAGAATTTCAGGTAAAAATAATACACTAGGTAGAGTTAGATTTACTGGTAGTTATTTATTACCAAATATACGAGAATATGATTCTGACGTTGATGGTTCTTATGCTTTTTCTTTAGATTGGAATGATTATCCAACTGGTTCTACAACAAACTCTGTGATTTTTAATCAAACATACGGTAGTTATTATCCTGAAGATTATTTTTTTAGGTTTACATATAATAAAGTATATACGGTAAGTTCGTATATGGGGAGTCATTTTAAAGGTGGTAAAGACAATTATGTTGGTATAAAAGACATATCACCAAAAGAGGAAGAAGACTGTGAATCAAGTATAGTAACACCACCAATTAATTATGGATGGAGACGATTTAGTTTTCCAATATTGTTAGCAACTGTAATTAGTATATTTGAAAGAATAATATACGGAGTATTTATTGGTGCAATACAAGTATTAATAGTTCCGTTTCAATTTCTTTATGGTATTAGAATATATATTAGGGCGTTTGGTTCAACCATTATTGACTGGAGACCTTTTGAAGGTTTTGATTCATTAGTTATTGAACCATTACAACGATTTGGTACTGTTAATTTATCAATTGTTGTTTATCCTGAGTGTGAAACTTGTGAAGATTTTTCAAGTGAACAGATACTTATTCCAACTCAAAGACCTGATGAACTATATTGTAAAGTCGGGGAAGGAGTTGCGGTTAGAGATACTTTAAATATTAATGGTTCTCCATATTCACCAATATGTGACCCCGATAATACAATTGACGAGTTCATTATGTCTTCAAATAATTCAACGTTACCCACTTATAATTTTACGGGAATAACTTGTAACGGTAATTCGACTGGTGAATCATTGGACCTAATATATAGTGCGAGTAATTTACCAATTAGTGGTAAAACGTATTATATTGTTTTAAAAAGTTATTTACCACATGGAAGTGCAAATGCATATGAACTTAATAGATTAAATAGTTTAGAGGTAAACACATATTCACAGTTAACAATTGACCAATTTTCTTGTGGTTCACCCCCTACTCAAATCGGTTATAGGGGATTTGATAATAATAATTTTGGTTGGTTAGTGTATCGATTAGGTGATAATGGAATACCCCCACAATATGATTATCCATCTCCGTGTCCAACAAATAGTTGTTTTGAAGGTCGATGGTCCATTAGTGACTCATATGTAACACCTTTTTCTCAACCGGCTTGTGCGTCTGGACAAACCCCAAATGGAACTTGTGATTGTAATATTGGTGGAACTTCTTTCCAATATACTACATCAAATATTACGTTTACTGATGGTATTTGTACAACAGTATATGATTACGTTTTATATTATCACTCTAGTATAAGAACATGTTACGGAAATATTGAAACAATATTAGACGACCCTAGTACTATGACACCACCACCAATGGATTGGTCAAATGCAGTAACAAAAAGTGCTGGAACAATAACTAAAGGATTATCCTATATGGTCGCCTTTTATTATTCAATACCCTCCGGTAACACTGCATTATCTAATGTAAGAATATCTATTGGTGGTGCCCAATTAGGTGAATGTTCCTATGGTGTTTATGATATACCAACTCCGGTAAACAATAAGTGGTATGTGTTGCGTGTTGATATATCTGATATTGAGTCTTATGGTGATTTAACATCTTATATTTCAACATCAAGTTGTATGAATTATTCTATAGGTTGTTCTGGACCATCGTCAGTAACCGATTCTTGTTGTTATAGTTCAATAAGTGGTGATAGTGTTGGTAATTCTTCTTTAAGTGATTTTCAATGGACAGGATTCACTTATGAACTATATGATTCTTCTCTTAAACTAACTCAACAATCTTTAACAGGTTCTACCGGTGATTTGTCTTTAGGTTGCGATACACAGAACACAATATATGACGAAACGCTCGTTAAACAAACGTATTGTGCCTCAAATATTAATGATGATTATAACAATACGGCTTTAGTCACGGTTCAAAACGGAACATCGTGTACAGGTCTGTTACCTGTTGGACAAATATCATATAATACGAATAGCAATCCTTGTTCGACGTGTAGTACTAGAACTGGTTTTTCTGAATTTAGAAAAGGGACATATACAATAATACCAGCAGCATCTTCAGATAATTGGTTATATAATTTTAAATTAATTAGAGAATATGCTAGAAGAAAACTAATCAATAAAGTTTTTTGTGAAGGTGTTGTAAATTATTCATTTATTGAAAATTGGTTAGGTGGTTCTCTTTATCTGTTTGCCTTTAAAGCAAGGGTTAGATGGGATAATGAGGAAACATTAGATTTGAACGTTAGAGGAACAAATTATTGTGAGGATTTATTGTATTATAAGGTAAGTGAAAAAACATCTGGCGAACCCGTTAAAAGGTTTTATTATAGGTCCACTAAGTGGGATGGTTCGTCTTTTCAATCTACAGTAAGTAACGGAACAACATTCAGTACACTAAGACACCCAACAACAATTATGGATTTGGGACCAAGAGATGAATTTATAAAAGAAATATGTGTCGACCCATCTTTAGACCCTAATTGTTCGGTTGTTCGAAGTATTGGACCAACATCTTTTCAAAACTTTAAGGAAATTTTCGGGCTTTACATTAACTATAGATTAGATACTAATAACACATTTGAATATAGAGATTTTTTTCAAAATAATGGATTTAATTCGTATCTCCCATTTAATACAACAAAAGAAATATTAAATGGAGACGTTTTACAATTAATATCAATAAACAACGAAGTTGGTGTTGAGGAATTTGATTTACAAAATAGATATTACGGACAATATAGTCCATTAATTTTAGACCCTGACACATATTCCCAATTATTTAGGTCACAAGCCGGAACATCAAATGGACCTATACCAATAAATTTTGTTTTGGATGATGATGGTTATAGAGTGAGGGTTTGTTTAAATGAACCTGGTAGGTTGACTGAATCATCACAGATTGTTCCGTTTTTTTATTGGGACAAACAAGGACAAGGTTTTGGGGAAGGTTATAATCAATCGTGGGATTACGGTACCATAAGGACACATAGACTACAGGGAATGACATTTAGTTATACGTTTACGGGTGACACAACATACAATTATGTTTTGTTTCCAATGACAAAGGATTATTCCGGTAACACCTTTAATATAGTTGGTGCAGATGTAAACGATGGTTCATTTGATGTTGAGGACACAACTGATGTTCATTTACAATACGATAATCAAGAAGAAGGGTTTACTGTGTTACATATTACTTCGGGAACAACTCAAATTCCATTAGCGGGTACGTTATGGGTTAGAAAAGGTAGTATTGGTGTATGGGATTCTCAATCGTGGAACACCAATATTGATTACATATTAAAACCAACATTAAAAAATTATACGGGTAATTTACAAATATTATCCACACCATTTTTATTTTATTTTGGAATTAGACCAGGTAAAACCGCGGTAGATAAGTTTGTTCAACTATTTGGACCTAAAGGAGCGTTTCCAACATCTGAATAATGGATAAGAAAAAAATAATATTACCATCTAAAAAATTTTTTGGTTCAACAAATGTTGACCAAAATATTAGAATTGGATTGGATGAAACACAAAACCTTTTAAGAGAAGGGGATAGAAACGTCATATTAAATAATGTTGAATTATTTAATAAAGAAAGAAACGAAAGTAGTTCTTACAAAATACACGGAAAACTAAAAATGGTTTTCAGAAATTTGTATAGTGGTGACACCGACTATGAACCACTTTTAAAGAATTTGTATTTGGTTGGTGATGGTGGAGACAATAATTTTGATGGATTTATACCATACAACGAATTTGCTTTTCTTAGAAAAGATGTGTTAAGACAATCTAATTCAGTACAAACACTTTCTTCAATAACCACATATACCCCATCAATATCTTACAGTGGGGAGTCAAGTCACGTTTCAATATCGAGTATAATGGCACCATATCATAATTGGAATATTCATTTGTCTTATGTTTATGACCATGATACAACTTATCCGATGAAATATACTTTAAGTGGTAATACTGTGTTTAATTTTGTTTCAGGAGACGGAATACCGTTTAGAGTTGAAGATAATGGTAGAACATATAAATTGACAAGTCCCGTTGAACACGGAATATTGGCTGGTGAATATATAACAATTAGTGGGGGGACTTTAAATAGTTCAGTTAGTGCGAGTGGTAGGACATTTTCTGTTATTTCTGTTGGAGACTCTATTTTTAGGTCCGAAAAATTTGTTTTAGACATTTCAAAATCTGAATTACCTTCGGGTACAACATTGTCAACTGTTGTGTTTGGTAAGAGGTGTATTGATAGAGATAATTTAACTGGAACAACGTCCACATATTATGTTCACAAACATAAAACACTTACAGAAAGAGGTGATTATATTTTGGATAAAGCCGGTTTTGAATCATCCATTTGGGAAAATGAAAAAAAATTATTATTAGAAAATAGTGAAGGTATTAGTGATTATTTGGTGGAAAGAAATATGATGGAGTCTTTAATTTACGATTTTAAAGAACCATTTATTTTAACAGGTTTAACAAATAATTTAAAATATTTACCAACTGAAATTTATGTAACAACATTATTATCAAATAGAAATGGGTATTTTGATTATCCACCAAAAGTTGGATGGAAATTTAATTTCCATGACACATGGGTTGACCAACATTTTGACGGCTCAACAACTATTGAAACTTCAATTCCAACAACCGCATTTACTAAAACAATAAATTCGGTAACATACAATTTTACCGGTGGTACTGATGTTCCCATTAACACTATATTACATGGTGCCTTTGTTGAATATAATGTTTCCGAACTAAAGGAAAGGATTATTAGTGAAGCATACCATAGATTCTCAAACCCTCTTTTTGTTTTTGATTATGGTCAAACAGGGTCAACTGTCACCTTTTCTGGTGCATCTGCAACAAACAAATTTGGTTTGTTTTATCAACCACATCATAGGGTTAAATTAAGACAACTTTCACCATATATCGAAACATCAACGACTAATCAAATATACGGATTACCACAAAACGCAAAATATTTTCAAAACGATGGGTTGTGGAAATGGAGAGATTTATATGACCATGGGTTTATTGACTCGGACGGTTTAGGTACAAATTTTTCATTTATTAATGGTATTCATTATGTAAAAAGTGATATTGATTTCTATTTAAGAAATGAGAACATATACAGAAACAAACAAGATTTAATTAAAAATATAGAAAGTTTTAAGTGTTAATGAAATTTATAGTAAAAGATACCGACCAAAAAATATTGTTATCGTCAAATCAAACATTTAAGTCAGATTTGGGGTGGACGGATAGTGCACAACAAATGGAACAAGAAATTTTATATGACATAATAAATCCGGCTGAAAACTATGAAACAACAAGATACATTCATTCACCGTATTCAGTAACATCTAATAGTGGAACTACATTTACACAAGTTGATATTTGGTATAATTTTTATTTTCTAAACACCTCAAGTGTATATAATCAGAATTATGAGTCAGTTGGTATAACATTGAGAGAAAATGCAAAAATGTTAAGACAATCAACTGAAAGTTTTTTTCGTTTAGAGTTTTACAAAACAACCAATGATGATTCACCAAATCAAACAAATAGACGATTGGTCTTTTCAAAAAATTTAATATTACCATTGGGTGAAAAAGTTTATTTTACAGGAACACCATCTGGTTCAACGTTACCGTTGAATGATTTTGTTTTTCTTCCGGTTTTTACGGGTTCAAATTATAGAAATACCGAAAATATGTATTTCTTTTGGTTTTTGGATGATTCACCTTTTAGTGGAACAAACATTACAGGAAATACTTTTTATATGACCGCAAAATTTTATAACGCAAAAGATGGAACAATTATTGATTTTGTTAATAAATCAAAGTCTATTGGTCAAGAAATTATTGAAGAAGAAGATGTTTATTATAAAGTAATTATTAATAGAACTGAATACTCATATATTGTTTATCAATATAATGGTTCATTAGGTTCACGAAAAGGTCAACTTAGTGCTCCGATAAATTTTTATGAAAGAAGACAATAATGGATATTAAACCACCTCTAAAATACGAAATACGTAGGAAATCAATTCCCAACTTAAAGTTGTATGCGGTTGATAAACCATATTGGTACAATAGTTTAGGTGGTTTACTTGAATTAACCAATACAAATATAATTGATTCTTTAGATGGTTATATAATTTTTAATGTTACTGGTGGCACTGTTTCTTCAGGATATTATATTTGGTCGGGAACAACTTTAGATGGAACGTCATATGGTGACACCGATTGTGATTTAAGTTTAAAATTATATGAATGGGAAAACATAAGTAAATCAGAGGCATACGATAACCATGATATTCCCATCTTTTTAGAAAGTTCAGTAGATGAAATGGGTGTGATGGTTGGGTTTGATGGACAAATTGAACAAGTTGAACAGATATGTAATTTTTCGTATACACAAACAGGTAATACTGTTTATGTTTATAACACCATTGACACATCAAAAGTATCTGAAATATATGATATAAATTTCACAGTTGATTGGGGAGATGGGACAACATCAATTTTAACTGCAACAGGTATAACCGCAAATAAAACATATTCTTCCACGGGTACAACCACGATTTCAATTTCGGTAAATACACCATGGACACAATTTGAAACAAAAAAAATAATTCAAATACCTTCAAACATAACCATACCAAATCCTTTGGGGACTTTTTCAGGTTTTACGATTCCATATTCTAATGTTACCGGTCAAACACAAAATTATCTTAATGATTATGACAGTGATTGTGATGGAACATACACAGGTAATACTGTATTTTATTATGCTTCTATTGGTAGGAGTAGAATTAACGAAAAGAAACTTTATGGTGCTAACACATATACAGGGGTAACTACGGGAATCACAAATAATTTAGTTTATAGTGCATATACTATTGATGATTTATACTATAGAGATTTTGAAGATGGTGTAACAACAATTACAGGTGCAACATCTGGATTTACAAAAGAAGAAGTAATTAATTGTGTTATAACAAGAAATGAACATTTCTTAGGGTTTATTGATGAACCTGTAATATATTCAGACATATTTGTTGAAAGAGGTAAACAGGGTGTTCTTGAAAAAACATTTAGATTATCTGAAATTGAAAATACCGGAGAATTATCTTATTATGGTAATGGATATTTTAATATCAGAAAACAATAATTTTCATATTTATAAATAAAAACAAATGGCAACGGGTTCTTACGGTATAATACGACCATCAGACATTTCACCAGAAGATGTTGAAATCTACTTTCATTACGTTTTAGATAGGAACGCAACTTCTGATGTAACATTTAAAAAATTAAATTCTGTTGATGTTTTAACACCTGTTTATCATAATTCTGATACAACAGATGATACATCCGCCCCAAATGTTGAAATATTGGGTGGTTTATATAATTTAAAACTTACATCTGATGATTTTTCTGATTTAGGTATCTATACACTTCATATAAGACCAAAACAAATTAGAACAACGATTACCGATTGTGGAATTTTGGCATCCTTACCTTCAGTAAGGGGTTTAATTATTGATTTATCAAATGTTCCTTCAGATGATAGAAATAAATTTACACCTCAAGGATTGGTAGGGTATAGAATTGAATATATTAATTCATCAGATAATAAAAAAATACCTAATTTTTATAGAATCGTTACTTCGTCTTTTTATTGCACACCAATTGTTTCAAATTTGACAAGTACTTCTCAAAAAGCAATAAGATATCAGTACAGTGAACAAGTAACAAATTTGATGTTCTTAACTGTTACACCATCTTCAGCACCAACAAATAAACCAAATACGGTTCCGTTTATTGGTGTACCATCTCAAAAAATAATTTTAACAAACACATATTTAAATCCCACAACAATAGAGATAGAAATGGTTGAGCATGATGCGTCAACTCTAGCACATGCATTGTATGGTAATCAAAGTAAGGCGGTTTCACAAGGTATTTACACCATTTATGACAATAACAACAACATATATAAACAATATAATCTTTACGAAGTTAAAGATGAATTTAATGAAACATTATATGAGGTTCGTGAAGAGAGAACTGACATTGACGAAACACTAAACTTTGATACTATTACAGAAACATAATGGCAAAAAGAAAAGTACCAAGTCAAGCTGCGAGCGGTGCGGAAACATTTAATGATTTTTTAGTTGGTAGACAAATAACGGATGGAACATCTTCCTTAACCAACACGGTTTTCTCTTTGGATAAAGTGATACCCCAAAGAGATTCAAAGAGTTTTTCAACAACACCATTTTCAGAATTTTTAACTTTAGATTCGATAAAACAAGTTGATGGTATTCAAACCACAACAAGAACAAAAACAAAAAAAACCAATGAGGTTAGTTTTAAATCGAATAAAAAATATGCGGATAAATCATTATTTGGTTCCTTATCTAGCCGTATTTTAGTTTCTCTAACGAGAATCATTAATAAATTTCCTGGTGCTATTAATATTGTTGCTGATAGTCCGATAAGTAGTTCACCATACAGTGTGTCGGGTTCAACATACGATGACAGTGCTCACACAACAATATTTTATACTGAAAGAAGTAAATTCTTCAACCCATTTGATTTGGTACTTATTGAACCAAATTCAGTAATAAAACCTGAAACAGAAAATGAATTAAGGAATTTTTATTCATCATATACCAAATATGTTATTGTTGTTGATAATGTCACATACCCAATTCTTGAATATACGGAACCAAATGTTGATAATGTTATTCAATTTAAAGTTTATGGTCAACCGTTTACCGGTTCTACTTATTTAGGTAATGTTTTAATTAGACCAAATGATGGACTCATAGAAGAATTTTTCTCAGGTCTTGATGATTTAGAACAATCATTATTAAATAGAGAAACAAATCCCATATATACGTCAAGTTTTAGAGTACCTAGAGATAGTCAAAATAACTCAAAAACCTCTTTAGTAAGTGTAACAACATCATGGCCTTTATCAAATGATGGGTATAACATTCAAATTACCGGTATAGATTATGAACTTTACGTAACAAGATTAAGTGATATTGCAAACGAGATTGATGATTATAAATCAAATTTAATGGTTCGATTTTTATCTTCTCCTCAGTTATTTGAGTTTGATACGGAAGATAAAAGAGCGGAAAGTGTTTTTCAATTATATGGACAGAGTTTTGATAGTGTAAAAAAATATATTGACAATATTGCTTACATGAGAAATGTGAGTTATGATTCGATTAATAATTTACCTGAGGTATTATTAAAAAATTTATCTGAAAACCTTGGACTATCAACCACAAATTTATTTGATGAAAAAAAATTAGAAGATGTTCTTTATACGAGAATAAACACAACGTATGCAGGTATTTCTACCGGTACAAATTTAGTCGAAGCAGAATATGAGTTTTATAGAAGACTTTTAGTTAATCTTATTGAGATATACAAATCAAAAGGAACAAGAAAGGCTTTAGAGTTTTTTTTAAAATTTCTTGGTGCACCTGAACCATTAATAAAAATTAATGAATATATCTATCAAGTTACATCATTACCCGCGAGTTTTGATTTAGAAGAAGACATTTATGAGGCAATTCAAGGAAATAAAACATACACTTTTGCGGTTTTAAATGTTACTGGTTATACATATGAAAAGAAAACTTACACAGGAACAACTTCGTTTGATAGAGATGGGTATCCCGTTAATGAAATTAATGGGTTACCAAGAAGAGCGTACAGTGAAACTGAAGATGTTTTCTTTGAAAAAGGTGCGGGATGGTACGATATAACGTTATCACACCGTTCACCTTTAATATTGGATACC
>SXGQ01861962.1_pt1 | contig 37723 bp, 38 predicted proteins | sample 3178371 | NCBI WGS metagenome assembly SXGQ01 (sample SAMN11356859, study PRJNA531348) | freshwater metagenome | isolation source: freshwater sample F1-20 | place: China: Fuxian Lake, Yuxi | collected 2017-12-25 | reverse complement strand
TCATCTTGCCGCTGCGCTCGGCGAACATCTTCTGCAGATCCTCGGGGGCCGCAGCGCGCGGCGTGGTGCTGGCGCGCGTGAAGATCACCTTGTCGGCGCCCAGGTTCATCTTGTCCAGCATCGCGCCAACGTCCTTGTCGGTGCAGCAGCCGAAGACGCACACCATGCTGTCGTAGGGCACATGCGCGCCCACGCACTTCATGAGCGTCTGCACGCTGATGGGGTTGTGCGCGCCATCCACCAGGATGCGCGGCCTGTCGCGGACCAGTTCCATGCGACCCGGCACCTTGGTGTTGGCCAGGCCGCGCGCCACCTTGTCCTCCGGGCACTCGAAACCGCGGCCACGCAGCACATCCACGGCCGCCAGCGCCAGTCCGCAGTTGCTGCTCTGGTGCTCGCCCGGCAGCGGCACGGGCAGGTGCTCCAGTCGGCTGGTCTTGCTGTACAGGCACACGCGGGTGTGCGGGCCCAGGTCTTCGCTGGTGCAGAAGCGGCTGCTGAACTCGATGTCCTTGTTCACCACGCGCAGGTCGGCCCCGACCTTTTCGGCCACCTCGCGGAAGGCCTTGTCCACCTCGCTCGGTGGATCGAACACCACGGCGGGCACACCCTTCTTGAAGATGCCGGCCTTCTCGCGGGCGATGGCGCCCAGCGTGTTGCCCAGCAGCTTGGTGTGATCGAAGTCGATGGTGGTGATCACGCTCACTTCGGGGGTGATCACGTTGGTGCTGTCCAGGCGTCCGCCCAGACCCACCTCGATCACCGCGATGTCCACGGCCTCGTTGGCGAAATGCTTCAGCGCGGCGGCGGTCATCACCTCGAAGAAGGTGGGCTCCTCGTCCATCTTGTGCACGGCCTTCGCGACCTTCTTCAGAAGCTCCACGAAGTCGTTCCTGCCGATCATCTTGCCGTTCACCGTGAGGCGCTCGCGCACGTCGATCAGATGCGGACTGATGTACTCGGCCACCACGTAACCGCAGGCGCGAAGCATGCTGGCGATCATGGCCACGGTACTGCCCTTGCCCACGGTGCCGGCCACATGCACGGTCTTCACCTGCTCATGCGGATTGCCGAGCAGCTTGAGCAGCTGGTGCATGCGGTCCAGACTGAAGGCCCCGTCGCTGTAGCGCACGTTGCGCGAACGCTCGATGTCGGTTCGTTCGTGCAGCCAGCGCAGCGCGTTGGCGTAGGTGCTGAGGTCCGGAACCTTGCCCCTGCTCACCGGCTTCGACTCGATCGTGGCAGTGGGCTTCGAAGGCGTGGCCGCGGGCTTTGAAGCCGCCTTGGCTGCCGCAGCGGTCGGGGTGCGCGAGGACTTCGACGCGGACTTCGTGACCTGCTTGCGTGCCATGGGCTCGATCGTAGCGACGGAGGGGGTGTCGGTTCAAATCACATGACATAAATCCATATTCCGAATGACTTTGCGTCAATGTCCGCTTTCCGTCAATGCAGTACGCTTTGACCATGCAGGGCTCCGACAAGCACGATTCCTCCGGCGCCGAAAGCTGGCGCGCCCTGCGCATCATGAGCGAGTTCGTGGACGCCACCGACGCGTTGGCCAATCTGGGGCCGGCGGTTTCGGTGTTCGGCAGCGCGCGCACCGAGAAGGACAGCCGTTACTGGAGCATGGCTGAAAGCGTGGGTGCTGGACTGGCGAAGGCGGGCTTCGCGGTGATCACCGGCGGCGGACCCGGCGTGATGGAAGCCGCCAACAAGGGCGCGATGGATGCCGGTGGCAAGAGCGTGGGCCTGAACATCCTGCTGCCGAAGGAGCAGAAGCCCAACCCGTACCAGAGCCTGTCGCTCGACTTCCGCTACTTCTTCATCCGCAAGCTGATGTTCGTGAAGAGCTCGGTGGCGACGGTCTGCCTGCCCGGCGGATTCGGCACGCTCGACGAGCTGTTCGAGGCGCTCACGCTGTCGCAGACGGGCAAGGTCACGACCTTCCCGATCGTGCTGTTCGGCACGGCCTACTGGCAGGGCCTGGTGGACTGGCTGCGTCAGACGATGCTCCCCGACGGGAAGATCAAGGAGTCCGACCTCGACCTCCTGCTGCTCACCGACGACGTCGACGAGGCCGTCGCGCACTTCGACGCCGTCGCGTCCAGCTGACGTCGTGCGGGTCACGTCGCGCAACGCCGCCTTCCAGCAGTGGGTGGCGATGCTGACCAACCGGCGCAAGCGCACCCAGCTGCGCCAGCTGCTCGTCCAGGGTGTCCGGCCGGTGTCCGTCGCGCTGGACTCGCCGCTCGAGGTCGTCGCGGTGCTGCACGACGACCGTCGCGACCCGTCGCAGTGGGCCCGCGACGCCGTGGCGCGGGCCGTCGCGCGCGGAGCCCAGCAGTACACGCTCTCGGCGGAGCTCCTCGCCGAGCTGGCCGAGCAGGAGCAGGACCGTCCCGAGGTGGTGCTGGTGGTGGCGCAGCCGGCCGACGACCTCGCGCGGCTGCCCGCTGGCCCCGACCTGCTCGCGGTCGTGCTCGACCGGCCGACCAGCCCCGGCAACGTCGGGAGCATCGCGCGGTCGGTCGACGCCTTCGGCGGCAGCGGCCTCGTGGTGTGCGGCCATGCCTGCGACCCGTACGAGCCGCGGGCCGTGCGGGCGTCGACGGGCTCGGCGCTGACCGTGCCGACCGTGCGCCTCGGGTCGCCCTACGAGGTGCTCGCGTGGGTCGAGGACCTGCGGTCGCGCCTCGGCTGGGTGCAGGTCGTGGGCACCGACGAGGACGGACCGGTCGAGCTCGCCGACGCCGACCTGACGGTGCCCACCGTCGTCGTCACCGGCAACGAGACGCGTGGGCTCTCGGCCGCGTGGCGCGAGATCTGCGACGTCATGGTGCACATCCCGATCACCGGGACGGCGTCGTCGCTGAACGCGGCCAACGCGACGTCGGTCGTGCTCTACGAGGCCTCGCGCCAGCGTCGCCGCGCCTGACCCGGTTCTCTCAGCGGAGCACGGAGAGCTTTCCGTGCGTCGCTGAGGAAACCGTGCCCGGTGGCAGATTCCCAGGTCGACCTGGGAATCTCCGCCTCAGGGGCGCTGGCGGGCGAGGTCGGCGCGCAGCGCCGCGACCTCGGCGCGGAGCTCGGCGACGGCGTCGACGACGACCCGCTCGCTCTCCTCCACCTCGTCGACGATCTCGCGCCGGTCCTCCTCCTTCTGCATCTCCAGCGCCTCGACGGCGACGGCGATGAAGAGGTTGAGGACGATGTAGGTCGAGACGAGGATGTAGCCGATGAAGAACACCCACGCGGCGGGGTAGGCGTCGGTCGCGGGGCGGACGATGTTGGCCCAGTCGTCGCCGGTCATCACCTGGAACAGGCTCAGCAGCGACGTCGGCAGGTCGCCGAAGTTCTCGGGGTCGACCCGGCCGAACATCTGCGTCGACATGACGCCGGCGACGTACACGAGCATCACCAGCAGTGCCCCGATCGAGACCATGCCCGGGATCGTCGCGGCGAGGGCGGAGACGACGCGGCGCATCGAGCGGACCGTCGAGAGCAGCCGCAGGACCCGCAGCACCCTGAGCACGCGCAGCACCCCGAACGCCCCCGACGCCGGGATGAGCGCCACCAGCACCACGAACAGGTCGAACAGGCTCCACCCGTCGCGGAAGAAGGCGCCGCGGTGGGCGTAGATCCGCAGGGCGATCTCGACGACGAACACGACGACCGTCGCCCAGCCGAGCGGTGCCAGCCACTCCTCGCGGCGCAGCAGCTGGGGCGACGTCTCGAGGCCCAGCACGACGGCGTTCACCACGATCACCGCGATGATGAACCACTGGAAGCGCGACGACTCGACGAGTGCGAGCACGCGGGCACGGGTCGGGGTCACACAGGCTCCGGAGAAGGCGACGGCAGGTCAGCCGCATCGTAGCGAGGAGCTCCTCGTGCCTGGCAGGATCGGCGCATGACGGTGACCGGCCCCGACGGCCTCGAGCGCTGCCCGTGGGGCGACGACCCGAGGCTGCGCCGCTACCACGACGAGGAGTGGGGTCGTGAGCTGCGCGGCGACCGGGCGATGTTCGAGCGGCTCAGCCTCGAGGCCTTCCAGTCGGGACTGTCGTGGTCGCTCATCCTGCGCAAGCGCGAGGCGTTCCGGGAGGCCTTCGTCGGCTTCGTGCCCGCGCTCGTCTCGCGGTTCGCCGACGCCGACGTCGAGCGTCTCCTCACCGACGAGGGCATCGTCCGCAACCGCGCGAAGATCGAGGCCACCATCAGCAACGCACGTGCCGTGCTCGAGCTGGGCGAGAGCCTCAGCGACCTCGTCTGGTCGTTCGCGCCACCGACGTCGCCCGCGCCGCGGACGGTCGCCGACGTGCCTGCGACGTCGGCGGAGTCGACGGCGCTCGCCAAGGAGCTCAAGCGCCGGGGGCTGAAGTTCGTCGGGCCCACCACCGCCTACGCCCTCATGCAGGCCACCGGCATGGTCGACGACCACCTCGTGGGCTGCCTCGCCCGTCGCACGCCGCCGCTGTCCTAGCCGTTCCTCCCTCCCGCACCACCAGCCTCACCAGGCACGGTGCGCCTCCCACGGCGGGCGCGCACACCGACCTACCCTGGCGCCATGACCAGCTCCCGTCCCGCCGATCGACGCAGCCACCGCTCCGTGCGGACCCTGGCCGCCGTCGTGCTCATCGTGTCCGCCCTCGTCGCCGGCGCGGCGGCGATCGTGGTCTCGACCGTCGTCGCCCTCGCGGCCGCGGTCGTCTACGCCGTGACGGCCTGCTCCGTCGCCGCCCGCCTGCTCGCCAACGAGACCGCCCAGGTGCGCCGCGACTGGGCGCGCGACCGAGCCACCGCCGCCCACGACCGCAGCCGCGAGGCCACACGTCGCGGCCGTGAGCAGATCGCGTTCGCCGAGACCATGACCGGCAAGGTCGAGCGTCGTGACGAGCGGATCGCCGCGCTCGTCGCCCAGGTCGAGGCCGCCGAGGCCGCCCTCGCCCAGGCCGAGGCGGCGCACGCCGCGGCCGAGGAGCGCACGGTGCTGCTCGACGGCGACCTCGCGCAGACCCGGTCCGCGCTCCAGAGCACGCGCGCCGAGGTGCGCCGGCTCCGCGACGAGCTGGCCGCCAGCCAGAGCGCCGAGCTCGAGGCACGCACGGAGCTGCTCGCCTGGCAGGAGCAGGCCGAGGAGCGTCGCCGGCTCGCCTGAGCCCGACCGTCCCTCCCGCGTCCGGCTCCCGCCCAGCACCCGGGATCGGCCCGCCTCAGTCGTGCAGGTCGACCACGGCCCGCAGCCGCGCCTCGTCGGCCAGCGCCGCCACGACGTCGCCCGTGCGCTCCCAGGTCGCGAGCGCGCGCAGCACGGCCGCACCGCGGCCGGGCCTCGCCGCCACCCGCGCCGCGAGCTCCTGAGCCGCCGTCGCAGGATCGTCGTCCACGACGTCCAGAAGCCCGACCCGCGCCGCCTGGACGCCGTCGAGGTCGACGGGGTCGAGCAGCAGCCGTCGGGCCACCGCACCGCCCACCAGCCGCGGCAGGCTCGCGCTCGTGCCGCCGACGAGCGGCTCGACCCGCAGCACGACGTCACGGGAGGCGACCCGCAGGTCCGACGCCAGCGCCACCGCCGCCGCGTGGCCCTCGACCCTGCCGTGCAGGACCGCCACCACCGGCACCGAAGCGTCGGCGACGGCGACCACCGCCTCGTCGGACCAGGACGCCGAGCCGCCGTCGACCACGAGCAGGAGCGCCCGGAGGCCCGGCGTGGTCAGCGCGGCGCGGACCTGCTCGTGCGCGGGCACGGAGCCGCGGTCGCTCGAGCACGGGTCGAGCTCGACGACACCGTCGGTGGCCGGGGGAGCGCCGTCGGGAGCGGGAGGGGTCACGAGGTCCTTCGTGCCGGTTGGAACTGAGAAGGGGGCATGAGAGATACTAGGCGCCTGAGGAGACCGGACGGCGGTCACCGAATGGAAGGGGAACCCATGGCGGCCATGAAGCCTCGCACCGGTGACGGACCGATGGAGGTCACCAAGGAGGGGCGCTGCATCGTCATGCGCGTCCCGCTCGAGGGCGGAGGACGTCTGGTGGTCGAGCTCAACAACGAGGAGGCGGCCACCCTCGGCGACGCCCTCAAGGCTGTCTGAGCTTGTACGGTCTCACGATGCGCTGGTCCCTGGCCGGCGCTCCGTCAGGGACCCTCGAGCGTCTGCGCGAGTACGTCGAGGACGTCAGCTTCGCGAAGTTCGCGGGTCTGGAAGGGCTGCGCTTCAAGTCGTGGCGGGCCCGTGAGGGCGAGTGGTTCGAGGGGACCTACGTCTTCGTCGACGCCCGGTCGCGCGAGGCGTTCCAGCAGGCCATGGAGGCCGGCCGTGCCGACCTCCCCGGCACCACCATCATCGGGCGCGAGCCCGAGCTGATCGAGGCGTGCGAGATCGTCGCGGTCGTGCGGGGACCGGCGGGCTTCCGGTCCTCGGCCTCGTTCGAGCGCTGACCCGCCCCGCCCTGCACGCGCTGGACCCGCGCCCGGCCCGACGGCCGGGGGCGGGTCAGCCGACGCGGCGCGCGGCCAGCAGGCCGTCGCCGACCGGCAGCAGGGTCGGCACCAGGCGCTCGTCGGTCGCCGCCTGCGTGAGCAGCTCGCGGATCGCGACCGTCTCGGCGTCGCGACGCTCGGGGTCGGCCACCCGGTCGTGCCAGAGCGCGTTGTCGAACACGACGACGCCACCCGGGCGCACGAGGCGCAGGGCCTGCTCCAGGTACTCGCCGTACTCGACCTTGTCGCCGTCGACGAACACGAGGTCGTAGCCGTCGTCGGTGAGCCGGGGCATGACGTCGAGCGCCGAGCCCGCGATCAGGCGGAAGCGCTGCGGTGCGAAGCCGGCCGCGGAGAACACCTGACGGGCGTGCCGCTGGTGCTCGGCCTCGAGGTCGACCGACGTGAGGACGCCGTCGGGCGCCATGCCACGCAGCAGCCACAGGCCCGAGACGCCGGTGCCGGTGCCGACCTCGGCGACCGCGCGGGCGTCGAGCACGGAGGCCAGGAAGCGCAGGGTGGCGCCGCCGGCCGGACCGATCGGGGTCACACCGACCTCGTCCGCGCGTCGACGCGCCTCGGCGAGGTGGTCGTCCTCGTCCTGGTAGCCCTCGACGTACTGCAGGCTCGCTTCGCTGGTGATGATGGCTCCTCGGCTGACCGGGCCGGACGGGTACCGGCTCGGTCAGAAGCATAGTGAGCGCAGGCCCTCCCGTGCCGCTGCACCGCCGGGCGGGATCCGTGTCGCGCCGGCCCACGCGACCCGGGATGATCGAGGGGGAACCGTCAGCGTCCTCTGGGCGTTCTCTCAGGAGACGACGGAACGATCGACGACATGAAGGACGACGACGTGAGCATGCAGGCCGCGACCCTGGAGACGGGCGCCGACCTGTCCTGGGACCGCATCGTGGAGGAGCACTCCCCGCGGGTGTACCGCCTCGCCTACCGGCTCACCGGCAACCGGCAGGACGCCGAGGACCTCACGCAGGACGTCTTCGTCCGCGTCTTCCGCTCGCTCGACCGCTACGAGCCGGGCAACTTCAACGGCTGGATCCACCGGATCACGACCAACCTGTTCCTCGACCGGGTCCGCCGCTCGAGCAAGCTGCGCATGGACGGCTTCACCGACGGCGCCGAGGACCGCCTCGAGGGCCGCGAGCAGCTGCCCGAGGCGTTCGTGCACGACGCCGGCTTCGACCCCGACATCGAGGCCGCCCTGTCCTCGCTCACCGAGGAGTTCCGTGTCGCGGTGGTGCTGTGCGACGTCGAGGGCCTCTCCTACGAGGAGATCGCCGACGTCCTCGGCGTCAAGATCGGCACCGTCCGGTCCCGGATCCACCGCGGGCGCACTCAGCTGCGTCAGGCGCTGGCCCACCGTGCGCCGACCGCCGGTCGTACCCGTGTCTTCGGAGCCCTAGGAGCCTGATGGCCCACCTGGACGCCGACGTCGCCGCCTTCGTGGACGGGCAGCTCTCGCCCGACGCCACGGAGGCGGCCTCACGTCACGTCCAGGACTGCGCCCGCTGCCGCGAGGCCGTCGCGCAGCAGCGGCACCTGAAGATGCGCATGCAGGCGACGTGCGACGTCCGACCGCCGGCCTCGCTGCTCGCCTCGCTCTCGGAGCTGCCCCGCACGCCGGCGCCGCAGCCCCCGCCCCTCTGGACGCGGGTGCTCCACTCGGCGGTCTGGGGCGCGAGCGGCGTCGTGGTGGGCGCCTCGCTCGCCGTCGTGCTGATGGCGTACGTGGCGGGCGCCCCCGGCCGTGGTCTGGGCGACGCCGTGGTGCCGCCGGTCGACACGTACGCCGCCGACTTCCGGGCGGCAGCCGTGGGCGGGGGCGACACCGCCCGCCCCGTGAGCAACGGGCAGGACGTCATGACGACCGCCCGCATGGCCGACCTGACGGCCAACGGCTGGCCCTGCCACGGCACCCTCGGTCACGACCTCGAACGGGTCGAGGGGCGGTTGCAGGCCGAGGGCGCCGTCAGCCTGACCTACACCGACGGCACGGGCCGCCTGGAGCTGCACGAGCAGACCGGGGCGCTCGACACCGACCGGCTGCACGGCTTCGCGCAGCGCCGGCTGGGCGACCACGAGGTCTGGGTCCGGGACCAGCCAGGGATGCGGACCGTCGTCTGGGACGCCGAGGGCGTGGTCTACACGGTGGTGACCGACGTGGACGACGCGCGACTCGTGCCCGCCCTCGGCGACCTCCCGGCCGCCGCGCCGCGGCCGGGTCTGCGCGAGCGTGTCGGCCACGGGCTCGACCGGCTCACGGGCTGGCTCACCGTCTGAGCCCGTCCGCTCCCGGCGGGGGCGGACGTCGGCTCAGGTGGCCTCGTCGTCGTGGGGCGGGACCTCGCCCGGACGCAGGATGCGGTCCTGACGGACGGGCGCGGGCTCTCCGGGCTGGTCGAGGACGTGCCGGCGGACGACCTCGCGCGGGTCGAGGTCGCGCAGGTTCAGCTCGGAGAAGTCCTGGCCCATCTCGCGCCCGAGGTCGTTCTTGGCGTTCTCGGCCATCTGGCGGACCGTGCGGACGAACTGCCCGGCCTGCTTGGCCATGCCAGGCAGCTTGTCGGGGCCGAACAGCAGCAGACCGACGACGAGGATCAGGCCGATCTCCGGCCAGCCCATCCCGAGCACGTCGGGTGCCTCAGAGTCGACCGACGGGGGCGAGGCCCAGCTGCATGCCGGCCAGGCCTCGGGAGCGTCCGGTGAGCGAGTCCGCCACCTGCTGCAGGACCTTCGCCGACTCGCTGCCCGGGTGGGTGGCCACGATCGGGCGACCGTCGTCGCCACCGACGCGCAGCTGCTCCTCCAGGGGCACCTTGCCCAGCACCGGCACGTCGTGCCCGAGCCGCTCGCCCAGGGTCTTCGCGACGGCGTCGGCGCCGCCGCTGCCGAACACCTCGAGGCGCTCGCCGCCCGGCGTGACCAGGTAGGACATGTTCTCGACGATGCCCACGACGCGCTGGTGCATCATCGAGGCCATCGTGCCGGCGCGCTCGGCCACCTGGGCGGCGGCCTGCTGCGGCGTCGTGACCACGACGACCTCGGCGTTGGCGAGGTGCTGGCCCAGGCTGATGGCCATGTCGCCCGTGCCAGGCGGCAGGTCGAGCAGCAGCGCGTCGAGGTCGCCCCAGAACACGTCGCTGAGCATCTGCACGAGCGCGCGGTCGAGCATCGGGCCGCGCCAGGCGACGACCTGGTCGCGCTTGGGCTTCAGCATGCCGATGCTCATGACCTTGACGTCCGGCGCGCCGGGGGAGTCGGGGACCTCGACCGGCACCGGCAGGATCATGTCGTCGACCTGGGTGGGCCGGCGGTCGCCGACGCCCATCATGTCGGGGATCGAGTGGCCGTAGATGTCGGCGTCGACGATGCCGACCTTCAGTCCGCTGCGGGCCATGGCGACGGCCAGGTTGACCGTGACCGACGACTTGCCGACCCCGCCCTTGCCCGACGCGATGGCGTACACCTTGGTCAGCGAGCCGGGCTGGGCGAAGGGGATCTCGCGCTCGGTCTGGCCTCCCCGGAGCATCTCGCGCATGCTCTTGCGCTGCTCGTCGGTCATGACGCCGAGGTCGACGTGGACCGTGTGCGTGGGGGCGATCTTCTCGACGGCGGCCGTGGTGTCACGCGTCAGCGTGTCCTTCAGCGGGCAGCCGGAGACGGTGAGCAGGAGACGGACCGTGATCGACGTGTCGTCGATCGTGACGGTGTCGACCATGCCGAGCTCGGTGACAGGACGCTTGATCTCGGGGTCGACCACGCTGGCGAGAGCCTCGCGGACCTGCTCCTCGGTGGGGACGGAAGCCATGGCTCCCATCGTACGGGCGACCCCCGCACCGGTGTGCCGCAGGCGAGCCTCAGTGACCGCGAGGACCGGAGCGGCCCCGTCCGCGGACGTCCGGGCCGGCCTCGGGACCGCCGTCCTCGCCGTCGTCGGGCTGCTCCTGCAGCGACTCGAGCAGGTCGCGCAGCTCCGAGCGCAGGAAGTCGCGCGTGGCGACCTCGCCGAGGCCGAGCCGCAGGCTCGCGACCTCGCGGGCGAGGAACTCCATGTCGGCGTGCGACTGGGCGTCGGCGCGGCGGTCCTGCTCCTGCTGCACGCGGTCGCGCGCCTCCTGGCGGTTCTGCGCGAGCAGGATCAGCGGTGCCGCGTAGGACGCCTGCAGCGACAGCATGAGCGTGAGGAAGATGAACGGGTACTCGTCCCAGCGCGGACGCTCCGGGCCGTAGGGCACGTTCCACACGACCCAGACGAGGATGAGCATCGTCATCCAGATGAGGAAGCGCGCCGTGCCCATGTCGCGGGCGAACGACTCCGCGAAGCGGCCGAAGCGGTCGGTGTCGCCCGAGCGCGGCCGCAACGTGCGCCGCCGTCCGCGCTCGCGGGGCTGGTCGAGGCGGTCGCGGTCGCGGCGGGCCTGCTCGCGGTCGCGTCGCGCCTGCTCGCGGTCGTGGCGGCCGCCGTCGCGGGAGCGCTCAGCCACGCTGACCCACCCCCTGCGGGGTCTCGTCGCGCGTGCGGTCGCTGTCGCGCTCGCGCCAGCCCTCGGGCAGCAGGTGGTCGAGGACGTCGTCGATGGTGACGACGCCCAGCAGGTGGCTCGTCTCGTCGACCACGGGGAGCGCGAGCATGTCGTAGGACGCGAGCAGGTTCGCGACGTGCTCGAGGCTGGCGTCGGGCCGGGGCCAGTCGATGTCGTTGTCGGCGAGACCTCCGACGAGCGTCGACGGCGGCTCGCGCAGCAGGGCCTGGAAGTGCACGATGCCGAGGAAGCGACCGGTCGGCGTCTCCAGCGGCGGGCGGCACACGTAGACCATCGACGCGAGCGCCGGTCCCAGCTCGGGCTCGCGCAGCCGGGCCAGCGCCTCGGCGATCGTCGCGTCCGGCGGGAGGATGACCGGCTCGGTCGTCATCATGCCGCCGGCCGTGCGGTCCTCGTAGGTCAGCAGGCGCCGCACGTCCTCGGCGTCCTCGGGCTTCATGAGCGCGAGCAGCTGCTCCGACGTGGCGGGCGGCAGCTCGCCAAGCAGGTCGGCCGCGTCGTCGGGGTCCATCTCCTCGAGGACGTCGGCCGCCCGTTCGGGATCCAGGACGCCGAGCACCTCCACCTGGACGCTGTCGGGCAGCTCCTCCAGGACGTCGGCGAGCCGCTCGTCGACCAGCTCGCCCACGATCTCGGCGCGGCGCTTCGTCGGCAGGTCGAGCAGGGCGTTCGCCAGGTCGGCCGGGCGCATCTCGTCCATCGTGGCCAGCAGGTGCGTGGCGCCCTGGCCGGGCTCCTGGCCGACGAGGCCGGTGACCTCGTCCCACTGGACCACGTGGGTCGCGCCGCGCCGTCCGAACCGCTTGCCCGACTCCTGGACGGCCACCGACCCGAGGTACCAGTCGCGGCGGGTGTCCTGCTCCATGGCCAGGTCGTAGACGGTGCCGGTGCGCGCGTCGGGCAGCGTGACGGTGCGGTCGAGCAGCTCGTGGATCGCCAGCGTCTCGGTGCTCCGCTTCTCGAAGCGCCGCATGTTGAGCACCCCGGTGGTGATGACCTGGCCGGAGTCGAGCGAGGTCACCCGACCGATCGGCAGGAACACCCGGCGGCGCCCGAGCACCTCGACGACGAGGCCCACGACGCGCGGTCGGCGGGGGCCCCGCAGCGCCACGACGACGTCGCGCAGCTTGCCGACCTGGTCGCCCGCGGGGTCGAAGACGTCCTGTCCGACGATGCGCGACAGGAAGATGCGTCCGGGGCTCGAGGTCACCTGCCCAGGGTAGAGGCTCGACGTCGTGCGGCCCGCCCGCCCGGTCCCGGCCGTACGCTCCCGGCCGTGCCCCGGTCGCCGCCCGACGCGCGGACCGGCCGGTCCTCTCGTACGCTTCGAGACGCACGTCACAGGCGGCCTGGCCGTCCCACCAGACGAGGGGGAACCATGTCCACGAGCGTCCTGGCCCGGGAGCGCACCGTCGCCGGCCCCGGCTTCAACCGCTGGCTCATCCCGCCGGCCGCGCTGGCGGTGCACCTGTGCATCGGCCAGGTGTACGCGACCAGCGTCTACAAGGCCTCGCTGGTCGAGCACTTCGACACCAGCCTGACCGCGGTGGGCGTCGTCTTCTCGATCGCCATCGTCATGCTGGGCGTGTCGGCGGCCGTCTTCGGCACCTGGGTCGACACCGGCGGACCGCGTCGCGCGATGGTCGCGGCCGCCACCTGCTGGGCCACCGGCTTCCTCGTCGGCGCGCTCGGCATCGCGACGAGCCAGCTGTGGCTGCTTTACATCGGGTACGGCGTGATCGGAGGCATCGGACTTGGCATCGGCTACATCTCGCAGGTCTCGACCCTCATCAAGTGGTTCCCGGACCGCCCCGGCCTCGCGACCGGCTTGGCGATCTTGGGCTTCGGCGGCGGCGCGATGATCGCGAGCCCGCTGTCGAGCACGCTGCTCGGCTGGTACGACTCCTCCTACGACACCGCCACCGGCTTGGCCTCCGGCTCGGCGGTGGCCAAGCTGTTCGTGACGCTCGGCCTCGTGTACCTGGTCGTGATGCTGTTCGGTGCGTGGCTCGTGCGGGTGCCTGCGGACGGGTGGGCGCCGCGCGGCTTCGACCCGTCGACCGTGAAGAAGAAGGCGCTCGTCACGACGGAGAGCGTGTCGGCCAACAACGCCGTCCGCACGCCGCAGTTCTGGCTGCTCTGGGTGGTGCTGTTCTGCAACGTGACCGCCGGCATCGGCATCCTGGAGCAGGCCGCGCCGATGATCCAGGACTTCTTCCGCGAGGGCCAGGACTCGACGGTGGCGGCAGCCGCCGCGGCCGGCTTCGTCGGCTTCCTCTCGCTGTGCAACATGGCGGGCCGCTTCGTGTGGTCGTCGACGTCCGACGTCGTGGGCCGCAAGAACATCTACGTCCTCTACCTCGGCGTCGGCATCGTGCTCTACGCGACGCTCGCGCTCGGCGGCTCGGGCTCGACCGTGCTGTTCGTCGTCCTCGCCGGGTTCATCCTCAGCTTCTACGGCGGCGGCTTCGCGACGATCCCGGCGTACCTGCGCGACCTGTTCGGCACCTTCCAGGTGGGCGCCATCCACGGCCGTCTGCTGACCGCCTGGTCCGCGGCCGGCGTGGCGGGACCGCTGATCGTCAACGGCTTCCTGGACGCCAGGGGAGAGCCGGGAGCCCTCACGGCGGCCGACTACCGCCCGGCCTTGCTCACCATGGTCGGTGTGCTCGCCGTCGGCTTCGTCGCCAACCTCCTGGTGCGGCCGGTGGCGTCGCGCTTCCACGAGCCGCACGGCGCGGAGCCGACCGCCGAGCACACGCCGGCCTCCGCGCAGGGCGAGGACACGACCGCCGAGGGCGTCACGCCGCTCGCGGTGGTGGCGTGGCTCGTGGTCGGGGTCCCGCTGGTCTACGGCGTGTACGAGACGGTCGTGAAGGCCTCGGCCCTGTTCTGAGCGCCGCGGCGCCCGGCCCGGGCGCGTCGGTCAGGCGACGACGCGCTCGGGACGGGTGTAGACGTTGAAGCTGCTGCCGCGCGAGAAGCCGACCACGGTCACGCCCAGCCGCTCGGCCAGGTCGACCGCGAGCGACGACGGCGCGCTCACGGCGGCCAGCACCGGGATGCCGGCCATGGCCGCCTTCTGCACCAGCTCGAACGACGCCCGCCCCGACACCTGCAGCACCGTGCCGGTGAGCGGGAGGCGGTCCTCCCGCAACGCCTGGCCGACGACCTTGTCGACGGCGTTGTGCCGGCCCACGTCCTCGCGCACCACGAGCGGCGTGCCGTCGGTGCCGAACAGCCCCGCCGCGTGCAGGCCGCCGGTGCGCTCGAACACGGCCTGCTGCTCGCGCAGCCGGTCGGGCAGGGCGGCGAGCACGGCGGCGTCGACCTGCACGTCGTCCGCCGCCACGTCGAACGCCGAGGTCGTGGCGACGGCGTCGATCGACGCGAGGCCGCAGACCCCGCACGAGCTCGACGTGTACACGTGCCGCTCCCGGCTCGCGGCGACGAGCGCACCCGGACCGCTGACGCCGACGTCGATGACGTTGTAGGTGTTCTCGTCCTGCTCCGGCGCGCAGTACCGCATGGCGTGCAGCTGGTCGGTGCGTGCGACGACGCCCTCGGAGACGAGGAAGCCGGCGACCAGGTCGAAGTCGTGGCCGGGCGTGCGCATGGTCACCGCGAACGACGCGCCGGCCACGCGGATCTCGAGCGGCTCCTCGGCGGCGAGCGAGTCGTGCCGCGGCGTCACGCCCACACCGACCTCGACGTGCTGGATCCGGCGTCGCTGGACGGGCTTCGTCATGACGGCGACCCGGTGGGGTCGTCCTCGTCGCCGCCACGGGTCTCGGCGAGCAGCTGTGCCTGTGCCACGACGCGCCGGACGGCGTCCTCGCCGCCTCCCGCCAGCCCGGCTGCGTACCCCGCCAGGAAGGTGGTCAACGGTGCTGCCGGGCGGACCACGGCGTGCGCGGCGACGGCGGCGAGCTCGAGGACCCGCTCCGCGTCGGTGCCGGGGTCGTCGACGCCCAGCTCCGAGCACAGCTCGTGCCACCAGGTCTGGATGGTCTCGTCGCGGTCGCTCATCAGTGGTCCTCCTGCAGGGCGTCGAGGTCGGCGGGGGAGTCGAGGTCGTGCGTGGCACCGTCGGGGGAGGGGACCAGCACGACGTCGAGGTGGTCGAAGAGGCGCCGCAGCGACGCGTCGACGAGGTCGGGCAGCGCGCGGACCACGTCGGCGGCGTCTGCCGAGAGCAGCGCCGACGTCCAGTGGGCGCGGCCCGTGCCGTCGGCCACGACGAGCGCCCCAGCCGGACGCGGTGCACCCAGGAGGGCGTCGACGAGCTCGGCCGCCCGAGGCAGGTCGGCCGCGAGCACCACGACGGGCGCGCCCGGCGCCAGCGCCCGGAGCCCGGCCTGGACGCCGGCCGCGGGTCCCGAGCCGGCGGGGTCCTCACGCGTCCACCCCACCGGGCGCGACGTGGGGCGTGGTGGCCCGACGACCACGACGTCGGTGTCGTCGGGCAGCGCCGCGAGCGCGTGGTCGAGCAGCGGCCTGCCGCCGACGACGAGCTGCGTCTTGTCCTGGCCGTCCCAGCGCTGGCTGGTGCCACCGGCCAGGACCACGGCCTGGAGGGAGCGGCTCGGCGTGGAGGCGGTCACGACAGGTGCAGGGGCTCCGGCTGCGGATGCGACCGGTGCTCGCCGTCCGCGCCGACCGGGTGCTGCGTCCCGTCGGCGCCCTCGCCCACGCCGCCGACGGCGGTCGGGACGAGCCGGACGACGACCGACTTCGACGTCGGCGTGTTGCTGTGCTCGGCGACGGAGTCCAGCGGCACCAGCGGGTTCGTCTCCGGGTAGTAGGCCGCCGCCGTGCCGCGCGGGGTCTCGTAGGAGACGATCCGGAAGCCGGGGGCCACCCGGTCGACGTCGTCGTCGGTCCAGTGGGTGACGAGGTCGACCACGTCGCCGTCGCGCCAGCCGAGCGCCTCGATGTCGTCGGGGTGGACGAGGACGACACGTCGACCGTTCTCGATGCCGCGGTAGCGGTCGCTCATGACGTAGATCGGGGTGTTGAACTGGTCGTGGCTGCGCAGCGTCTGCAGCAGCAGGTGCCCCTCGGGCACGTGCAGGACCTCGACCGGTGACACGGCGATCCGGCCCTTGCCGGTGGAGGTGTGGAAGGTGCGGGAGTCGCGCGGCGGGTGGGGGAGCACGAAGCCGCCGGGGCGGTCGACCTTGCGCTCGTAGTCCTCGCAGCCGGGCACGACGCGCGAGATGTGGCCACGGATGATGCTGTAGTCCTCTGCCATCGCGTCCCAGTCGATCCCGTGGCGATCGGTGCCGTCGTCCTGGCGCAGGGTCGCCCGGGCGATGCCGCAGATGATCGCCGTCTCCGAGCGCAGGTGCGGGCTCGCGGGCTCGAGCGGTCCGCGCGACGCGTGCACCGAGGACATGGAGTCCTCGACCGAGACGAACTGCGGACCCGTCGCGCGCTCGTCGACCTCGGTGCGTCCGAGCGTCGGCAGGATGAGCGCGGTGTCGCCCGTGACCAGGTGCGAGCGGTTCACCTTGGTCGACACGTGCAGCGTGAGGTCGGCGCTGCGCAGGGCGTCGGCGGTGACGTCGGTGTCGGAGACGGCGTGCACGAAGTTGCCGCCGAGGCCCATGAAGACCTTGGCCTTGCCGTCGCGCAGGGCGCGCACGGCGTCGACGACGTCGAGCCCGTGCTCGCGCGGCGGGTCGAAGCCGAACTCGGCCTGGAGCGCGTCGAGGAAGGTGTCGGGCGACTTCTCCCAGATGCCCATCGTGCGGTCGCCCTGCACGTGGGAGTGGCCGCGCACGGGGCACAGGCCGGCGCCGCGCTTGCCGATGTCGCCACGGACGAGCGCGAGGTTCGTGACCTCCTTGATGGTGGCCACCGAGTTGCGGTGCTGCGTCAGGCCCATCGCCCAGCAGTAGATGGTCGCGCCAGAGGCCTCGATCATCCGCGCCGCGCGCTCGATCTCCTCGCGGGAGAGGCCGGTGGCGGCCAGCACGACGTCCCAGTCGAGGGCGCGCACGTGCTCGACCCACGCGTCGTAGCCGTCGGTGTACTGCTCGACGAACTCCCGGTCGATCGCGCCCCACTGCTCGAGCAGGTGGCCGAAGGCCTGGAACAGGGCGAGGTCGCCGTTGATGCGCACGGGCAGGTGCAGGTCGGCGATGTCGGTGCCGCGACCCACGACGCCCCTCGGCTTCTGCGGGTTGCGGAAGTTGACGAGACCGGCCTCGCGCAGTGGGTTGATGGCGAGGATCTTCGCGCCACGCCGCTTCGCGATCTCCAGCGCCGAGAGCATGCGCGGGTGGTTGGTGCCGGGGTTCTGGCCGGCGATGACGATCAGCTCGGCGTCGTAGAGGTCGCGCAGGCTCACGCTGCCCTTGCCGATGCCGATCGACTCCGCGAGCGCGACGCTCGTCGACTCGTGGCACATGTCCGAGCAGTCGGGCAGGTTGTTGGTGCCGAACGCGCGGACGAACAGCTGGTAAGTGAACGCCGACTCGTTCGACGCACGGCCGGACGTGTAGAAGACGCCCTCGTCGGGGGACGCGAGACCGTTGAGGTGCTCGGCGACGAGGGCGAACGCGTCGTCCCACGCGATGGGCTCGTAGTGCGTGGCTCCCGGACGCTTCACCATCGGGTGGGTGATGCGGCCGAGCTGGCCCAGCCAGTACTCGTCGTGGGAGTCGAGCTCGGCGATGGAGTAGCGGGCGAAGACCTCGGGCGTCGCCCGCGCCGTGGTGGCCTCCTCGGCGACGGCCTTCGCGCCGTTCTCGCAGAACTCGGCCGCGTGACGGGCGTCGGGGTCGGGGTCGGGCCAGGCGCACGACGTGCAGTCGAAGCCGTCCGCCTGGTTGAGCTTGAGCAGCGTCTGGGCGGTGCGCTTGGGGCCCATGTGGGAGAGCGCGCGCTCCATCGACACCTTGACGGCCGTGACGCCGGCCGCTGCGTCCTTCGGGGAGTGGATCTCCAGCTCGCTGTCGTCCTGCGCGCCGAACCCCTCGACGACCGGGGCGGTGCCCGGTCCTGCCGTCCCGTTGCTCACGATGCTGCCTCCCGGTGCGTGCCTGCGGTCACGTTCGACCGTACCCGCTGGACCACCGAGGCGCCCGTCGCACGAGCCCCGCGCGCGAGGGCTCGAGGCGCGGTCAGACCGCCGCGACGCCGGCGCGCGGGGTCGCGGCGCCGACCGTGGCGGTCGCCCTCGTGAGCGAGTCGCCGGCGCCGGACTCCTGCCCGGCGAGGCCGGTGACGAACTCGCCGATCTCCTCGATCGCCGCGCGCGCCTCCGGCACCCACGAGGCCGCGGCCTGGAAGACGTGCACCTGGCGGTCCCAGACCTGCAGGTCCACCGGCACCCCGGCCTGCACCAGGCGTGCGGCCATGTGCTCCGCGTCGGCGAGCAGGATCTCGCGCGACCCGATCTGGATCAGCGCCGGCGGCATGTCCTCGAGGGGCATGTTGACGGGGCAGACCCGCTGGCCGTTGATCCCTCGACGGGTGTCCATGCGCAGCGCGACGTCGGTGAACTTCTCCAACGCCCGCAGCGGGAAGGTCTGGCAGCGGTCGGCGTTGCGGTGCTGGCGCTTGCGCGACGCGTCCACGTCGAGCAGCGGCGAGAGGGCCACGACGCCCGCGGGGCGGCCGAGCCCCTGGTCGAGCACGGCCCGCGCGACGCTGAACGCCAGGTAGCCGCCGGCGGAGTCGCCGGCGATCGTCACGTCCTCGGGCCGGTAGCCCTGGTCCAGCAGCCAGCGGAAGCCGTCGACGCCGTCGGCCACCGACTCGGCGATGGGCTCGTAGGGCATCTGGCGGTAGCCCACGTTGAGCACGGGCTGGGCGGAGGCGTGCGAGATGCGGGACACGAGCCGACGATGGGTGTTCAGGCCGCAGGTCAGGAAGGCGCCGCCGTGGAAGTAGAGGATCACGCGCGGGTTGCCGCCGTGGATGTCGCGCACGCCCTTGGCCGAGAGCAGCTCGCTGCCGCAGCGGGCGAGGTCGACGGTGCGCCAACTGGTGCCCTCGTGCACGGGGAGCAGACGCGCGGCGTGCTCGAGCAGGTTGGGCGGGAACAGGTCGAAGGGGAGTCGGGTCCACAGGTCGAGGACGGGACGCACGGTGTGCCGCAGCCCCAGCCCGAGCGCTCGCGACTGCAGGCTCGCACCCTCCACGTAGCGCGCGTCGGCGGCGACGGACAGGTGTCCGCCCCCGTGCGTCCGGGCCTTCTTGCGCTCCCTGGTGCCGACCATCGACCTCTCCCCTCGTCATGCGACGTTCACGAATATGTCACACCCGGTGACCTACGCCACACGAAATCGTTACGTTAGCGCCACCGCCCCGTCTGCCGCAGGAGATTGATCGCATGCCCTTCATGCCCCCCACGGACTCCATGTTCCTGTTGGCGGAGTCCCGAGAGCACCCCATGCACGTGGGTGGGCTGCAGCTGTTCCGCCCCCCGGAGGGCGCGGGACCGGAGTTCGTGCGCGAGCTCGTGGAGGGCTTCCGGTCGGTGCAGGACGTCTCGCCGACGTTCCGCAAGCGGCCGGCCGAGCCGGTGGGCCTCGCCGGTCAGACCTGGTGGGCCCAGGACGGCGCGATCGACCTCGACTACCACGTGCGGCACTCGGCGGTCCCGCCGCCGGGGCGCATCCGCGAGCTGCTGCAGCTCACGTCGCGCTGGCACGGGTCGCTGCTCGACCGGCACCGACCGCTGTGGGAGGCGCACGTCGTCGAGGGCCTGCAGGACGGGCGCTTCGCCGTGTACAGCAAGATCCACCACTCGATGGTCGACGGGGTGTCGGCCCTGAGGCTGCTGCAGCGCAGCCTCAGCGACGACCCGGACGCGCGCGACTGCGTGCCGCCGTGGGCGCTCGCACCGCGGCGTCGCCCGTCGACGGAGGTCGCGCGCCGCTTCCCGGACCCGCTCGGCCTGCTGCGCGGCGGGCTCTCGGTCGCCGAGGACGTCGCCGGGCTGCTGCCGGCGTCGATGAAGATCGTCAACCAGATCGTCCGCGAGGGCGACGTCACGCTGCCCCGGGCGCCGCGCACCATCCTGAACGGTCCCGTGGGCGGGGCGCGTCGTTTCGCCGCGCAGTCGTGGGAGATCGAGCGGATCCGCCGCGTCGCGAAGTCGTCGGCGACGACGCTCAACGACGTGGTGCTCGCGATGGTCTCGGGGGCGCTGCGGGAGTACCTGCTGGAGCAGAACGCCCTGCCCGACGAGCCGATGACCGCGATGGTCCCGGTCTCGCTCGCCCTGCGGGCCGAGTCGGCGGGCCAGGCCGGCGACGGTGGCAACTCCGTCGGGGTCATCGTGGTCAACCTCGCGACCGACGTCGAGAACGGTCCCACCCGCCTCGAGGAGATCGCCTACTCCTCGCGGCGGGCGAAGAAGATCCTGGGCGGGCTCACCCCGATCCAGATCCTCGCCTTCTCGGCGCTCCAGATGGCGCCGCTCGCGCTCACGCCCGTGCCCGGCTTCGTGCGCATGACGCACCCGCCGTTCAACGTGGTCATCTCCAACGTGCCCGGTCCGAAGCAGCCGATGTACTTCAACGGCGCCCAGCTCGACGGCCTCTACCCGGTCTCGATCGTGCTCGACGGTCAGGCCGTGAACGTCACGCTCTGCAGCCGCGACAAGTACCTCGACTTCGGCATCATCGGCTGCCGCACGAGCGTGCCGCACCTGCAGCGGCTGCTCACCCACCTGGAGACGTCGCTCGCCGAGCTGGAGACCGCCTGGGGCTGATCCACCGGCGACGAGGAGCGGGCCGCGAGGCCCCTAGACTGCGGCCATGACGTCAGGGAGCGGGCGCCAGGGCGCCGCAGGGTGTCGCTCGGCGGTGCACGGGTCCGGGCGACGGCACCCCGCATGACCCTCCTGCTCACGGTCGTCGGCCTCCTGGGCGTCAGCGCGTCGGGGCCGCTCATGACGGCCACGGCGGCGCCGGCGCTCGTCATCGCCTTCTGGCGCAACGCAGCCGCGACCGTCGTGCTCGCGCCGTTCGCGGTGCGCAGCCGCACCGCGCTCACGGGCCTGCGCTGGGCCGACCTGCGCGGCACGGTCTTCGCGGGCGTGATGCTGGCCGTGCACTTCGCCGCCTGGGTCGGGGCCCTGAAGCTCACGACGGTGGCGGCGGCGACGGCCCTCACCTCCACCCAGCTGGTCTGGGTGGTGCTCGTGGACCGGCTGCGCGGCGTGCGTCCGGGACGCGCGGTGCTGCTCGGCTGCGTCGTCGCGTCGGTCGGGGTCCTGGTCGTGTCCGGCGTCGACCTGACGGTCTCGCGCCGTGCCCTCCTGGGCGACCTGCTCGCGATCGTCGGCGGGCTCGGCGCCGCGCTGTACCTGGTGGCGGGGGAGTCCGCGCGACGCCGGCTCAGCACGACCCACTACACCACCTTCTGCTACGGCACCTGCGCCACGGTGCTCGCCGTCGCCTGCCTCGCCACCGGCGCGTCCTTCGTGGGCTACGACGCGCACGTGTGGCTGCTGCTGGCGGCGGTCACGGTGTGTGCCCAGCTGCTGGGGCACTCGCTGTTCAACCACCTGCTGGCCGTCATGAGCCCGACCGTCATCTCGCTCGTCCTGCTCCTCGAGGTGCCGGGCGCGGCCCTGCTGGCCGCGGTGTTCCTCGGCCAGGCGCCCCCGGTGGGCGTGTACGTCGGTCTCCTGCTCGTGCTGGTGGGCCTCGCGGTGGTCGTGCGGGCGCGGCGGACGCCGGTCGAGCCGGTCGCCTGACGTCGCCGCTCCCGCCGCCCTGTGCGACGGCTCACGGGGAGTCCTGCGGTGCTGGACGTTACTCGCGGGTATCGTCGGCGTGTCACCCACGAGACGGAGGAACAACGCATGGGACGCCTCGCCAGCACCGAGAACCTCACCGAGGAGCAGACCGCGATCCTCGAGACCATCCGCGACTTCGTGGACGAGAAGATCATCCCGGTCGCCCAGCAGCTCGAGCACGACGACGAGTACCCGACCGAGATCATCGAGGGACTCAAGGAGCTCGGCGTCTTCGGCCTGACGATCCCCGAGGAGTTCGGCGGACTCGGCGAGTCGCTGCTCACCTACGCGCTGGTCGTGGAGGAGATCGCCCGCGGCTGGATGAGCGTCTCCGGCGTCATCAACACCCACTTCATCGTCGCCTACCTGTTGCAGCAGCACGGCACGGAGGAGCAGAAGCAGAAGTACCTGCCGAAGATGGCCGTCGGCGAGGTCCGGGGCGCGTTCTCCATGTCCGAGCCGGGTCTCGGCTCCGACGTGTCGGCCGTCTCGACCAAGGCGACGAAGAAGGACGACGGCTCCTACTCGATCACCGGCCAGAAGATGTGGCTGACCAACGGCGGCACCTCGACGCTCGTCGCGGTGCTCTGCAAGACCGACGAGGGCGCCGACTCGGTCTACAAGAACATGACCACGTTCCTCGTGGAGAAGGAGCCCGGCTTCGGCGAGACCGCCCAGGGCGTCACCGTGCCGGGCAAGATCGCCAAGATGGGCTACAAGGGCGTCGAGACGACCGAGCTCATCCTCGAGGACCACCAGATCTCCGCCGACCAGATCCTCGGCGGCGAGCCGGGCAAGGGCTTCTTCCAGATGATGGACGGCGTCGAAGTCGGCCGCGTCAACGTCGCGGCCCGCGCCTGCGGCCTCGCCATCCGTGGCTTCGAGCTGGGCATCGCCTACGCGCAGCAGCGCAAGACCTTCGGCAAGCAGATCGCCGACCACCAGGCCGTCCTCTTCCGTCTCGCGGAGATGGCCACGAAGGTCGAGACGATCCACGCGATGATGGTCCGGGCAGCCCGTCTGAAGGACACCGGCAAGCGCATGGACGTCGAGGCCGGCATGGCCAAGATGCTCGCGAGCGAGTACGCCAACGAGGTCGTCGAGGACTCCTTCCGGATCCACGGTGGCTACGGCTACTCCAAGGAGTACGAGATCGAGCGCCTCATGCGCGAGGTCAAGTTCATGCTGATCGGCGAGGGCACGTCCGACATCCAGAAGATGATCATCGGCCGTTCGCTCCTCAAGGACTACAAGCTCTGACATGAGCGTGCGCGAGGACGTCACGTTCATGTCGCAGGGCACCTCCGTCGCCGCCTGGCACTACCGGCCGGACGGCGACGGGGGAGCCGCTCGACCCGTGATCGTCATGGCGCACGGCCTCGGCGGTGTGCGCGAGATGCGTCTCGACGCGTTCGCGGAGCGGTTCGCCGAGGCCGGCTACGCGTGCCTGGTCTTCGACTACCGGCACTTCGGGGCCAGCGACGGACAGCCGCGCCAGCTGCTGTCCGTGCGTCGTCAGCGGCAGGACTGGGCGGCCGCCGTCGCGTTCGCGCGCACGCTGCCCGGCGTCGACGCCTCCCGCACCGTGCTGTGGGGCTCGTCGTTCTCCGGCGGGCACGTCATCGCCGTGGCCGCCGACGACCCGTCGGTCGCGGCCGTCGTGTCGCAGTGCCCGTACACCGACGGACTGGCCTCCAGCCTGGCCGTCGCCCCCTTCACGTCGCTGCGCGTGACGCTGCGGGCGCTCCGCGACCTCGTGGGCAGCTGGTTCGGGCGTCGCCCCCGCAGCATCCCGCTGGCCGGCGAGCCGGGCACCGTCGCGCTGATGACGGCCCCCGACGCCGTGCCGGGCTACCTGGCGCTGGTGGAGGAGGGCTCGACCTTCCGCAACGAGGTCGCCGCCCGCGTGGCGCTCGACATCGCGCTCGGCCGGCCCGGGGCGAAGGCGCGTCGGCTGCGCTGCCCGGCGCTGTTCGTCGTGTGCGAGCGCGACACGGTGGCGCCGGCGAAGGCGACGCTCAAGCACGTCGCGAAGGCGCCGCAGGGCGAGGTGGTGCGCCGCGACGCCGGACACTTCGACATCTACGTGGGCGAGGAGTTCGAGACGACGGTGCGCGACGAGCTCGCGTTCCTGCGACTGCACGTCCCGGCGACCTGAGCCGGACCGCAGCGCGATGATGGGCGCATGACCGGCCCGTTCGCGCTCCGCCGCTTCCAGGCCGAGGCCCTCGCCGCCGTCGAGCAGGCGCGCGCCGCCGGTCGGAGCCGGTCCTGGGTGTCGCTGCCGCCCGGCGCGGGCAAGACCGTGCTCGGGACCGAGCTGGTGGCGGCGCGGCTCGCCGCCGAGCGGCGCCGGGCCGTCGTGCTCGCGCCCAACACGGCGATCCAGGCGCAGTGGATCGCCACCTGGGAGCGCTACGGCCTCGGGTCCGCGAGCCCGGACCGCGACCTCGCCGCCGACGTGACCGTCCTGACCTACCAGGCGATCGCGACCTTCTCGCCGGACGACGAGGACGACGACGGCGCAGGGTCGGCCCGTGGGACGGGCCCGCTCGTGGACCGCCTGCACGAGAACGGCCGCGCGCTCGTGGCCGCGTTGCGCGAGGCCGGTCCGCTGACCGTCGTGCTCGACGAGTGCCACCACCTCCTCGAGACCTGGGGGGCGCTGCTGCGCGAGGTGCTCGACCCGCTCGAGGACGTGCTGGTCCTCGGCCTCACCGCCACGCCGCCCGGCGTGCTCTCGCGGCGACAGGCCGAGCAGGTCGAGGAGCTGTTCGGCGACCTCGCCTACCAGGCCTCGATCCCGGCGGCGGTCCGCGAGGGCGACCTCGCCCCGTTCGCCGAGCTGGCCTGGCTGGTGCGGCCCTCCGCCGAGGAGGAGGCGTGGCTCGCGTCGTCGGCGGTGCGGTTCGCCGAGCTGACCACCGAGCTGCTGAGCCCCGGGTACGGCTCCGTGCCGCTGCTGAGCTGGTTCGACCGGAGGATCGGCGAGCTGCCCGTCCCGTGGACCACCTTCGAGCGTGACGATCCGAGCCTGGCCACGGCGGTGCTCCGGCTCGTGCACGCCGACCTGCTCGACCTCCCGCGCGACGCCGTCCTGCGCGAGCAGCACCGGACCGACCTGACCGCCGAGGACTGGGCCCGGCTCGTCGACGACTGGGTGCGCGGATGCCTCGCCCGCAGCGACGTCGACGCCGACCGCGGCGTGCTCGAGGACCTGCGCCGCGCCATGCCGGGCATCGGGTTCCGCGTCACGCGGCGTGGGGTCAGCGGGGCCGGGTCCCCGGTCGACCGTGTGCTCTCGCGCAGTGCCGGCAAGATGCGCGCGGCCGCCGCGGTGCTGCAGGCCGAGCGGGACGCGCTGGGCGAGCGGCTGCGCGCGGTCGTCGTCTGCGACCACGAGCGAGCCTCGCCCACGTCGTCGCTCGTGCTCCGCGACGCACCCGCCGAGCACGGGTCGGCGCTGGAGGTCATGGACGCCCTCCTCGACGGCGGCTTCGAGCCGGTGCTGCTCACCGGACGCACCGTCGCGGCCGGGAGCGCCACGGCGCGGCGTCTCGTCGAGGTGCTGCGCCGGATCGCCCCGGAGCTCGAGCTGCGCACCGAGCCGCTCGAGGGCGCCGAGGACCGGCTGCTCCGTCTCGTGGGCCCCTGGACCAGTCGACGGTGGACGCCGCTGGTCACCCGAGCCTTCCAGGAGGGCCACTGCGACGTTCTCGTCGGCACCCGCGCGCTGCTCGGCGAGGGCTGGGACGCACCGCGGGTCTCGACGCTGGTCGACCTGTCCACCGCGTCGACGACGTCGGCCGTGACCCAGACGCGCGGCCGGGCGCTGCGCACCGACCCGACCTGGCCCGACAAGGTCGCCACGACGTGGAGCGTCGTCTGCGTCGCGCCCGAGCACCCGGGTGGCGACTCCGACTGGCGCCGTTTCGTGCGCAAGCACGACGGCTACTTCGGCGTCGACGACGACGGGCAGGTCGTCTCCGGCGTCGCGCACGTGGACGCCCGCTTCTCACCCTTCGTCCCGCCCGATCCCGACCTGTTCGACGTCGTCGCGCTCGACATGACGCAGCGCGCGGGGGAGCGCGACGTCGTGCGGGCCCGCTGGCGCGTCGGCGAGCCGTACCGCGACGAGGTCCGGCGAGCGATCCGCGTGCGCCCGGACGACGCCGGGCGGAGCGTCAGCTCTGAACCCGCGACGATGCCCGCACCCGAGCCACCGTGGGCGCGGATGGGCGAGGACGGTGTCGTGTCCACCGGGCGGTCCGCACGGCTGGAGCCGTGGGACGCCGCGCGCGAGGCCGCCCGCGACCCTGGCCTGGCGGCCCACGCGTGGGTCGTCGCCGACGCCATGGCCCAGGGCGGTCTCGGCGGCCCCGGTGCGGTGGGGGTTCGTGCGGTGGTCGACGCGACCGGCACGTACCGGTTCGAGCTCGACGCCGACGCGGCCACGGCGTCGACCTTCGTCGACCTCGTGGAGGAGCTCCTGGGGCCGCTCGTCGCGCCCCGCTGGCTGGTCGCGCGTCACCAGGCGCCGCCGCCGTCCGCAGGCACGGGCTGGCGCGTGCTGCTCGGCCGTGCCCGACCCGTGGCCCGCACCTGGTACGCCGTGCCGACGGAGCTGGCGCGCAACGTCCAGCGGCGTCGCGCCTTCGCGGCCGCCTGGGCACGGTGGTTCGGCCCGGCGGAGGTCGTCGCGTCGACGTCGCCGGCGGGGGAGGCCGCGCTGACGTCGGCCTACGGCACCACCCCGCTCGACGTCGTGACGCTGCTGCGCTCGAGCTGGTCGTGAGCGTGCGTCCGCGGGTCGGAGGTCCGTGGGCGACCAGGACGCTGCGTCCTAGACTGGCGGCATGCCTCCCGTCAACCAGGGTCTCTTCACGCTCGAGTTCCCGCAGTCGCTCGGTGTCTACGACGACTACGCCACCGCGCAGAAGGTCGTCGACCACCTGTCCGACCAGGAGTTCCCCGTCCAGAACCTCCTCGTCGTCGGCACCGACCTCAAGCAGGTCGAGCGCGTCACCGGGCGACTCACGACCAGCCGCGTGGCCGGCGCAGGTGCTGCCTCGGGCGCCTGGCTCGGTGTGTTCGTCGGCCTGCTGCTGAGCCTCTTCAGCAGCGAGAGCACCCTCCTGCAGAGCGTCGTCGGCGGGCTCGGCATCGGCATCGTGTTCGGCGTGGTCTGGGCCCTGCTCGGCTACGCGGCCACCCGCGGCCGGCGCGACTTCAGCTCCGTCAGCAGCGTCGTGGCCACGAAGTACGAGGTGCTGGTCGAGCACAAGCACCGGGCCCGGGCCCAGGAGCTCATCGCCGACCTGCCCGAGGCGCGCCAGGACCCCTTCGCCTGACCGTCCCGCGGCCCCGCGCCGTGCCCCTCCGCCCCGCCGACGGCGGTGGGGCGCGACCCAGGAGAGCCATGACCAAGACCAACCCCGGCAACTTCTTCGAGGACTTCCGTGTCGGCCAGGTGATCGAGCACGCCACGCCGCGCACGATCACCGACGGTGACCGCGCCCTCTACGGCGCGATCTACCCGACCCGGTTCGCCATCCCCTCCTCGGCCGAGTTCGCCGCCTCCGTCGGACTGCAGGACCACCCCGTCGAGGACCTCGTCGCCTTCCACGTCGCGTTCGGCAAGACGGTCCCCGACGTCTCGCTCAACGCCGTCGCGAACCTCGGCTACGCCGAGTGCCGCTTCCACCGTCCGGTGCTCACCGGCGACACGCTGCGCACGAGCTCGGAGGTCATCGGCCTCAAGCAGAACTCCAACGGTCGCACCGGCGTCGTCTACGTCCGCTCGACCGCCACCAACCAGCGGGGCGAGGTCGCGCTCGACTGGGTGCGCTGGGTCATGGTGCACAAACGTGACGCCGACGCACCCGCCCCGGAGACCGTGGTGCCCGAGGTGGCCGACGTCGTCGCGCCCGACGACCTCGTGCTGCCCGCCGGCCTGGACTTCTCGGCCTACGACACCACCGCGGCCGGCGAGCCGCACCGCTTCGACGACTACACGGTCGGCGAGACCATCGACCACGTCGACGGCGTCACGCTCAGCGAGTCCGAGCACATGATGGCCCCCCGGCTGTGGCAGAACTCGGCCAAGGTGCACTTCAACACCGAGGCGCGCCCCGACGGTCGACGACTCGTGTACGGCGGCCACGTGATCTCGCTGGCCCGTGCCCTGTCCTTCAACGGCCTGGCGAACGCGCAGCTCGTCGCCGCGATCAACGCCGGCTCGCACGTGGCGCCCGCGTTCGCCGGCGACACCGTGTACGCGTGGTCGGAGGTGCTCGACAAGGCCACCCCGGCAGCCTGGGAGGGCACCGGGGTCGGCGCGCTGCGGCTGCGGCTCGTCGCCACCAAGGGACGCGACGAGAGGACCACGCTGCGCGGCGACGACGGGAAGTACGCCGAGGGCGTGCTCCTCGACCTCGACCTCTGGGCCCTGGTGCCGCGCTGATGGGTGCCACCCTGGTCCTGGTGCGGCACGGGCAGACCGAGTGGAGCCTCGCGGGTCGGCACACCGGTCGTACCGACATCGAGCTGACCGCGGCGGGGGAGGCGACGGCGAAGGCCCTCGCCCCCGCGCTGGCGGACGTCGACTTCGACCTCGTGCTCACCAGCCCCCGGCTCCGAGCGCGGCGCACGGCCGCGCTCGCCGGCTTCACGGAGGCGACGATCGAGGACGACCTCGCCGAGTGGGACTACGGCGACTACGAGGGACTCACGACGCCGCAGATCCGCGAGTCGGTGCCGGCCTGGACCATCTGGGACCACCCGGTGCCGGGCGGCGAGACGGCCGACGAGGTGGGGGCCCGGCTCGACCGGGTGGTCGAGCGCGTGCGGGCGACGGACGGCCGGGTGCTCGTCTTCGCCCATGGCCACAGCCTGCGGGTGCTGGCCGCGCGCTGGCTGGGCCTGCCCGTGCAGGACGGACGCATCTTCGACCTCGACACCGCGACCTACTCCGTGCTGGGCGACGACCGCGGCCAGCCCGTGGTGCAGCGCTGGAACGTCGGCCCGACCCTCTAGCCTGACCTCGTGAGGATCGATCTCCACACCCACTCCAACCGCTCCGACGGGACCGACACGCCCGCCGAGCTGGTGGCCAACGCGGCGCTCGCCGGACTCGACGTCGTCGCGCTGACCGACCACGACGCGACCACCGGCTGGGACGAGGCGCGTGCTGCGGGCGAGCGGGAGGGTGTCGTGGTGGTGCCGGGCATCGAGATCTCCACGACGTTCCACGGCGAGAGCGTGCACCTGCTGGGCTACGCCTTCGACCCGGCGCACCCGCCCCTGGTCGAGGAGCTGGAGCGGGTGCTGGGGGGCCGTGACCAGCGCCTGCCGCGCATCCTCGCGCGGCTGGCCGAGCACGGGATCGACATCACCGAGGAGGACGTCGCGCTGCAGTCGGGGGCGGCGGCGGCCTCAGGACGTCCGCACATCGCCGACGCCATGGTCGCGAAGGGCTACATCGGTCACCGCGACGAGGCGTTCCAGGGCTGGCTGAACAGCCGCGGTCGCGCGTACGTCGAGCGCTACGCCGCTCCGTTGCTCGACGCGGTGCGACTGCTGAAGGACGCCGGCGGCCGAGCGGTCGTCGCGCACCCGTGGTCGCGCGGCAGCGACCGGGTGCTCACGGCCGACGCCTTCGAGGAGCTGGCGGCCCTCGGCCTCGACGGCATCGAGGTCGACCACGTCGACCACGACGACGCCGCCCGTCGCGGCCTGCGCGACGTCGCCCGCGCCCTCGACCTCGTCGTCACCGGCTCCAGCGACTACCACGGCACGGGCAAGTCGTCGGCCTTCCACCTCGGCGCCAACCTCACCGACCCGGGGGAGTACGAGCGCCTCCTCGGCTGAACCCTCGGCGGTGGATCCGCCACCTCCTGAGCGCTCGTGAGGTGGCAGAACCACCGCTGGGAAGGCTGAAGGCGGCAAGGGTTCTCCCTTCTCGTGGACCGTGCCGCGAGAAGGGAGAATCTCGTGTCTCCCCACCGCAAAGGGCACCCAGGATTCTTCGTTCACGCGGGCGAGGCCGAACGCTTCTGCCTTCACGACGGGATCCCGTAGCAAACGCAGCATCCTTGGCCCTGTGACGCGCGAACGCAGAATCCTGCGTCCACCCCAGCACCCATCCACAGCCCGAGACCCCAGACCAGCGCCGTCGCCAGTCGCCCGGTCGAGGCCCTCTCGGAGCGCAGGCCGGCGAGGAGCCGGGCCGACGCGCCGGCAGGTCGACGAGAGCTCGACGCAGGCTCTTGAGCATCTGCTCAAACTCTGTCATGCTTCAACTGAGCAACCGCTCAAAAAAGGAGGCACGCATGGACACCCCGACGACCACCCGACCGCCCACCGGCACCGACGTGATCTGTCGCGTCTGGCTGGGAGGACTGTGCTGGGGCCCGGTGACGGCCGCGGGGGTGGTGCTCGGCTGGATGGTGTCCGGGGCCGTCCTCGACGGAGTCAGCGTCGCCGACCTCGACGAAGGGGTGGCGATGCTGCTGATCCTGATGGTCATCGCCGTACCGATCGGGCTGCTCACCGGACTCGTGGCGGGCCTGCTCGCCGGCCTGCTGCTCGTCGCCGTCCGCCCGCTCGGCGACGTCGCGCCCTGGCTCGTCTGCGCCGTCACCCTGGTTGGACTGGCCCTTGCGTGCAGCGCCTTCACCGGACCCGGGAACGAGTTCACGTTCGTCCTCGCCGTCCCGGTCTGCCTGCTCTCCGCCTGGCCGGTGCTCCACACGCTCCGGAAGGCGCTGCGCCCCACGACGGCACGTCGATGACGTCGTCGACCACGCGGCTAGGCTCGGTGCGTGAGCGACGACCCCCGCACGCTGGCCACCCGGCGCCGACTCGTCGACGCCACGATGCAGACCATCCGCGAGCAGGGCATGGCGAAGCTGTCGGCCCGCACCATCGCCGCCACCGGCGGCGTCAACCAGGCGCTGGTCTTCTACCACTTCGGCACCGTCGACGGGCTCGTCGCCGAGGCCTGCCAGGTGCTCACCGGCGAGCGGGTGGACCGGCACCGACCGGCGCTCGACGCGGTCACCACGTGGGCCGGCCTCATCGACGTCGCCGAGCAGGTGCGTGCCGACGAGCGTGAGGAGGGCAACGTGGCCGTCCTCGGCCAGATCCTCGCCGCCTCCCACGGCAACCCCGACCTCGCGACCGCCGCGGGTCGGGCGATCGGGCTGTGGACCGGCGCGGTCCGCCCCACGCTCGAGCGTCTGCTCGCGACGTCGCCCGTGGGCGAGATCTTCGACGCCGACGTGCTCACCGACCTCGCGGCGTCGGCCTTCGTCGGCATCGAGCTCATGGAGCCCACCCGGACCGGGGGGAGCCGGCCGGCCGACGACCCGCTCGCCCGTCTGCGGCCCGTCGCCGAGCTGCTCGACGGCCTCGGGCCCATCGCCCGCCGAGCCGTCCGCGGCGTGCTCCGCGGCACCCAACGCACCTGACCCCCACCCATCCCCGACTTGTGGACACCTGCGGGGCACTCGAGGTCGTCGACGTGCCCCGGAAGGGTCCAGAAGCGGGGTGAGGGGAGGGGTGGGAGGCGTCAGCCCGTCTCGCCGAACTGCTCCACGCGGATGCTGTCGGACGGGAACGCCTGCTCGCGCAGCAGTCGCGTGGCGTAGCCGACGAACCCGACCGACCCGCACACGAACGCCGCGTCGACGTCGTCGAGCAGCGGCGCGACCTCGTCCGGGTACGGCGGCGCGGCCACCCGCGCGCCCAGGTTCTCGCGCGTCAGGGCCACGAACGCCCCCGATGCCAGCAGCTCGTCGGCGTAGGGGAGGCGGTCCAGCGACTTCGCCACCGCCACCACCCGCAACGCGTCCGGGTTCCCGGTGCCGATCGCGTGCCGGAGCATCGAGACCATCGGCACCACGCCCGACCCGCCGGCGAACGCCAGCGCCCGCTCGCGACCGTCCCAGGTGAACCAGCGACCGATCGGTCCACGCACCTCGAACGTGTCGCCGACCCGCACCTCGTCGTGCAGGAACCCCGACACCTCGCCGTCGTCCATCCGCTCGACCATCAGCTCCACCAGCCGGTCGCCGGGGGCGGACGCCGTCGAGTACGACCGCTGCGCGGTGTAGCCGTCCGCTGCCCGCAGCCGCACGACGTAGTGCTGACCGGCACGGTGCGGGGCCGGCTCCGGCAGCTCCAGGCGCAGCCGCACGAAGCCCTCCGTCGGGTGGTCCTTCGCGCGCACCGTCGCCAGCTGCCAGCCGGTGCCGCCCGGGTTCTCGACCACAGGGTCGGGTCCGGCGGGCCGGCTGCTCACGGGTCCCCCTGGTAGCGCTGCTCGAGCCACGGGTCCCCGCGGTCGTGGTAGCCGCCACGCTCCCAGAACCCGGGCTCGTCGTGGTCGAGCAGCTCCAGGCGGGTCAGCCACTTGGCCGACTTCCAGAAGTACAGGTGCGGCACGAGCAGACGCACCGGGCCGCCGTGGTCGGCCGTCAGCGGCGCGCCGTCGGCCTCCCACACCACCCAGGCGCGGTCACCGCGCACGTCGTCGAGCGGCAGGTTGGTCGTGTAGCCCGACGCGGTGTGCGCGACCACGTGGGTGGCGTCGGAGGCGACGCCGCAGACGTCGAGCAGCGTCTCGACGCTGACGCCGGTGAAGGCTGTGTCGAACCGCGACCACGTCGTGACGCAGTGGATGTCGACCGTGCTCGTCGCGTGCGGCAGGGCCCGCAACGCCGACCAGTCCCAGGTCTGCGGCTCGAGCACGGCGCCGTCGACCGTCAACGTCCACCGGTCGAGGTCGACCTGCGGGGTCGGCTCCGCCGAGAGCACGGGCCACTGACGGCCCGCGTCGTACTGGCCGGGCGGCAGACGGTCGGACCGGGCGGGCCGGCGGCGGCCGACGAAGCCACGCGTGACGGGTGCGTCGCTCATGTGAGGTCCTCCAGGAACGGGAGCCAGGCCGCGGCGAGACCCACCGGGTTCTCGACGGCGGGGGAGTGGTCGGCGCCGGGAACCACCTGCACGGTGGTCCCCAGTCGTGCCGCGAGGTCGTCCTGCACGGCGTGCGGCCACGCGTCGTCACCGGCGCCTCGGCCCACCCACGCGGGGAGACCGGTGGCCGCGACCTCGGCGACCCGGTCCGGGGCGTCGAGCAGGTGCTGGGTCAGTGCGCGCAGCCCGACCCTCGAGTTCGTCTCGAACCGGCGCAGCAGGAACGCCTCGATCTCGGGCGGGTGCGTGCCGAGGGTCGACGCCTTCAGCGCGCGGTACACGTCGCCGATCGGCTCCGGTCCGTCGAGCCGTGCGACGAGCTCGTCGAGCGGCCGCTCGGGGCTCGCGCCGAGCGCGGCGGGACCGGTGCACAGCAGGCTCAGGCTCGCCCATCGTGCGGTGTGCTCGATCGCCGCCGTCTGCGCCACGAGACCACCGAAGGAGTGGCCCAGCAGGTGCACGGGCGTCGTGCCGAGGGTCTCGGCGAGGGCGGCTGCGTCGGCGGCGAGAGCACCGAGCGAGAAGTCGTCGGCGTCGTCCGCGCTCGTCTCGTGCTGTCCTCGCTGGTCGTACGCCGTCACCGAGAATCCTGCGCCGGCGACGAGCGGGAGCAGCGGCGTGAAGTCCTCCTTGCTGCCCGTCCAGCCGGGGACCAGCAGCACGTGGGCCCGCGGGTGCTCGACGTGCGCGTGGTGCACGGCGAAGCGCCCCCGCGGGGTCTCCACGGTCGAGGCGACCACGCCCGGCGGGAGGTCGAGGGAGCGGGGTGTGCTCATCGCCCGCGCTTGGCGGCGCGCGCCACGAGCGACGTCGGGGCGTGCCGGGCCAGGGTCGCGAGCACCTTGTAGCGCAGGCTGGGGACCGACACGGTCCGGCCGCGCTCGAGGTCGGCGAGCGCGGCGGCCACGAGCTTGTCGCTGTTCAGCCACATCCAGCGGGGCACGCCCGAGATGTCCATGTCGGCGCGCTGGTGGAACTCCGTGCGCACGAAGCCGGGGCACAGCACCATGACGCGCACGCCCGACGACGCGTAGTGCCAGTCGGCCCACTGCGACAGGTTCACCAGCCACGCCTTGTGGGCGGAGTAGGTCCCGCGCGGGGTGAAGGCGGCCACGCTCGCGACGTTGACCACCTGCCCGCGGCCACGTCCGACCATCGACTTGATCGCCGTGTCCATGAGGTGCATCGGCGCCCGCACGAGCAGGTCGAGCTGACGGTCCTCGTCGGCGACGTCGGTGGTGCCGAACCAGCCCGCGAGCGACGCGCCGGCGTTGTTCACCAGCAGGTCGACGGGTGCGGTGGTGCTGGCGAGGGCGGCCTCGGCCGCAGCCAGTCCGTCCGCGGTGGTCAGGTCGGCCACGACGACGTCGGCCTGCACGCCGTGCGCACCGCGCAGCTCGGTGGCCAGCTGCTCCAGACGCTGCTCGTCGCGCGCGAGCAGCACGACGTCGTCGCCCCGGGCGGCGAGGGCGCGGGCGAAGGACAGTCCGATGCCGGCCGTGGCGCCGGTGACGAGAGCGCGGGTCATGTCGTCAGCATGCCATGTCGTCACGGTGGCGGACGTCGCAGCCACGGGGCGGTCTCCGGTGGCATGATGTGCCGCGTGACGACGACGATCTCCGTGGTGAACCAGACGGGTGGCGTCGGCAAGACGACCACCGTCGCCTCCCTCGGCGCGGCGTTCGCCGAGCTCGGCAAGCGCGTGCTGCTCGTCGACCTCGACCCGCAGGGCGGGCTGACGTTCTCCCTGGGCATCGACCCCGAGGACGTCGACGTGACCGTGGGGGAGGTGCTGCTCGGCAAGGCCAAGCCGGCCGACGCGATCGTCGTCACCGAGGACGGCATGCACCTGCTGCCGTCCAACGTCACGGTCACGCAGGCGGAGGAGGCGCTCGTCAGCCGCACCGGGCGCGAGCAGCGGCTGCGCGTCGCGCTCGACAAGGTCGCCGACGACTACGACCTGGTCGTCATCGACTGCCCGCCCACGCTCGGCGTGCTGACGGTCGGCGCGCTCTCGGCGTCGCAGAAGGTCGTCATCCCGCTGCAGGCGGAGACCCTGTCGCACCGCGGGGTGCTGCAGCTGCTCGACACCGTCCACGACGTCAAGCAGTTCATCAACTCCGAGCTCGAGGTCGCCGGCGTGCTGCCGACGATGTTCGACGGGCGCACCAACCACGCCCGCGCCGTGCTCGCCTCGATCGAGGAGCAGTTCGAGCTGCCCGTCCTGAGCCCGCCGATCCCCAAGTCGATCCGGTTCGCCGAGGCGCCCGCGATCGGCCGCTCCATCCTCAGCGTCCACAAGAACCACAAGGGCGCCGACGCGTACCGCGAGGTGGCCAAGAGCCTGCTCTGAGCCGGCACGACGAAGGGCCCCACGCCGTGCGTGGGGCCCTTCGTCGTGGTCCGGGTCAGTCCGCCGAGGCGGGCGCCGTCTCGTTCGAGGCGGTCTGGCCCGAAGCGGTCTGGGTGCCGTTCTGGCCCTCGACCTTCTGGCCGCCCCGGGTGCGACGGCGACGACGGTTCCGGCTGCGGCTCGAGCCGGTGCCCTCGCCGCCCTGGCCGTCCTTGGCCTGCTCGTCCCGCGGCTGGTCGGTGCGGGGTCCGGAGGAGCGCTCGCCCTGCGGACGTCCGCCGCCCTGACCGCGTCCGCCCTGGCCGTCGCGGCCGCGTCCGCCGCCCTGCCCGCGACCGCCCTGGCCACCGCGTCCGCCGCGGTCGCCGTCCTTGCGGGGCTCCTTCGGCGACGGGGGCTTGAGCCGGCCCTTGACGGACCGGTCGATGCCGAGGTCGTGGAAGAGGTGGTCGGACGTCGAGTACGTCTCCTGCGGGTCGGCGAACGGCAGGTCGAGCTCGGCGTTGATCAGCTTCCAGCGCGACAGGTCGGCCCAGTCGACGAAGGTGACCGCGATGCCCGAGGCACCGGCGCGACCCGTGCGACCGATGCGGTGCACGTACGTCTTGTGGTCCTCGGGGCAGTTGTAGTTGATGACGTGGCTGATGTTCGCGACGTCGATGCCGCGGGCGGCGACGTCGGTGGCCACGAGCACGTCGACCTTGCCGTCGCGGAAGCCCTGCAGCGCCTTCTCGCGCGCACCCTGGGCCATGTCGCCGTGCAGGGGCGAGGCGGGGAAGCCGCGGTCGATGAGGTCGTCGGCCACGCGCTGCGCCGTGCGCTTCGTGCGGGTGAAGATGATGACGCGCTGGACGTCCTCGGCCTGCAGGATGCGGGCGATGACCTCGGGCTTGTCGAGCTCGTGGGCCTGCCACACGAACTGCGCCGTGGCGGGGACCGTGTGGTTCTCCTCCGGCGACTCGGCGCGGATGTTCATGGGGTGGCGCATGTGCTTGCGCGCCAGCGACACGATCGCGCCCGGCATCGTGGCCGAGAACAGCATCGTCTGTCGGGTCTCCGGCGTCTTGGCCAGGATCGCCTCGACGTCGGGCAGGAAGCCGAGGTCGAGCAGCTCGTCGGCCTCGTCGAGCACGAGCGACTTCACGTGCGAGAGGTCGAGCGCGCGACGGTTGGCGAGGTCGAGGATGCGCCCGGGCGTGCCGACGACGATGTCGACGCCCTTCTCGAGCGCCTCGAGCTGGCCCTCGTAGGGCACGCCGCCGTAGATCGTGAGGTTGCGGGTGCCGCGGTTCGCGGACGCCGTCTTGATGTCGTTGGCCACCTGCAGCGCGAGCTCGCGGGTGGGCGCGACGACCAGGGCCTGCGGCTTGCCGGGAGCGGCCAGCTGGTCGTAGTCGGGGTCGTGCGGTGCGACGGTGCGCTGGATGACCGGGATGGAGAAGGCCAGCGTCTTGCCCGTGCCGGTGCGCGCCTGACCGATGAGGTCGGTGCCCATCAGCGCGACGGAGAGGGTCATCTCCTGGATGGGGAACGGGCTGCTGATGCCGACGGCGTCGAGCGCGTCGGCGATCTCGGGCATGACGCCCAAGTCGGTGAACGTGGTCACAGGATCTCGAATTCGTGAGGGAACAAAGGATGCTCGGGTCGAGTCGTGAGGCGGCGTCGACGACGGTGCGTCCGAGAGCTCACGACGGAGATACGGCCCCAAGGGCACCACCAGGGTACCGGTTGGGGCGTGCTTCCCGAGAATCAGGAGCCGAGTGGCGGGGGAGCGCTACGCTGCGGCGCATGGCCTCCCACGCAGAGTCGAGCGACCCGTCGGCCCCCGAGGACGCGGCGGCACCCCCGGACGACACGCCCGCGGCACCGGTCGCCAGCGCCCTCGACGACCCCGAGTACCGGCGCGGTGTCGTCGAGCTGCTCGGCGTCCTCGCGTTCGGCGAGATCAGCGCCTGCGAGCGGCTCGTCGCCGACTCCCAGATGGCCCCCGACCTGCGCAGCAAGGTCGAGGTCGCGACCATGGCCGCCGCGGAGTTCGACCACTTCGAGGTGCTGCGCGACCGCCTCGTCGAGATGGGCGAGGACCCCTTCGACGCCATGGAGCCGTTCGCCGCCACCTTCGGCGACTTCCACCGCAAGACCAAGCCCGCCGACTTCCTCGAGGGCCTGGTCAAGGCCTTCGTCGGCGACGGGCTGGCCGCCGACTTCTACCGCGAGATCGCCGCCTACCTCGACCCCGTCACGCGCACGACCGTCATCGACACGCTCAGCGGCACCGGGCACTCGGAGTTCGTCGTCGAGCAGGTGCGTGCCGCCATCGAGGCCGACCCCCGCGTCGGCGGACGGCTTGCCCTCTGGGGACGTCGGCTCATGGGCGAGGCCCTCCGCCAGGCCCAGACCCTCGTCGCCGAGCGCGACGCGCTGAGCGCCGTGCTCGTCGGGGGAGTGGAGACCCCCGGCCTCGACCTCACCGCCATCTCGCGCATGTTCACCCGCATCACCGAGGCCCACACCGAGCGCATGGCCCGCCTCGGCCTGGCCGCCTAGGTTTCGCCGCGCCGCCCCGCCCCGCCCCGCGCCGCCCCGCCCCG
>SXGQ01786041.1_pt1 | contig 37765 bp, 32 predicted proteins | sample 3178371 | NCBI WGS metagenome assembly SXGQ01 (sample SAMN11356859, study PRJNA531348) | freshwater metagenome | isolation source: freshwater sample F1-20 | place: China: Fuxian Lake, Yuxi | collected 2017-12-25 | reverse complement strand
GGGGGCGAACCCGTTCAATTACTCCGGCCCGACGCTGGACCCGTACGTGGTCGAGCACACGCACCTGATCGAGAGCATCCGCAAGAACCAGCCGCTGAACGAGGGCGAGCAGGTGGCGATCAGCACGCTCACCGCGATCGGTGGCCGCATCTCGGCCTATACCGGGCGCGAGGTGTCCTGGAAGTGGCTGATGGAGGGCTCCAAGCTCGATATCGCCCCGAAGGAATTCAAGGCGGGCCCGGGCTTTTTCCCGAAGACCCCCAATCCGGGCGAGACCGAGCTCGTCTGATCGGCTTCGGTAACCATTAAAAAGGCCCGCCGGCGTTCGTCGGCGGGCCTTTTTTTTACACGCCCACCCGGGGCGGAAAGTGGTGCCAGAGGCCGGGATTGAACCGGCGACCAAAGGCTTATGAGTCCTCTGCTCTACCACTGAGCTACTCTGGCGTGGAGGGCGGGAAGGTGGCGTTTTGCCTCGGGAGAATCCAGCCCAAACTTCGCCGCTTGCGGCCCCGGGCACGCCTCAAAAGTCCGCGGCCGCGCCGACGCCTTCCCAAGCCTCCAGCTCCCGCAGGCCGGCCGTGTGCCGTCGCCGCGCCTTGTCGGTCGCGTATTTGCCGAGCACCAGCCGCAGGGGAGGGGAGTCCGCGTCCACCGCCGCCAAAATCGCCGCCGCCGCCTTGGCCGGATCGCCCGGCTGACGCCCGCGGGTGCTCTCCACCAGCTTGCGGAATTTGCCGCTCGTGCCCGCATAGTCCGGCAGGGTCGCCGCCCCCGGCTCGAGGGACCGGCCCACAAAATCCGTGCGGAAGGGCCCCGGTTGCACGAGGGTGACCTTGATCCCGAGCGGGCGGGTCTCCGCCGCCACCGCCTCGCCCACGGCCTCCAGCGCGGCCTTCGCGGCCCCGTAAATCGAGAAACCCGGATAGTTGCTGATGGCCGCCGCGGCGCTGATGAAGACCAGATGGCCGCCCCGCTGCGCCCGCAGCTGCGGCAGGCTCGCCCGCACGACGTGCACGGCGCCGAGGAAATTCGTCTCCCACTGCCGCCGCATCTGTTCCTCGGTCAGCTCCTCGAGGGCGCCGAGCAGGCCGAAGCCCGCGTTGTTGACCACCACGTCGATCCGGCCGAAGGCCGCCAGCGCCGCGGACACGGCGGCCGAGGCCTCCCCCGGGGCGGCGACATCCAGCCGCAGCGCCCGCACGCGCTCCGGCGCCCCCGCCACCAGATCCGCCAGGGTGCCGGGATCCCGCGCGGAGGCGGCCACGTGGTCGCCACGCGCCAGCGCGGCTGCAGCGATCGCGCGACCGAGGCCGCGCGAGGCGCCCGTGATGAACCAGACCCGGGGAGAGGAGGGAGCCATAAGGTTGGTCAACGAAGCAGGTTGCCCCCCGGGCGCAAGGCGGCGCGCGGGTCCGCCGCGCCGGCAGGGCGCCATTCCCAGCTCGACCCCGGTCCCACGCCCGGGATGATGCGCCCGCTTTTCCCCGCGCCGGTGCGCGGGGGCGAACGGCAGCGTTCTTCGCCCGCATCCCCACCTCCCCAACCCTCCCCCTTTCCCCGGATTCCCCGCATGCCTTCGCCGCTCCCCCGCCTCCCGCTCCTCTGGCCGCTGCTCCTCGGGATCCTCGCGCCGCGCGTCCCCGCCCAGACCGCCCCACCACGGCCCGCCCCGGCCCCGGTGGATCCGGTCGTGCGCACCCCCTTCACGGTCTCGACCGCCAAGGACACCGGCTATGCCGCCAGCGAAACCCTTGCCGGTACCCGGATGCGCACCAGCCTCCGCGATGTCGGCGCCTCGCTCACGGTCCTCACGCCCGAGTTCCTCTAGGACCTCGCCGCCAACTCGCTCGACAAGGCCCTGCTTTACACGCCGAGCGTCGACTCGGTGGAGGGCGACAACGTCGATGCCAACCGCGCCTCGGGCCAGTTTCTGCGCTTCGGCACCGGCCAGCAGTACTCGATCCGGGGCTTCGTCTCGAACAACGGCGAGCAGGGTCTTGCCCACGACTTCTTCTCCGCGCTGGAGCCGAACGACGCCTACAATCTGGAGCGCATCACCCTCTCCCGCGGCCCCAACGCCCTCCTGATCGGGGTCGGCAATCCTCAGGGCGCCGCCGTCACCACCACCAAGCGTGCGCAGCTCGCGGCCCGCCGCACGCAGGTGCAGCTCCAGTACGACCGCTGGAGCTCCCGCCGCGCCGCCCTGGAGCACAACCAGCCCCTCGTGCCCGGCCGCCTGGCGCTCCGCCGGAACCTCCTCCACGACGAGAAGCGCGAGTTCCGCCTGTTCGAGGGCCGCAAGCAGGACCGCCTCACCCCGGCGTCACCGCCCGCCCGTTCCGCGACACCGTCGTCACGCTCAACCACGAGAGCTACAGCCTGAACCGCAACGTCGCCCCGCTCACCTGGGCCCTCGGCGGCCCCCACATCCTCCGCACGCGGGTCTACTTCGTGAACGGGCAGGTGCCCTATCCGCTGCCGGATCGGTTCCAGATCGCGCGCAACCTGGCGCAGCTCAACGGCCGCACCCTCGTCGGGGCCAACGCGAACGACGCCGCCCCCGTCAACCTTGGCCTCCGGCAATTCCTGAACTCGACCAAGGCCCGCTCCACCAATGACGCCGCCTCCTTCGGCTGGCCGGCCCGCTGGTTCGCCGGGCGCCTCGTCACCGTCATCGGCCACCGCCGCGACGCCACCCGCAGTTACGGCGTGCCCGACGTCCGCGGCTTCATCGACCCTGCGATCCCCCTTTCCGCGACCGATCCGCTGCGGCGCTATTTCTCCCCCTCGCGCCAGATCCCCCTCGAGCGCAAGCCGAGCGTCTCCGCCGCCGGCATCTCCCGCACTGTGGGCGCGGTCTGGCACATGCTGCCGTGGCTCTCGTTTACCTACAACCGCTCCAATAACTTCCGGCCGGTCGGCAACGCCTCCTGGCGCAACTTCGAGGACGTGCCCGCGCCCAACTCCACCGGGAAGACCGAGGACTACGGCCTCCGCCTCTCCCTGCTCGGCGGCCGCCTGTCAGTCTCCGCGAACCGGTTCACTAACGCCGCGACCGACCAGGCGCGCAACGCGAACGCGTACTCGGGCAACATCAAGAACATCCTCGCCCGCCTCCGCTCCAATTACCGGGACGCCCGCGACCCGAACTTCGCCGCGATGGCCCCGTCCGGGGTCTATCCGGCCGACTCCACCGACGTCAGCGACACGTGGAGCTTCCAGGCCGAGGGCTACGAGCTGAGCGTCGTCTTCAACCCCTCGCCCCGCTGGCGCGTGGCCCTCACCGGCAGCAGCAACGAGAACACCCTCGGCACGCACCTCGCCTCGCTCGGACGCTACCTGAACACCACCACTCCCTACCAGGGGCTCGCCACCTGGCGCCGCTTCGCCGGCGAGCTCCGCCGCGTCGAGGCCGGGCAGCGCTCCTCCGCCTTCGACCTCGACCCGGCCAATGCCGCCGCCCGCGCGCAGGTGGGCACCGACGCGCTCTACCTAGAGCAGCAGACCGCCGCCGCCGAGAAGGTCTACCTCGACGAGCTCGCGATCGAGGGCGCCGCCACGCACCGCAACGGCAAGTACGCCCTCAACGGCCTCGCCACCCACACCTTCGCCCGCGACGGCGCCCTCAAAGGCTGGTCGGTCGGCGGCAACTTCCGCTGGCGCAGCGCCAACACCGTCGGTTTCGAGCGGGGCCTCGTCGCCGGCGCGCCGACCGGGATCATCAATCCCTCCCGCCCGATCAAGGACCGGGACTGCTGGGACCTCGGCGCGATGCTGGCCCACGAGCGCCGGATCTTCCGCGACGTCACGCTCCGCACGCAGCTCAACGTGGAGAACCTGTTCGACTGGAGCGGCGCCCGGCTGGTTGCGAGTGACTACGACACCGAGGGCGTGCTCGGGGCGACCCACGCCCTGGTGCCCATCCGCTGGGAACTGCGCCGACCGCGGAATTTCATCCTGACCGCTACCTTCGGCTTTTAAACCCCGCGGGCCTTAAGGGCGGAATGCGATGCCTCCCCTTAGTGCCCGTGGCCGGTCGGTTTCGGGGGATAAGGGGCACTCCTTACTCCAGCCCCAGATCTCGCGTCTGGGGTGAGGGGCGAGTGGGTTTTACACCTTCGGGATCCGCCGTGGTGCCTTCTTGGGGCTAAGTCCGGAGGTCCGCGAGTAGCGCGCGCAGTTCCTGCTCCGGCTCCTCATGGTGCTGGTCCACCGCCAGCCGGAGGGCCGACTCCAGCCACGGCCGCGCTTCTGCCGTTCGGGCCAAACCGAGGAGGACCTTGCCCAATAGAATCCGCGGCATCATCCAGTCCGCCTTACCCTCCGCACAGGTTTGGAAGTGGACCAGCGCCTCCTCCACCCGACCTTCGGCCACCAGTGCCTGTGCGAGGCTGAACCGGAAGAGCTCATTCCCCGGCTGGCGAGAGACGAGGGCTGCAAAGTGTTCCCGGCGTGACGGCACGCTCAGCCTGCCTCCACGTAGACCGCTACCGCCGTGGCGTTGTCCGGCCCGCCCCGCCGCAGCGCCACTTCCACCATTCGGTCCACCGCATCTTGTGGCTCCGCTGTGGCGGCCAGTAGGTCCTGCAGCTCAGGATCCGGGACCAATCGCGAGATACCGTCCGTGCAGAAGACGTACCGGTCTCCGGCCAGCATCGGGCGAAGCGTCACGTCGATCTCCAGCGGGGGCGGCTGGCCGATGCAGCGGGTGAGGGCCCCACGCTGCGAAGCCGGATAATAGATCTTCTCACCCTTGGCCCGACGACGCCGCACTTCGTTTTCGACCGAGTGATCCTCCGTGAGCAGTTCCAGCACCCCCGCCCGCCAGCCATAACAGCGGGAATCTCCGACGTGGGCCAACCGCAGCGCGCTTCCGGCGAGGCTTCCGACCGTCAGCGTGGTGCCGATGCCTACCGCCGGGCTGATGCGCCGGCCCAGCAGGGCCACGGAATCATTGGCCTCGCGCAGGGCAGCTGCCAGATCGGGGTCCGCAGAGCCGTCCGCCGCCATCCACCGGGCAAAAGCCTCCACCGCGAGCTGAGCGGCCTCCGCGCCCCCCGGCAACCCGCCAACCCCGTCCGCCACGCCGAACAGCCGACCAGCGGCGTCGAGGAGGAAGCGATCCTGGTTTTCCCGGCGCACCCGCCCGATGTCGGTCGCGGCGGCGGCGTGCAGAGTCAGCATCGGAGCAAGATTAACAGCCGCCGGCGTTCAGGCGAAAGGACGAAATTTCTCCTCTCGATTCGCCCGGGAAAGCTGGGTGAAGGCGGGCTGCGGCAGGGAATCGAGAAAGAGCCGTCCATACGTCTTGGCCAGCACCCGGGCGTCCAGCAGGGTGATCACACCCCGGTCCGAGGCCGAGCGGATCAGCCGACCCACGCCCTGCCGGAACTTCATCAGGGCATCGGGTAGGGTAAGCTCTTGGAAGGGGTTGCCGCCCTCCTCGCGCAGGTGGTCGCAGCGCGCCTCGGTCACCGGATGGTCCGGGGGATCAAAAGGCAGGCGGGTGATAATGACCTGCGCCAGCGCGTCGCCGGGCACATCGATCCCCGTCCAGAAACTGTCCGTGCCCAGCAGTACGGCGTTACCCGCCGCGCGCATTCGTCGGGTCAGCTCTGTGCGCGAGAGATCCGCGCCTTGGCAGAGCAGCGGCCGCCCCTCTGCCCGCAGCACCGGCTCTAGGGTCTGCGCGACCGCGCGGAGGTCGGTGTAGCTGGTGAAGAGGACCAGGGAGCCGCCGCGCACCCGGGTGCAACAGAACGCCACGTAATCGGCAAGGATGTCGAGGGCGAGCCGGGCGTCCTTCGCAGAGGGCAGGGGCACATCCGCGGCAACATACACCCGCATGTTCCGCGCATAATCGAACGGCGAGCGTACGAGGCCCGTGCGGGCCTCGCCCGCGCCGAGGCGCTGTGCGAACGCGCCGACCTGCCCGCCCAGGGCGAGGGTAGCACTGGTGCAGACCACGGAGGTTCGCCGGCCAAATAGGTGCTGGCGCAGGGCCGGAGCGATCTCCAGCGGCGCGCTACGCAGGGTCACGATCGTCTGCTGCCGCCCGGATCGCTCCGCCCAGTACACGTGCCCCGGGGCACCCAGACTAAGCCATTCCGTCAGGCCGCCCTGAATGCCCTTCAGCCGCTGGCGTTGCTCCAGGAGTTCATCCCGGTCACGCCCTTCCTCCATCCGGTCCGCCTTTTCGGCCAGCAGGCGCTCCAGGGCCCCGAGCGGGCCTTCCAGCATCGGCGCCACGGGCTCGGCCTGGCGCAGGCGGACGACGCTCCGGGCGGCGAGCAGGGTGTCCGCGATCGAGGCGAAGAACTCCTCCGCCGCGGCGAGCGCGTCCTCCACGAGTTGTGGCCCGGCCGGATCCCCGAGCCGCCGCAGGAGCCCCCGGCGCGTGCGGGGATTATGGAGGTACTTCAGCGCGCGGTCGACGCCGAAGCTGGAGAGGCTGAGGCCGAAGTGGTCGGTGGCCACCTCGGGCACGGTGTGGGCCTCGTCCAGGACCACAAAGTCGTCCGCCAGTAGGACTCCGCGGGCGTCGGCCGGGGCCCCCTGGGCCTGCGCCCCGCCGGCATTAATCAGGGCGAAGAGGAGCGCGTGGTTCACGATGACCACGTTGGCCTGGCGGAGGCGCGCGCGGGCCTGCTGGTAGAAGCAGCGGTCCCCGTCGCAATGCTTGCGCGAGCAGGCTGAGGAATCCGCGCTCACGACGTCCCAGACCTCCGCCCGGGGCGGGGGGCGCAATTCGTGCCGCAGGCCGGTGCGCGTCTCCTCCGCCCAGTCGGCGAGGCGCTGCAGCTCATCGTACTCGGCGTCGGCGAGGAGGGTCGCCCGTTCGGCGAGGGCGTGCGCGAGCCGCGTGGTGCAGAGGTAATTGCCCTTGCCGACCAGCACCGTGGCCCGGAAATCCGCGTAGCGCGCCAGCTCCGGCGTGCCGCGGAACAGCCGCCGGCACTTCGGCAGGTCGCTCTCCTCCAGCTGCTCCTGCAGCGCGATAGTGTGGGTCGAGACGATTAGCGGCCGCGACTGGTCCACCGCGTGGATGATGCCCGGTACGAGGTAGGCGAGCGACTTGCCCACGCCCGTGCCCGCCTCGAAGAGCAGGGGCTCGTCGTCTGCCACGGCCCCGGCGACGGCCCGCGCCATCTCCTCCTGCTGCGGCCGGTGCTCTAGCCCGAGGGCGGAGCTCAGCCAGCCCTCCGCCGCGAAGGTGCGCGCGGCCAGCTCCGGCGCGAGGGCCGGCGGAGGCGGACTGGAATCGGTGTCGTCGCGGAGGCCGATCATCGCGGGTCGGCAAGGAAGCCCCGGCCCGCCGCCGCCCGCAATTGAAATTGCCGCCCGCTCCCCGCCGCCGCACCGTGCCACGATGAGCGAGCAAGCAGGCGCAGGGGAGGACTGGATCGCCGGGCTGGCCCGCTTCCTCAACGAGGAACAGGGGGTCAACGCGGTGCGGATCGACCCCGTCTCGCGCCGCGTTTCGGTCGCCACCTGGGGGCGCGCGCCGGTGCCGGGCCTCGAGGAACGGCTCGCGGCCGCGATCGCCGCCGTCACGACCCGCAGCACGGAGAACCCGGCCGCGACCCCCGCTGGGTTTCGCCTTCGCCGCGAGGGCGGGATGACCGAGCTCGGCCGCCTCGCTGGATCCACCGCGGAGAAACTCTGGCTGTGGCGCGAGATGGAGTGGCCGGAGATCCGGGCCGAGGCCGCGCCGGAGGAGCAGGAGTGGAAGTTCCTCGCTCTGCTCGCCACGCTCTGCGGCGCCGCCGGCCTCGCCGCCTCCGCCGCCGGGCACTTTCTCCCGGAATGGCCTTGGCTCGCGCGGGGCCTCTTCCTGCTCGCCCTCGCCGCCGGGGCCTGGGACGCCGCGATCGACACGTGGGCCAGCCTCCGGAAACGCGCGATCGACATCCATTTCCTGATGCTCGCGGTCGCGACCGGTGCGGTCCTCATCGGTGCCTGGGGCGAGGCGGTGCTGCTACTGTTCCTCTTCTCCGCCTCCGGCGCGATGGAGGGTTACGCCCTGCACCGGACCCAGCGCGAGGTCGGCTCGTTGCTGAAGTCCGCCCCGAAACAGGCCACGCTGCTCGACGCCGACGGCCGGGAACGCGAGGTCGCCGTTGAGGCGGTGCGCCCCGGCCAGCGGCTGCGCGTGCGCCCGGGACAGGCCTTCGCGGCGGACGGCAGCGTGGTCGCGGGCCGCAGCGCCAGCGACGAGTCCGCCCTCACCGGCGAGGCCAACCCCGTCCCGAAGGCCCCGGGCGATCCCGTCTACAGCGGCACGCTCAATCTCTGGGGCCAGGTGGACTTCGACGTCACCCGGCTCCCGGCCGAGAGTACGCTCCAGCGCATCATTCGGCTCATCCAGACTGCCCAGAAGCTGAAGGCCCCCAGCGAGCGCCTCACGGATCGTTTCGGCACCGGCTACACCTACCTCGTTATTGGCGGCTCCGCGCTGATGTTCCTCGTCTGGTGGCTCGGCTTCGGCCTGCCTGCGTTCGCTCAGGAAGGTGAGACGCGGTCTGCCTTCTACCGCGCGATGACCCTGATGGTGGTCGCCAGCCCCTGCGCCCTCGTGCTCTCGATCCCCTCCGCCATCCTCGCGTCCATCGCTTGGGGCGCCCGCCACGGCGTGCTCTTCCGGGGCGGCGCGGCCATCGAGCGGTTGGCCGATGTCGATGCCGTGGCCCTCGACAAGACGGGGACGCTGACGACGGGGGAGCTCGCCGTGGCCGGCTGCGAGAGCTTCCCGCCGGGCCGCGAACGCGAGGTGCTGGAGCTGGCCTATGCGCTCGAGGCGAAGTCCCAGCATCCGATCGCGCGGGCGATCGTCCGCCATGCCCAGGCCCACGGTGTCCGCGAGCTGCCCGTGGACGACTTCCGGTCCCTTACCGGCCAGGGCGTCCAGGGCAGGGTGGGGGAAACGACGCTGCTGCTCGGGCGCCGCGAGTTGCTCGAGGCCGGCCCGCTGGCCGCGTGGGCCCGGCAGCTCCCGCCCGCCGACGCGGACCTCAGCGAGGTCTGGGTCCTCGGCCGCGACCTCGTCGGCCGCATCCTGCTGCGCGACCAGATCCGCGCGGAATCCCGCCGCGTGCTGGAGGAACTCAGCCGCGCCGGCATCCGCACGGTGATGCTGACCGGGGACCGCCGTCACGCCGCCGAGGCGGTGGCGCGGGAGCTTGGGGTTTCCGAGGTGCGGGCGGGGCTCAGCCCGGAGGACAAGGTGGCCGCGATCCAGGCGCTGCGCGCCGAGGGCCGCGTGGTCGCGATGGTCGGGGACGGGGTCAATGATGCGCCCAGCCTCGCGGCCGCGGACGTCAGCGTGGCGATGGGGGCGCGCGGCAGCGACGCGGCCCTCGAGCAGGCGGAGGTGATCCTGATGCACGACCGCATCGACAATTTCCTCGCGGCCGCCCGGCTGAGCCGTCGGGCGCGCGCGATCATTCGCCAGAACCTAGCCATTTCCCTCGGGGTGGTCCTCGTGATGGTCTTGGCCACGACCGTCGGCGTGGTCCCGCTGTCGATCGGCGTCGCGGCCCACGAGGGTAGCACCCTCGTGGTCTGCCTCAATTCCCTGCGGTTGCTGTTCGGCCGGGCGGGGTAACTTTGGCCCTTCCGTCCGCGTCCCCGCCCCTGGTCCCGCCATTTCCCTCGCTGATGAAAACCGCCGTTCCGCCGCTCATCCTGATCCTCGCTGGTTTGCTGCTGGCGGGCTGCACTTTGCCCTCCTCGCGCCGGGTGGTGCCCGCGGGACAGGCGAACGTCCTGCAGCGCAGCGACCTCGGGGTCGTCACCAGTGTGCGCGAGGTGAACATCGAGGGCCGGCGCACCGGCCTCGGGACCCTCGGGGGCGGGATGGTGGGGGCGGCCGCGGGCAGCGGGGGCCGGGGCGTGGGCGGTGCGCTGGTGCAGGCCTCGGCGGCCGTGGCCGGTGCGGTGGCCGGTCAGGCGGTGGAGGAGGCGGCGACGCGCCAGCGGGCGCAGGAGATCACCGTGCGGCTGGAGGATGGCAGCACCGTCACCGTCGTGCAGGAGGCCTCCACGGGGCTCTTTATGGACGGCGACCGCGTGCGGGTGCTGCACGGCGGCGGCCAGGCCCGGGTGACGATGGCGGTGCCCTGAGCAGACGCTTGGCGGCAGTGCCATGCCGGGCCATGGCCCCCGGCCGCTTTTCCCGCCGGGCTGGCCGCCCGGTCTCCGGGCGTGGCTTGGTCCGGCCGTGGCTCGGGCTGCCAAGGGGTGCCCGGGGTGAAGAGGCGCGATTCAGCACCTCATCCCTCTCGAGGTGGCGCAGAGGATGTATCGCGATCAAGGGTGGCCAGTTCGAGAGCTCCCGTGGCTCGAACTCCGTTGGGTGGTGTGACGGGTCGTTCCGGTTTTTTTCCTCCGCGAGCCCAGGGGCGGTTGGCGCGGCGAGGGTGGGCGCGCGCGAGCCGACGCTGCCCCGCGAGGCAACTTGCCGTCGTCCAGACCGATGCGCCCATCGTGGCGAATTTGCGCTGGCGCCGAAGCGCCGGATTGGTCCCGGGGGCAAAGACACCCCGCCGGGCGGCGTTGATCCTGCGCGACCACGGGAGCGGGCGGGAAGCGGCGCTCAACTGGCGGGTGGCCATGGGAAAACGGCTTGCCATCCGAACCTTTGATTTTGTTGCCTACGGAATGATCCCTTCACTCCCCGCGCTTCGCCTCTTCGGCGCCCTCGTGGCGCTATGGGTCCTCCCCGCCGGTCTCCACGCCGCTGCCGCCACTGAACTGGGTGAGGCGGCAGGTTCGATTTCTGTCCCGGGAACGAGATCCGAGGCGGAAGTACAGGACGTGGTCGTCAGGGCTTTGGTTGGCAGGCAGTGGGAGGTCGTCTCGAAGGGCCCGGACCGCGTGGTGGGCTACCTGAAGCACCGCGGCAATGAGGCGACGCTGACGATCGTCTATTCCGCCGCGAAGATCGACCTATTCTGCGTGGGTTGGAAGATCGACAAGGCCGGCGTTCGTCAGAAGCCTGAACAGCCGAAAGGCTGGCTGAATTACATCAAGGCTGATATCTCGAAGATCCTCAGCCGGACGGGCGCTGCCGCGCCCTGATTTGCGAAGAAGTTTACGGATCGCCAACTCCGGCCAGGCCAAGTCCTCCCGCACCCGCTCACCCCCGGTTCGTTCCCCTGCCTCCAGTCTGGTTTGGCAGTCACTTCCCCGTCCCGCCTTTCTGTTCCTGATGGCCGGCTGATCCCCGTGGGCATTCCTCTCCGATTGCCGGCCGGAAATCTTGCGGATCTGCGGTAACAACCCTGCTGCATGTCATCCAATCATCCTTCCCTGCCGCCCGGCAATTTTGTCGGAGGAAAGTTCGTGTCCGCTGAACGTACTGAGTGACTATGGAGACTGCGACCAGTCCGGATGAAAAGTGGGATGTGATAGTGATCGGCGGCTCCCTGGCAGGGGCAGCCACCGCCTCCCTGCTTCTGCGACGCGACCCGGGGCTTCGCATCCTGATCCTGGAGCGCTCCGCCCGTTTTTCACGCCGGGTTGGCGAATCCACGGTAGAGATCAGCGCGTTCTTCCTGGGGCGAGTACTTGGTCTCACCGGGCACCTGCTGGAGAGCCACCTTCCCAAGCAGGGAATGCGTTTCTGGTTCACCAATGAGCGTGCCCGGTCGATCGACCAGTGCAGCGAGACGGGGCCGCGCTACAATGTGCGTCTCCCGGGCTACCAGGTGGACCGTTCGGTTCTCGACGAGCACCTCCTAGCCAAAGTGGTGGGCGAAGGTGCGGTGGCGCGGCGGTCCGTGCGGATCCGTCGCGTCCAGTTGGTCGAGGGCGGAAGGCAAACCGTGAGTTGGGAGGGCGCGGACGCGATGCCCAAGGTGGCCCACGCCCGGTGGGTGGTGGATGCTTCCGGGAGTGCGGCCCTGCTGGCGCGGCAGGAGGGTTGGCTGGTGCAGAATCGGGCCCACCCCACTGCCGCTTGCTGGAGCCGGTGGTCAGGCGTCAAGTCATTGGATGGTCAGGAATTGGGTGCGCGATATCCGGCGTGGATGGGCAAGGTGAAAGGTTTGCGCTCCACCGCCACCAATCATATCGCGGGTCTCGGGTGGTGGGCTTGGTTCATCCCGCTCAAGGGAGGGGATGTCAGCGTCGGCGTGGTCTATGACCAGCGGATCACGGAGCTGCCCCCGGGGCCCTCGCTGGGATCCCGGCTGAAGGCGATGCTCGACCAGCACCCCGCGGCAAGGGAGATGCTCGCGGAAGCGCACTGGCGCGAAGGCGACGTGCATTTCCGCCGCAACCTGGCCTACAGCAGTTCGACTTTCGCGACCGACGGCGCGGTTCTGGTGGGTGACGCAGCTGGCTTCATGGATCCCTTCTATTCGCCGGGGATGGACTTTGTCGCGTACTCCGCGACCGCGGCCGCCGCCCTGATTCGCGATGGCTTGCGGGGCCGTCCGGTTCCCCCCCGGGTAAGCCGGCACAACGCGGAGTTCGCGCTGAGCTACCAGCGGTGGTTCGACGCTGTTTACCGGGACAAGTATTTCTACATGGGTGATCAGGAGTTGATGACGCTGGCCTTCCGGCTTGATCTGGGACTGTATTACTTGGGGATGGTGGCGCCGGCGTTCCTGCGTGGGGAGCAATCGCTGGAGCATCCGCCTTTCACCCATCCGCGGTCCGCGTGGGCTTTCCGACTGATGTCCTGCTACAACCGCCGTTTCGCGGCCATTGCCGAGTCGCGGCGGAGGCGGGGAACGTGGGGCCAGCGGAATGACCGGGTGTTCTTCGGGTTCACCAGTTACGAGTTCAACCTCCGATTGCCCTTCCGGGTCGTGGGCCTCCTGGGTTCTTGGCTGCGGCTGGAGTTGCGGGAAGGTTGGCGTTCGTGGTTTTCCCGCGCCAAGGAAACGCGCGCCCCGACGCTGCCCTTGACGCTCTCCGTGGAATCAAGTTAGGGGGCCTTCGTGTCATATGGAAAAAAGCCCCTCACTCCCGGAGCCCTCTTCGAGCAATACGGTCCGCAAAGAGCCCCTGTGTGATTTTCCGGAGGAGGTCCGGGAGGCCTTCCGTCGCCTGCGCGAGACCGGGGATCCGGCGGCTGCGGACACGGTCGTGCTCGCCATCGTGGCTGAGCATATGCCCCGGAAGGGCGTCCCCATCTCCGATCAATCGGCCCTGGTCGCCGACCTCGGGTTTGATTCCTTCGCGATCACGGAGATGATCTTCTTTGTGGAGGAGCTCTTTGAGGTGAGCATCTCGAACGCCGAAATCCTCGGGGTCAGCTCCGTGGCGGACCTCCGGGAGTTCGTCCGCGCCAAGCTTGCCAGCCGGGAGCCTCGCCCCGAATGAAGCGGCGCGCGGCCATCACCGGCATCGGCTTCATCACCAGCATCGGCAACGACCGGAAAGAAGTTTCGCTCAGTCTCCGCGAACTGCGGTCCGGCATCGTCCCCGTCCAGTTCCTCGGGAACCCGAATCTTCCGGTCAAGGTGGCCGGCACGGTCAAGGGGTTCGAGGTGGAATCCCCTCGCTGGCGGGATTGGCGCTTTCCCGAGCGCTACGCCGGTCTGGCGCGCGAGACCTTGCGGAGCTTGGCGCCCCACGGACTCTACGCGCTGTGCGCGGCGGAGCAGGCGATCGAGGACGCGGGCATCACGCGGGCGGATCTCGTGGATGGCGCGACCGGACTGTACTGTGCTTCCGCCGGTTCGGCGTTCCTGCTGCACCATCATCTGGCGCATATGCACGCGGTGCGGGGTGAGCGAGGCAACCCGATGGGGGTGGTGGCTTCGATCGCCGGGACGGTGAACTTCAATCTTGCCGCCCACTTCGGCATCCGCGGCGCGGTCGGGGGCTTCGCCGCCGCCTGCGCCTCCTCGAGCCATGCGCTGGGCTTCGCACTCGACGAGATCAGGCTGGGGCGGCAGGAGCGGATGCTGGTGGTCGGGGCGGAGGAGGTGAACGCGGAGACGGTTTTGCCCTTCGCGGGAATGCGCGCTCTCTCGGTCAATCCGGATGCGCGATCTGCCTCCCGCCCGTTCGATCACGGCCGGGATGGCTTTGTGGCCGCCGGCGGCGCGGTTTGTCTGGTGCTGGAAAGCCGCGAGGCCGCCGATCGCCGGGGCGCGAAGGTTTACGCCGAAGTCATCGGCTGGGGTCAGGCCGCCGACGGGCACAACGTGGCGATCTCGCACCCGGAGGGGGCTGGTTTGGCGCAGGCGATGCGCCGGGCGCTGGCGGACGCCGGGCTTGGGCCTTCAGCGGTGGACTACGTCAGCGCCCACGCCACCTCCACGCCCGCCGGTGACCGCTCTGAGGCGATCGCCCTCGGGGCGGTTTTCAGCGCGGCCGGGGCGCGTCCGCGTGTCAGCAGCACCAAGGGCATCACCGGACATCCTCTCTCCCTCTCTGGAGTGATGGAGGCGGCCTTTTGCGCGCTGTGCCTCGACGAGGGATTCATCCCCGGCAACGCCAATCTTCGCGTGCAGGATCCGGCCTGCGAGGGTCTGGATCTGCCCCGGGAAAGTCTCGCCGCGCGCCCGACGGTCGCCCTGAACAACAGCAGTGGTTTCGGCGGCAGCAACGTGTGCCACGTCCTGCACGCGGGCCGAACCTGACTGCGGGCCGCGGGTGGGACATCACGCTCCGGAATCCCCCGCGGCTTCCCCCCGCCTCGCGCGCTTAACCGGGCTTGCACGCCGCCCCCATCCTTTCTTGGCTGATCTATCCCGCCATGCCCGATCCACTCGTGTCCCGCCTCAAATCGCTGGTCGTCGCCACGCTCAAGCTCGAGGATATTACGCCGGATCAGATCGCCGACAATGAACCGCTGATCGGCTCGGGTTTGAATCTTGATTCGATCGATGCCCTCGAGCTGGTCGTCACTCTGGAGAAGGAGTTCGGGATCAAGATCGGCAGCAGCGAGGAGTCGCGCGCGGCGCTGGCGAGCATCGCCCACCTCGCGGAGTTCATTCGCGCGCGCGCGGATCCGGCCAAGCTTCCGCGCTGAGCCTCCTTGCCGACCTTGATCCCGAGCCCTCCGTTCACGACTGAAGTGAGGATTGAGGCGTGCGAATGCCTCACCGCCTTCGGGGGTACCGGGGAGACCGTGCGGGCCCTGTTGGCGGGTAGGGTCGCGTTGACTCCCCAGGCGGTCCTCGGATCCGCCGGCGGAGAACTGGTTCCCTTGGCGTTGCTCCGGGAACGCTCCTTCGAGGAGTCGGCCCCGCCGAACTGGCTGCCTGCGCTGGAGGCCCTCGCCGCGCAGGTGCCCGGGGAGGGATGGGGAACTGCCCGGCGGCCGGTCGTTATCTCCAGTAGTAATTTCGGCGTCGGCAGCCTCTACGCTTATCGCCGGACGGGCGACGCCGCGCATCTTGCCTATGGCACCCCCCACCTGTGCGTCGACTGGCTCGCCCGCCAGCTCGGCTGGGGGCCGAATTTCACGACCATTTCTCACGCCTGTGTCTCGGCCCACCTGGGTATCCTGCACGCCTCGCGCCTTTTGCACTCCGGGATGGCCGAACGGGTCCTGGTCTTCTCCTTCGACTTTCTGAGCCCCTTCGTGGCGGGTGGATTTCATGCCCTGCGGATTCTGAATGGCGGCTTCCCCGCGCCCTACGCGGTCCGGCCCAACGGCTCGATCGGATTAGGCGACGGGGCTGCCTTCGCCGTCCTGAGCAAGCGGGGAGGGGATTTCGTGATCCGGGCGCAGTCCGTACATAACGAGATGCACCACTTCACCGCCAATCAGGCCGACGGTCAGGGATTCTCCGCGTGCCTGTTGCCCCTGCAATCCGCGGCCGCCGGCATGCGGCTCTGGCTCAAGGGCCATGGCACCGGCACCCTCGAGGCTGGCCGGCTGGAAGCCGATGCGCTTGCTGGGATCTTTCCGGAGGCCGGACTGGTGGGCTGGAAAGGGAGCCTCGGGCATACCCTCGGCAGCTGCGGCCTGGTGGAGCTTGCGATCGCCTGTTCGTCGATCCGGGACGGACGGGCGCCGGGCACCGTCGGCGGAGGGCAGCCCAGCTTTCATGCTGGCGTGGCCCTGCAACCGTTTTCCACCCGGGAAATGGATGGCGTCGTGTGTGCCAGCAACGCGTTCGGCGGCGCCCACGCGGCGTTTCTTCTGAGCCATGATTGAGCAGTACCTCCACGCCATCAGCCTGGTAGAGGCGAGTCATGAGGACTTGGCCGCCACCCGGGAAAGGGTCCGCGATCGCTTTCCCCGCGGAGCGACCCGGCGGATGACACAGCTGGGCCTGCTGGTCAGTTCCACCCTCGATGCCTTGTCGCCTCAGCCCGAGGACACCCTCATCTACGCCTCCGCTTATGGGGAAACCTGCGCGCTCGAGGGATATCTGGAGAGCTTCCCCACTCCCAGTCCGACGCTCTTCCAGACCTCAATCCATCCCAGTGCCGTGCAGCAGGCGATGATCGGACGGCAGTCCCCGGTCCGGGAGTTCCTGCCGCTGACGGGCCGGCGGCATCTGGTCGGAGGCGCCCTCATCCCCGCGCTCATCTCCCCGGCGACGCGGGTGCTCCTGTGCGCGGGCGAGGAGAAGGGCACCTGGCTGCTGGAGCGGGGCATCGCCAGCGATCGCAGTTTCGCCCTGGCGATCGACCTTCGCCGCGAGCCCAACGGGGCGCTCGCCCGGTTCGGCGTCACCCCGGTTCCCGATGATGTGCCCATGTCGGACCTTGGGCTCGGGGCCTTCTTTGACGGCCTGCGGGATCGCCGTGACCTCGAACTGGTGGCTGCTCCCGGACTCCTGGTCGGTCTCTCCTGGTTGTGAGCGGGGTCATGGAGCGGATGGGTTCTCCGGAAAACGCGGCGCCTGTCCGCAACCCGGGCCCCGCCTGGGGCTACCGTTTTCTTATCGCCTGCGACGCGATCTTGCCGGAACTGATCTTTCGACCCTTGCGCTGGCTGGGAACCCTGGTCGCTGTGCCGCTGCTGTCCGATCGACGGCGCCACTCCGAGGCCTATTTGGAGACGATCCTGGCCCGACCGCCCAGCACGCGGGAAGTTCTGCGCCATTTTTTCGCCTTTGAGGAGTTCCTGATGCTGCGCTTGCGCATCGCGCGTGGCCGTCCGCATCGCGGAGTGCTGGCCCCCGACGCGCTCGGGTTCCACGAGTTGATGTTCTCGGGCGAACAGGCCCTCCTGGGGTCCTTTCATGTCGGGCATTCCGACCTGATCGGCTTTCTCGTCGGTCCCCAGGAAAGGCGGAAAGTGTTCATGGTGCGCCAGCGCGTCGGGAACTCTCTCGATACCGAGATTCTGGGCAGCCAATTCCGTCAGTGGGTCAGCTACATCTGGGTGAACCGTCCCGAAAACCTACTATTCGCCATCAAGGATGCGATCGCCGCGGGGGGCTCCGTCGCCATGAAATGCGACCGGACCGAGTTCGGATCGAAGGCCGAGGAATTCCTGTTCCTGGGTGCGCGCAGGTCGTTCCCGCTGTCGATTTATCACCTTTCCATCCTCTTTCGCCTGCCCGTGGTCCTCGCGGTCGGGCTTCCCGCCGGCCCGGGGTGCACGCGCGTCCACAGCTCGCCCATTTTCCGCCCCGACGGGTCCGGCAAGGCGGAGAATCTGGGGCGGGCCCGCGCCCACTTCCAGGAGTTTCTGGCGCGACTCGAGGACCAGCTGCGCGCGGATCCCTTCCTCTGGTTCAACTTCGCCCCGCTCCCAGCCACCGGCCGATGAAGATTCCGCGGAGACTGGCGAGATTGTACCACTACCCGGTGAACCTGCTCTCCTGGGCGATCTTTGCCCTGGTGGGGCTGGTCCTGAACGCGCTCTGCGCCCCGCTGTTGCTGCTGGGCGCCCGGCCCCGTCTGGGGGCGCTGGTCCGCGACTTGATCCGAAGGCTTTTTGTCGCGTGGTGCGGATGGCTGGGATTCACTCGTCTGGTCCGCGTCCGGTTCCACGGCTTCACGGCTCAAGCGATGGCAGGACCCGCGGTCTATGTCTCGAACCATCCCGGACTCATGGACGCCACCTTCCTGCTCTCCCGTCTCCCGGACACGATCTGCATCTTCAAGCCAGCCGTGATGCGGAATCCGGTTCTCGGTCCCGCGGCCCTGATGGCGGGCTATGCCTCCGGGGGGAGTGGCTTGGATTTGCTCCGGGAAGTCACCGACCGGATCAAAGCCGGTCGCTCGCTGCTCATCTTTCCCGAAGGGACCCGCACCGCGCAGGACGTCCGCCTGAACCCATTGCGCCCCGGGTTTGCCCTGATCGCCGCCCGGGCTCGCGTTCCCATCCGGGTGATCCTCATTCACGCCCCCCGGGATTTGCTGCCCAAGGGCTGGCCGTGGTGGCGTCCGCCGGCTTTCCCGGCGCAGGTCGATCTGACCTTGGGCCCGGAACTGGCTTCCGCGCAGGCCTGCAATGCCCGGGATCTGACGGAGCGGGTCGCGCTTGCGCTCTCCACCGGGCTCGCCTCACCCTTTCCCCTCACGGCCCCTGCGCGGCCCCTTGTCCAACTTGAGGAGTGAAGTCAGAACCCCCAGAGACGTCCGCGCGTGATCCTTTAGGTTGTGTTGCCGCCGGACCCCGGCCGGCCGCCCACCCGTTCCTGCCGGCCCAGTGGGCGGTGCCCGCCGGGCAAGCGTGATCCCCGGCCCTTGCCCTCATGCCAGCCTCAACGACCCACCTAGTACTCATCCCCGCCTTCAACGCCGGGAACCGTCTGGTCACCACGCTCCTCTCGGCGCTGGAGGAATGGAGCCCGGTCTGGGTGGTCGACGATGGCAGCACCGATGGAAGTGTGGATGCCGCGCTGCGGCTGGCGGAGCGGGATCCCCGGGTGCGCGTGCTCGTCCGGCCGCGGAACGGCGGCAAGGGTGCCGCGATCGAAACCGGCCTTGCAGCCGCCTTGGCCTCTGGCTTCACCCACGTGCTGACCTTGGACGCGGACGGCCAGCATCCGTCGCACCAGATCGGGCCCTTCATGGAGGCGTCCGCGGCTCGCCCGGAATCTCTGGTGTTGGGCCGGCCGGTTTTCGGCCCCGAGGCTCCCCGGGTGAGACTCCACGGGCGCAAGCTGAGCGTCTGGCTGGCCTGGGCCGAAATCCTGGGACCGGGAATCGACGATCCGCTGTTTGGATTCCGCGTCTATCCGGCGGACGCCCTCCGGCGTGCCTTGGCCGAGACCCGGTTCGCGCGCGGCTTTGACTTTGACCCGGAGGTGGCGGTCCGGATGGCTTGGCGAGGGGTTCCCCTCTTGAACCTGGCCGCGCCCTGCCGCTACCTGGCGCCGGAAGACGGGGGCGTCTCCCACTTCAAGTACGTGCGCGACAACGTCAGGCTTTGCTCGCTTCACGTCCGGCTCCTCACCCAGCTCTTCCTGTGGCGATGGATTGCGGTGTGGCGGGCGCGCGGCGCGCGGCGCGGAGGACTTTCTCGATGAACACGATCCAGCGGTCTGCTCCCCGGGCTCCCGCCGCGCGCCCGCTCGCGCTGCTGCTGGCTGCCGCAGCCGTCCTGGCCTCGGCGCAACCGCCGGTAGGAGAAGGGGCGGAGCAGGGTTTTGTCCGCATCGAGCCTGCGCGGGACGCGGACTGGAGGGCTTTGTTCGCGGGGCTCGCCTCGCCGGGCAACCGGCAAGCCAAATTCGAGGAACGCAGGTATTTCCCTTTCCGGCGCGATCCCGTGGTGCTGAGCGGCGAGATCCGCATCTCCCCGGGAAGAGGACTCAGCCTGAGTTACTTGGCTCCCGCCCGGAACGTGGTGATCGTGGATGGGAAGGGGTTGCTGTTACGGAATGAGGTGGGGGAGGAGCGCGAGGCCCCGCCGGACGACCGGATCCGTACCGCGGCCTCGACTTTGGCCAGACTGCTGCAGGTCGACCTGGCGGCGCTGGGGCAGGACTTTGAGATTCACGGCCGACGTGAGGGATCAACCTGGTCCCTCCTGCTGCGCCCGCGCCAAGAGGCCCTGGCTGGGATCGTCGGGCGAATCGGTCTTGCCGGAGAGGGCACCGCGATGCGGCGCATCACGATGGGCAGGTCGGCTGCCCAGCGGATCGAGATCGAGATCACCGATGCGCGGGATGGGTTGTTGTTCACCGCGGACACGTTGCGGCAGTTCTTCAGGTGATCTCTCTCTGAAGATGCGCGCCCCCTTATCCCTTTCGTTTCCTGGTTCTGCGCCTCCCGTGCCGGCCGAGGCCTGGGGCCGGCACGGGGCCCGCGCCCCGCGTTTCCGGGCCAGCCGCGAAGCCTCGTGCGACCGCCCGGGTGGAACATGATCAGGGCTGGAATCACCTCCAGGCTTGCGGTTCGCGCCGTGCTCGTCGCGTTCGCGCTCGGCAGCGCGGCGTGGCTGGGCTGCCTGGACTATGCGGCGAAGATTTCAACCAGTGTCCTCGAACTGATCCCCCCCGGGGAGCAGACCCGGGAGGTGCTCGTGATGCGATCGCTCGCGGAAGGCCCGCAGGCGCAGGTGTTGCTCTTTGCTCTGGCAGATCGGGACGCTCCCCAGCGCTCATTGGGCGCCTTGGCCACGGCGTTCGCCGATGAGTTACGGCGTTCACCGGCGATTGCGGAGGCGGTCGCGCTCGGGGTCCCAGCCGCGGACGAAGCTCTCGGTCGGGCATTGTTTGAGCACCGTCTGCGGTGGCTGCTTCCTGCCTGGCTCGCCCGCATGCACCGGGAGTACAATGGAGGCCCAGGGAACGAGGCCGGTTTTCCGGCTTGGATGGCAGAGCGTGCGGCCGCCGACTTGGAGCGTTTCCTTGCACGCCCCGAGGCGGTTGGCATGCAGGAGCTGCTGTCGCGCGACCCTCTGCTCCTGCTGCCCACGCTGGCCCATGAGGGCGAAAAGATGCTCCCGCTCGGGGGTTCCGGCCGGGAGGGCCTGATCTGGGCCCGGATGCGCGGCTCCCCCTTCAGCGAGGAGGGGCAGAGTCCCGTCTTCGCCGCCATCGAACAGGCGCGGGTGGCCGCCGGGATCGATCGCGAAGGGCTGGAGCTCAAATGGACCGGACTGAATCGCTTCGCCGCGGCCAGCCGTGCGCGCATCGAGTCGGAAGTCCGGTGGCTGAACCTTTTCTCGCTCGTCGCGGTCGTCCTGTGCAGCCTCGTTTTCGTCCGGCGGATCCTGCAGCTGCTCCACCTGGTGCCGGTCATGCTGCTCTCGTTGCTGGGGGCCTGGACGGTCACCACCCTGGTCTTCGAGCGCACCCACATCCTCGTCTTTGTGCTCGGTTCCGTGCTCGGCGGCGTGGCGATCGACTATGGCTTCTACCTTTTCATGCAGTCGGACGCCTACGAGGGCGAACCCTACGGCCGGAAGTTGAGACGCCTGCTGCCCTCCCTGCTGGCCAGCTGCCTCACCACGACCCTCGGTTTCCTGCTGCTGCTCTTTTCGGACCTGCCGCTCATTCGTCAGCTCGGGGTGTTCGTCGCGGCCGGTCTCCTCTGCGCCCTCGGCGCGGCGATGCTGTATTTCGCCCAGCTGGAACGGCCCCGGCTCGAGGCGCGGTGCTTTCCCCCACCGCCGGGATTCCTCCGCTCGCGGCGCGGCAGGAATTTGTGCCGCGCGTTGGCCGCCTGCGCGGCGGCGGTGGCTCTCGCGGGCCCCTGGTTCGTGACATGGCGTGATGATATCCGGCAGCTGGACCTGCCGGCGGACGACCTGCGGGCGAATGACGCCGCCGTCCGGTCCTTGTTCGGGGATCAAGCGGATGGATCGGTCTTTCTCACGGCCGCGCCCTCCCTGGCCGAGGCCCGTCGCAAGCTGGAGGAGTTTCACGCGTGGATCGCGAACGGCGGGGACCGGAGTCGCGGGGTGAGCCTGGGTCTGATCGTTCCCACGGAGCAGGCGGTGAAGGCACTGCGCGGGCACCTGGCCTCCCTTGAGGCTTTCCCGGCCGAATTCCGCCAGGCGCTGGGCCGCAAAGGGATGACCCCCGACTACTTCCAGCCCTTCCTGGAGGATTGGCGTCAAATGCTCGGGCAGGCGGCCGAAGGCGATTACCAGGCTCTGGTGGCCGAGATTGACCAGAAGTTGAGCGGACCTTTCGCGTTGCTGGCGAACCTCCGCTCCTCGCCGTATTGGTTCCTGACCAAAACCGCGGCGCGCGGCCCTGCCGCGCCGCCGGCGGAATTGGGCACCATCGGGCTCGACCAGCTCGGCTCGCTCAATGAACTCTTCCGGCGGTACCGCTGGTCGGCGCTCTGGCTGAGCCTCGCCGGGCTGGGGCTGGTGATCGCCAGCGTGTTCTGCATTTACCCCTCTCGCCGCGGACTGCGCATCGCGTTGATTCCCGCCAGCTCGTGTTTCCTGATCTTCGGGGCCTTCGGCATCGCGGGGCAGCAGCTCAACCTTTTCCACCTGCTGGGTGCCTTCCTGGGCATTTGCCTGTCGCACAACTACGCGATCTTCTCCGCCGAAACCTCCGCGACCGCCTCGTCGCCCCCGGTGCCGGTGCGTCTCTCCGCGGTTTCGACCGCGGCTTCCTTCGGGGTCCTCGCCTTCAGTGGCATCCCCGTCGTGAGCGCGCTCGGCCTCACGGTCAGCCTGATCGTACTCACTGCCCTCGTCGTGATTGAAGCGGAGACGTTCGCGGGTCCCGGCCGCCCATGAGCGCCAGCCTCCTGCATGCCTGGCGCCGCACCGTGCGCGCCGCACCTGACGCAATCGCCCTGATCGACCCGGCCGCGGGGGGGGCATTCACCCGCCGGCAATTGGATCTTCTGGGGGACCGTTGGGCGCTGGAACACGGCGCGGGACTGGCCGCCCAACCGGTGGCGATGTGTGAGCCCAACGGGGGCGATTGGTGGCGCGTGTTCCTGGGGCTGCTGAAGGCGGATGCGGTCATCGTGCCCCTCGATGCCGGCGAGCCGCCCGCGGCGCAGGCGGCATTGGCTGCCACCGCGGGTGCCGCGAGGCTTTGGTCGGCCAAGGGCTGGCGCCCGGCGACCCTCGGGCGTAAGCCGGCCCGCGATGGCCGCCGGCTCGTCAAATTGACCTCGGGTTCCACCGGACTCCCGCGGGCGCTGCCCTTCACCGATGCCCAGATGATGGCGGACGGCCGGCAGATCTGCCGGGGGATGGGGATCACCGGGCGCGATCTCAACCTCGGCATCATTCCATTCGGCCACTCCTACGGGATGGGCAACCTGGTGCTTCCTCTGGTGCTGCAAGGCACGGGCGTGGTCTGCGAGGCGTCGCCTTTGCCCCAGGCCATCGCGCGCGCCGTCGAACGCTGGCGGCCGTCCGTGTTTCCGGCGGTCCCCGCCATCCTCCGCGCCCTGGTCGAAGCCGAGGTGGCGCCGGACCAGCTGGCCCCGCTCCGGTTGGTCATTTCCGCGGGTTCGCCTTTGGCCCGGGAGGTCGCCCAGGCTTTTTATGAGCGCTTCGCCCGACGGGTGCACAACTTTTACGGTTCGAGCGAAACTGGCGGCATCTCGTACGATCCGGCGGGCGAGGCCGCGACCTCGGACGGAAACGTGGGCCTGCCCTTGCCGGGAGTGTACCTTTCCTGGGAGCCCGCGGGCAGGTTTAGCGTCTCGAGTCGCGCGGTCCTCACTTTGGGCAACCGCCGGCGCGGACGCGCGGGGGTGGGGGCGCATCGGCCCGCGGACCGGGCCCGGCGCAAACCGAACGGGGAAATCCTGCTGCTGGGCAGGGCTGGGCGAATGGTCAAAATTGCCGGACGAAGGCTCGATCTCTCGGAGGTGGAGCGCGCCCTCCGGAACACCGTAGGAGTAAAGGACGCCTTCGTGGCTCCCGAGCCGAACCGCCCCGACGCCCTCGTCGCGATCGTGGCCACCTCCTTGTCCGGCGGGCAGCTGCGCCGCGATCTCCAGACTCGGCTGGCCTCCTGGAAAGTGCCCAAACGCTTCCTGGTGCTGGCGCAGTTCCCTCTGACGGCGCGTGGCAAGACGGATACCGGACGACTGCGTCAGCTCTTGGCTGGCGCTGCCGTCTAGCCCGCCCTCCTTCGGCTTCCCGCGCGCCCGCGCGGTCGGATCAGGGCGTCCCCGCCGGTGCTTTCGCCGGGACGATGGGTCGCGCCGGCGGTGCGGCGACGCCCGTGAATGCATCGCCGGTCACCTGGGCCGCCTCCCAGCCGCGATCATGATCCAGTCCGGTGGTCCACCAGGTGTGTGCATCCAGGTGCAGGGGCCCGAGGACGCGCTCGTGGAAACGGGTGGGGAGCAGGAAGCCCGCCACTTCACGGTAGTCGAGAAACGTCGTGTCCACGTGGGCGCCTTTGGTCGTTTCAAACCCGTTCAGGGTCATGTGAACGCGAAAAAGGCGGAAGGTTTCGAAGTCGATCCAGAGCACCACCCGGTCCTCGGCGGCATCGCCGAACCCGGGCGTCAGCGCCCCGATGATGCGGTGATAGCGCCGCCCGCCCTCGGCCGCCTCCGGCAACGGCCGCCAGGCGTTCACGCGCTCAAGGAAGAAGGTCGGTCCGAAATGAAACATCCGAAAGGCGTCATTGGTCATCGCGGTGGCGCTAAGCTTGGCGGGATCCCGCTCCAATTCCCCGTTGTAGCGCACCGCTTCGATCCTGCCCGCCCGTCGCACCACCTGCTTGACCCCCGAGGGTCCGGTGTGCCGCACCACATAGAGTCCCTCCGCAGGGCGATAGCGTTCCTCGGACCGGACGCGGAACGCGGAATCGGTCACCAGGGGTTGGATGCGTTGGATCAGCGCGAACCAGTGGCCGTCCGTGGCCAGATTGAGGTCACCGGGATGCCGCCGCAGGTCGCCTCCATGTGCGGCCAGGCAGCGTTCGAAGATCATCCGCGCTGAGTTGCCGTCCTCCGCCGACCCGTCCACGGGGAGCACCGGAAAGGGCGCGACGCGCAGAACGACACAACCGGACAAGCCGAAGCAGGCGAGCAGGCCGGCCAGAAGGAGGAGGGGGAGTCGAGAGGCGACTCCACGCGCTAGGACTCCGATAACGTTCGTAAAGAAAGTCACAAAAGTGAGGAGCCCTATTCCTGTCATGAGCGGAGTCAGCGCGGATCCCTGCTTGTACACCCTGTCATGCGATCAAGGGGAGGCCGTCACGCGACAGCCTCTACGCCCGCCTGGGTTCAGGCAAGCGTCTCTGGAGGCGGAAGTTCGCCAGGCGGTTTAGGTCAGTTTTGCCCGCGACGTCTCCGCTTCCGCCGTCGTGTCGGGCGGCGCCCGGCATTTGAATTCCCGAATGCCCCCCGGCTTGCCGCTCAGATCGGGCTCCCTACCAAGGTGGCCTCAATCTCCACGGTCAGCTCCGCCCGGCAGATGTCGGCATGCAGGTACGTGACCCGGTCCGCGGGGCGCACGAGGAGACGGTGCAGGACATCCCTGGTCGTCCCGAGGTCGTTTGGCTGCCGGAGGTAGACCTTGAAATGGCGGGTGGCTCCCGCGGCGGCACCCAGATCCTCGCCCCACCCGCTCGCTTTCGAGATCAGCCGCAGGTTTTCCAGCGTGCAATCGATTTGGGGCAGGAGCTGATCGGGAAAACACGTCCGGTGCCCTTTGATGGCAGCCGTTCCCGAGATGAAGGCCCACTTCGCCCCGCCCACCTCGGCGACCGTGGCACGGGCGAAACTCGGCGAACGGGGACCGTGCTCGGCCGGATAGAGGTAGGCGGGCACCTGTTCGGGATTCTCAAAGTGCTCGGGTTTCCGGTCCACTGCCGCGAAAATCACGTTGAGCTGGTCGCCTTCGCTGCCCACCGCGGAGGCCGCGGGCAGCTTGGGCCGGAAGCCCTGACCGAACTCCTCCTCGAACGCGAAGGATCTGCCCTCGCAAAAGGCCCGGTAATGCTCGAGGCCGCCCGCGCTGCCATTGATGTCCGGGACGTAATTCCAGAGGCGAACCAGATGCCGCCCCCGGCAGGCCGCGAGTATCCTCCGGTACAGGGTTTTCGAAGCCCGGGACAGCTCGGTCCGCGAAAAGGGCTCGCTGGCATGGCCGACCAGAAACTCGCCTGCCCGGAATAGCCGGAGTCGGGGATTGGTTTCCACCGCGACGGCCTCGGGAAAGATCAACTCCTCCGCCGGTCCCGCCAAGCACCGCGCGGGGATCCTCGGGGCCTCCGGGTCCGCGGGACCGGGACGGGAGTCGAAGATCACCCGCAGCTTGGTGGGTTCGCCGGTTGCGATTGGGGCCATCATCAGGGTCGCTTTGCGCAGACGAGCGGGCGCCCGCACGTGAGTCAATGCGCAAGACTTACGCCTTGTCCCGAGGGCGTATTCGGGCAGCTATGCCCGGAATCATGACCCCGTTCGAGCTTTCGGTCCGCTTCTTTCTCCAATTGGCCGCGGTGCTCGCCTGTTGTCGATTGGTGGGGATGGCGGCGGCGCGCCTCGGGCAGCCGCCCGTGGTCGGAGAAATGATCGCGGGGGTGGTGCTGGGCCCCTCGCTGTTCGGCTATTTCCTGCCCTCGCTGCAGGCGGCGGTTTTCCCCGCAGAGTCCCGGCCGATCCTGTTCGCGGGGGCGCAGTTGGGACTGGCGCTCTACATGTTCACCGTCGGGCTGGAATTCCGGATCGAATTGATCTGCGCGCGGGTGCGGAGCGCGGCGGCGATCTCGGCTTCCGGCATTCTGGTGCCCTTCGCGCTTGGTTGCGGCCTGGGACTCTTCCTGCTGGGCCGGGAGGGTTTCTTCGGTCCCGGGGTGACCGCGCTCCAGGCGGGACCGTTCGTCGGCGCGGCGATGGCGATCACCGCGTTCCCGATGCTGGCGCGCATCATTGTCGAGCGAGGGCTGACCGGTACCACGGTGGGGGCCTTGGCGATCGCGGCCGCCGCGATCGATGACGCCGCCGCGTGGGGCATCCTCGCGCTGGTGCTCGCCAGCCTCAAGGGCGATCCCTGGATCGCGGCCAAGGCGGTCGTCGGCAGTGGCATTTTCCTGCTGTTGGTTTTCACACTGGGACGGAGGGCGCTGGCCGGTCTGGCCACCTTTGCTGCGAGAAACCAGTCCGCCGAGCGTTTCGCCTTCGGCTGGGTGCTGGTGATCCTGATGTTGGCCTGTTGGTACACGGACACCATCGGCCTCTATGCGGTTTTCGGGGCCTTCTTTCTCGGCGTGGCGGTCCCCCGCGGGGCCTTTTCGGATTCCCTCCGGGCGTGGGTTGAACCGCTCACAACCTGGCTGCTGCTCCCGCTGTTCTTCGTTTATTCCGGGCTGAATACGCGCTTTGATCTGGTCGGTGACGCTGGTCTGCTGGGGATCTCGCTCCTCGCCCTTGCAGTCGCCGTCCTCGGCAAGGCCGGAGCCTGCTATGTCGCCGCGCGGGCGTGCGGGGAAAACCATCGCGAGGCGATGGGGATCGGGTCCCTGATGAATGCACGCGGTCTCATGGAGCTCATCATCCTCAACATCGGGCTGGAGCAGGGGATCATCACCCCCACCTTTTTCACGGTGATGGTGTTCATGGCGATTTTCACGACCCTGATGGCGGTTCCGATGTTCAACTGGTCTTACCGCCGGACCTGAGCCAGCGCTGCCGCCGCGAGCGTCCGCCCCGGGCCGCTCGTTGGGGGCCCCTCACTGCCGCCAGGAAAAGCCGAGGGTGAAGCCGAGGGCGTCTATGCCCGGGTTCGGATCCGTTTGGCCCCCGTTGGAGAGATGCTGGAAAAAGACGCCGGCGAAGACGCGGCCATAGGCTGCGGGGCTCCACTCCGCGCCGGCGCGGACGAACCAGTTCAGGGTAAAATCCTGACCCTGGCCTCCTGGAACCCCGCGGGAATCGATCGCGCCGGCGCCCCCCCCCGCCCCGAGGTACCACGAGCGGGTGCGCGCGGGATTCCACCACTCAAGGGAGGGGGAGGCGGCGACTCCGGAATAAGACGATTCGGGACCCTTCAGGATTGCCGTGGCGAAGAAGGTCAAGCGGTGCCGGAGCACCAGCCGCGATCCGTCCCCGAGATCATGGCCCCGGATCTCCCCCGAGCGCCAGGACAACTGGGTTGGCAGCAGGGTGTACGCCAGCGGCGTGAGCTTCCCCACCTGCCAGATCACGCCGGACTCGACGCTCCAATCGGCCTCCGGCGATTGCGGCGTGCTTTGTGCCTGCAGAGGGCATCCGGCCGTCAGTCCGGCCAAGAGGCAAGCGAGGTGGGCTCGGGGAATGAGCAAGGCGCAGCAGGGTTCGGGACAGGTCTTGCTGGAAGCGGGTCGCTTGGAAAGCAATCTCCGCGCCTGCCCTGCTCCAGCCCGCGACCCTGCCGGGGACGGGCCGTCCTCTTGCGCACTCACCAGCGGTAGGACACCGTCGTGCCGATCGTGATCGGCGGGAGGTAGATCGCCCGCGAGCCCAGCTGTCCGCTCTGGCTCGTGCCCGCGTTGTTCGAGACCAGCGCCCGGTTGTTCGTCAGGTTGTCCACCCACAGCGAGAGGTCCCACTTGTCCCGGTAAAGCCCCACGTTGGCATCGTACTTCGTGTAGGCCGGGTAGAGGTTGTTGGTCGCGTTGCTCCACTGCAGCTTGTCCACGCGGCGCATCCGCAGGGAGGCCGTCAGCTGGAGTCCCTCCCGCAGCGGCGTCGAGAAGCGCAGACCGGCGAAGTGCTTCCACTTGGGTGCGCCCCAGGTGGAGAGCCCTGCGGTCGTGACCAGATCCTCCCCGCTGGGCACGGTGTAGAGCGGGACCACGCGCCGCTCCATAAATCGCGCGCTCGTGGTCGAGGTCTTGTAGTTGATACTCCACTGGCGGTTGATCCGGTAACGGAAGGCCGCCTCGAGGCCGCGGGAACGGATGTCGCCCCCGTTGACCAGGCCGTTGATCGGGAAGAGGTCGTCGATCGTCTGGCTGAAGCCCACCTGAGGGTTCTTCCACCGCATCTCGTAGACCGCCGTCTGGACGTAAAGGTCACCCTTCAGGAGGTATCCCTTCAGTCCGCCCTCGAAGTTGTCCACCGAATCGGGCTCGTAGGCGCGGGCCTGCGGACTGACGACCTTACCCGCGTAGTCGCGGAACCCGTTCGCCCCGCCGCGCCGGTAACCCTGGGAGAAGGTGGCATAGCCAAGCAGCTGGTCCGAGAACTGGTAGGAGGAGTTCAGCTTGAAGTAGGTCCGGCCCTTCTGGGACTCGGTGCGCTCGGTGAGGCGGCTCGTCGGTCCGGTGTAGTCACGGATGTTGGAAAGACCGTCATCCTCGTAGCTGAAGCTGCGCAGGCCGGCGGTCACATTCCACCGGCGGGAGATCCGGAAGTTCGCCTCCCCGAATAGCGCGCGCTCCTGGTAGTCGGACTGCAGGTTCTCGCGGTAGCCCTCGTTGTTCCGACGCGTCGGGTCCGCGACCACGAAACGCGCCCCGGCGGTGTCCAGGCCCGGGACGTACTCGCTGAAGCGCAGGCTGCGCCGGGTCTTGGTGTAGAACAGCCCGGTGATCCAGCTGACCGGACCGTCAGCGTCCTTCGAGCTCAGCCGCGTCTCGTGCACGAGCCCGCGGTGGTAATTGTCAAAGGTGATGAACGCGGGGCGGCCGTTGAAGGCGGCGTTGTTGATGTTCAGCTGCGGACTGATGTAGTTGTAGTAGGTGTTCCCGGCCGCGGTGTAGTCGGCCTGGCCCAGCTTCCGGTCCGTGTAGCCGCCCGTCGACGAGACCAGGCGCGCGAAGCCCAGGTCCCAGTCGAGATCCAGCGAGTCCATCCGGATGCGCCGGTCCGCGAATTCCTCGTTGGGGGAAATGATGGTGTGGTCATTGAACACCTGGCGGGTGGCGAGGGGCGTCGGCGCTCCCGGCTCGGGATTCCGCGCGATCGGGAAGAGCTGCGTGCCCGAGGTACCGTGGGCGTCCTGCGCCTGCTCCGCGTGGGAGACGCTCAGGGTGAGGCTGGGGGTGGCCTTCCAGCGGAGCGTGGCCCGCCCGCCGGTGACCTTCTGCCAGTCATCCTCAGCATAGCGCTGCTGCCCCGCGTTGGGCGTGCCGATCCAGGCCGGCGTCGGCGCCCACGGACGCGAGACGACCCGGTCGGTAAACCCGGCCTCGTCGAGGTGGGAGAGCGAGACCCGCAGCGCGAGGTTCGGGGCGAGCGGCACGTTGATCGTGGTGTCCGCATCAAACGAAAGGCCGCCGTGCTTGGTCTCGGAGACGGTGCCTGTGATGCGCCCCTCGAACTTCCCGAAGCGCGGCTGGTTGCTGATGTAGCGGATCGTGCCGCCCAGCGCCCCCGCGCCGTACAGCGTCCCCTGCGGGCCGATCAGGGTCTCGGCGCGCGCCACATCCTTGATCCGGAACCCGATATTCGGCAGCGGGGTGTCATCGAGATAGTAGGACAGGGTGGAGCGCACGAACTGCTCTAGGTTGTTGGCGTTGGCATTCCCCGTGTTGAGCCCGCGCACCGTCACATTGTCCGCGAAGCGCGCGCCGCTGAGGGGTGCGTTGATGGCCTCGCTCTCCGCCATCAGCCGCTTGATGTCCGTGATGTTGTACTCCCGCAGCGCGTCCTCCGACAGGACGCTGACGTTGATCGGGACCTTGTACGCCTCAAGGGCCCGCTTGAACGAGGTCACGACCACCTTTTCCTGCTGGATCACCTCCTCTTTCGCCTCCGGCTTGGTCACGGTGACGGTGGCGCGGTCGACGGCGGCGGGGGCAGGGGTGGTCTGCGCGGGGGCGGTAAAGGGAAGCAGGCCGGCGAGGAGGAGGCCCGCCGGAAGCGGAGCATAGCGTTGGCTTGGGTGGTTCATGGGTGCGCAGTTGGGTGGGTTTTGAAGCGGGGTCAGCGCGGGATCGCCTCAGGTCGGTCGGTTTCAGCCGGCCCATGCGGGATGGCTGAAACTTGCCCGTCCTGCGGAGGACGACTCGTCAAGCGGGCGCGTGGGAATGTCAGGCGGAACGGCGGATGGGGAACTCAGGCGGAACCCGGAGGAATGGGCCGTGGAGTTTGCGGCAGGGCGGGCACCGGGCAGGTTAGCTTTTCCGGCGGCCGATCGAGGTTGGCAAGCGCTAATCAATTGCGACGGGACTGCCGAGCTGCCCTCGGATCGGTCGGCAACGGCTTGATCTGGTGGTGCGTCCACGGTCGCGGTTTGGGGAACCCTTCGCCGCCCTCGCGCTGGAAACGGGAATCCGCCGGTGACCTCGGGAGGGCAGCGCCGCCTGCCGCACTAGCCCTGAGCCGCCGGCGCGGCGAAGTCCGCCTCGAGGCACACGAGGCACACGTCGTCCTCGAACTCGCTGCGCCCGCAGTGGGCCCGCACCCGCTCGAGGACCGTCGGGATCACCGCCCCCGCCGAGGCGCCCGCGAGGGTGTCCCGCAGGCGATCCACCCCGAAGAACTCGCCCGCCGCGTTCGCCGCCTCGAAGACCCCGTCAGTGTACGCCAACAGGGTGCTGTCGGGCGGGAAAGCCACCTCGTGCCGGCTGTACGCGAAATCCCCGAGCAGGCCCGCCGCCGGCTCCGGATCGGCCGGCGCCAGCCGCAGGATCTCGCCCCCCGCCGCCCGCAGCAGCGGCGGCGGATGCCCGGCGTTGCTGTAGGCCAGCGAGCAGCGGTCGAGGTCGATCACCGCGAAGAACACGGTCGCGAAGACCGGCTGGCGCGTCTGCTCGACGATCGGCATCAGGCTGCGGTTGATCTCCTGCAGCACGTTCTTCGGCTCGCCCGCCCGGGACCCCATCTCCTCCACCACGCCGCGCAGCAGCGCGGTTAGCAGGCCCGCCCGCACGCCGTGGCCCATCACGTCGCAGAGGAGCAGGCCGCAGCGCCTTTCCCCGAGCTTGAGCAGGGTGAAGAAGTCCCCGCCCAGCGTGGTGGTCGGCAGGTACAGGTGGCTGCAGCGCAGCGCGCTCTGCCCCGGGGTCCGCCCGCCCGGGAAGAACGGGGGCGCGCGATGCAGGAACGCCTCCTGCACCTGGCGCGCCATGACGAGGTCCGCCTCCATTTCCGCGCTCCGCCGCCGCAGCTCCTCCTCGGCCCGCTTGCGCCGGGTGATGTCGTGGCTGATGCCCACCAGGCCCACCACCTGGTCCCGCGCGTCCCGCAACAGCACCTTGGTGACGAGCGACCAATGCACGTCGCCCGCCGGCCCGAAATCCGACTTCTCCTGGTTGATGATCGGCGGGCCGCCGCCGAGCACCTGCTGGTCGTCCGCGAGCGCCTGGCGGCCCCGCTCGCCGGGGTAGAAGTCCAGCGTGGTCCGGCCCCGCACCTCCTCCGGTGAACTCGCCCCGAGTGACGCGAGGTGCGCGCGGTTGTTGAGGACGTAGCGCGAGGCGGTGTCCTTAACGTAAAGGCGGCTGGGCAAATGGTCGATGATGGTGCGCAGTAGGATCCGCTCCTCGTTCAGTCGCTCCTCCGCCTCCTTTGCGGCTGTGATGTCCCGCGTCAGCCCGAAGGTCCCGATGATCCGACCCGCGGCGTCGCGCCAAGGCATCTTCGTGCTCGAGGCCCAGCCCTGCGTGCCGTCGCGCCGGGTGAGGCGTTCCACCTTCGCGATCACCGGGCGACCGGTGCGGATGATCTCCTGCTCGTCGGCAAACGCCCGCTCCGCGTGCTCCTTGGCGAAGTAATCGAAATCCGTCCGGCCGACGCATTCCTCCGGGGACGCCGCGCCCAGCGAGAGGGCGTGCGCGTGGCTGTTGCGGACGAACCGGCTCTCCCGGTCCTTGAAGTAGATCCGGTCCGGACTGGTCTCCATCAGCACCCGCAGCAGCGAGGCCTCCAGGGAGTCGGCGGCGCCCGGCGCCGGCAGCGGGGGATTCGTGCTCATCGGGCGGGGCGGCGGTCAGCGGCGGCGCCGGCCGAACGGCGAGGTGCTCTTGCTCGCCGCCAGGCTCCCCTCGGCGGCCATCTCCTTGATCACGGTGGTGAGGTACGGGATCAGCTGCTTCTTGCGGCTGACCACCCCGGGCAGGTCGAACAGGTCATCCAGCTCCCGGCGGGCGTAGCGGATGCGCTCGAGGAACGCGTTTTCGCCCTTCACCAGCAGGAGGGAGTTCTGGGTGTTGATGTCGGTGACCAGCAGGGCCGCGAACGCGAGGCGCTCGTCGTCGCGCAGCTCCTGCATCGCGCGGGCGATCCCCTTCGCGTTGCCCTCGAAGTTGCCGAACCCCAGCTCCTCCACCTGCGACACCGAGAAGCGGACGCCCTCCTCCTCGTACACCTTGAAGTCCGAGCGCACGACTTTGTCCGGCGTCTGCGCGAGGATCACCGAGCCGGAGTTGAAGATCTCCTCGGCCAGCTGCTTCGAGTCGACCCCCGCGATCTCCCCCAGCCACGCCAGCATCAGCGCGTCCTTGCCGGTGGTCGTGGGGCCCTGCAGGTGCAGGGTGTCCGAGATCAGCCCGGACATCATGATCCCCGCGATCGACGGCGAGGGTTGCAGCCCATCCCGCCGGAAGAGGTCCGCCACGATGGTGCAGGTGGAGCCCACGGGCTCGTTGATGAACAGGATCGGCTGCGCGGTGTTGAGGCTGCCGAGGCGATGGTGATCGATGATCTCTACGATCGTGACCTCATCGGCGCCGGGCACGGCCTGCGTCAGCTCGTTGTGGTCCACCAGCACCAGCCGGGTCCGCACGGGCTTGAGGATGTCGCTCTTGGTCAGGATACCCGCGAGGCGGCCCTCATCGTCCGTCACCAGCACGGCCTGGGTGCTCAACCCGAATTGCTTGCGGGCGTCCGAAACCCGCGTGTCCGCGTCGACGGTGAGGAAGCTGCGGTCGATGACCCGCTCGAGGCTGGAGGCGGTACGGACGACCCACGCGGTGGTCGCGGAGTCGTAGGGGCTGGAGATGATGCTGACGCCCCGTTCGCGCGCGGCGGCCTCGACCTCCGGCTCGATGGGAAGACCGCTCGTGACCACCAAGGCCCGGATCCCGAGGTCGATCGCGCGTCGCTGCACGTCGCCCCGGTCGCCGACGATGATGATCGATTGCTCGGCCGGAATGCTCTCGCGCACGGAGATGCTCCAGAAAGAACGGATGTCCATCGTGCCCAGCCGGACAAAGAGATCCTCGACCCGCTCCGCATCGACCAAATGGATCGCCTGGCCCTTGAGGGCCCGCGCGATGGCGGCGAGCGAGCTGTGCACCTGCCGCATCAGGCGCGGCTCGCTGACCCGTGGGATAAACACGCCGCCCAGCTGCGCGAGGCTGATCAGGCCGACCGGCTTGCGCCGCGTGCTGGCCACCGGCAGGATCCTCACGTGGTGGCGGTCGATCAATTCCAGGGCTTCCGCGCAGGTCGCGTGCTCGTTCACGTGAACCACGTCGCTCGTCATCACGTCGCGCACCCGGGGGGAGACGTCGCTGAGGTAGTGGGGCAGGGGAACGCGAAACCGCGTGAGGATGGTGTCGATGCGGGCGTTAGAGTTGCCGCACCGCGCGGCCACAAATCCGGTCTCGCCCTTGGCCTCCTTCAGCGCGGCGTACGCGATCGCGGAGCACATCGCGTCCGCATCCGGGTTGCGGTGGCCAACCACGTAAGTCACGCTCCCGACGACGGGCGAAGGTGCCTGACGAGGAGCGGCGGCGGTGGCAGCGCGTGGGGGAGTCATCAGCGTGGTCGACAAGGGAAGCGGGGAGCGTCGAAGGAGGCAGAGAACGCCTTGGTCCGCAAGCGGATGCCGAGAGCGCGAATTCCGGATAACGACCGCTTGACGCGGGGTTCCCGCGGCCGCCGAGGCCCGGCGGGGAAAGATTGCTCCGGACGCGGTCTGGGGCATCGACGGCCGGATCGGAGGCGGGGGGCGCATCTGGGTTCTGGACCCTAGTTTTATCCCTGGACTGCGGTCCCGCGGTCCCGCTATCGGGGTGCCTCCAGTGTGCCTCCAGTCCTCCTTCAATTTCCGCCTCATCCGCCGGTTTTTCGAGCTTCCGCCGGGTCCAGGCGCGACCCCGATGGCTCCATTCCGGCAGGGTGACTTGGTGCCGCCGGATTCGGTTAATTATTGATTGGTAATTTTTTGGGTAATAAAAGGAAAACCCCCGCGGAACCGGTCCGCGGGGGTCGAGTGGGTAGAGACGGCTTGGTCCGGGCTGATTTCTTGCCTGAGTCCGGGAGGAGTGAGTTGCAGGGTTTTACCCCTAAATCAGTCCGGATCCGCGGTTGAGGCGATTGCCGGGCCGGCCAAGGTGGGCTCAGGGCCCGCGCTGGGCGGTGGTGCCGCCGGCGGTGCCGATCATGCCGGCCGCGCCCGAGGCGGGCGGGATGCCGTAGATGCGGGCGCTGAGGTTGGCGTTCGTGACGTTGAAGGGCACCGCCTGCCGGATGTTGTTCGGGCGCGTGGTGCTCGTCGAAGTCGGGTTGTTGGAGACGAACGGCGACGGGTTGTTGGTGTCCGGGTAGAACGCGATGTTCCCGCCGAGGAAGGCGATGTACCCACCGGTCGCCTTGTAGACGCCGGAAGTCTCGCTCCAGAGACCGTTGGTCTGAAGTCCGCGGGTGTAGATGACCGGGGTGGTTGCCTGGTCGCTCATCTTCACGCCGCCGACGAACTCCCAAGAGGGGGAGCGACCCGAGGTGAAGGAGGTGTGCAGCGTGTTGCGCTGGTTGGACGGCTGGATGATGAAGGTCGGGAAGGTGCCGCTGAAGGCCGGGTCGTTCTTCGAGAAGAAGAAGGTCGGATCGGTGAGGATGTTGTTCTTGGCGAGGATCCCGGGCCACTTCCAGGCAAGCTGGGGGGCGTTGAGCACCGAGTTCGCGATGTTGATCGGGTCGGGCAGGCGGTCCTGATTGTCGCCGGCGTAGATCTGCGCGGCCTTGAGGACCTCGCGGAGGTTGTTGGCATCGACCGCGCGCTGGGCCTTCTCACGCACCGTGCCGACCGTCGGGATGACGATGGCGGCCAGGATGCCGATGATGGCGATAACGGTGAGCAGCTCGATCAGCGTGAAGCCGGGGCGGTGGGCGGGGGCTCCGAGGCTGGGGGCGGGGCGGGCAATGGTCATAAGCGAGGTAAGGGTGCAGGTAAGAAGACGCGAGGAAGCGGTGGAGGGTTTCGGCGAAAAATCCCGGGCTCAAGCAGATTTTGCCCTCGCGAACGCGCGCCGGGCGACGGGCTTGACAATCCCGGAGGCGAGCCGAATCCTCCACGGTTCTCCTCCACTCTCTCTCCGGAAAGTGGGCCCTGCGGCCCGCTTTTTTTTTCCCAACTTTCCCGCAAGTCCATACTCCCATGAGCAGCGAAATCCTCTCCGTCCTTGAGTATATGGAAAAGGAAAAGGGCATCCCGCGCGCCGAGATGATCGCGACGATCGCGAACGCCCTGAAGACGGCCGCCCAGAAGGGCATCAGTTCGGGCCAGGAGCTGCGGATCGACATCAACCCGCGCAATGGCCAGCTGCAGGCCTGGTGCCTGCTCAAGGTGGTCGACTCGGTCAGCAACCCCCGCACGGAGCTGCACGTCGAGAAGGCGCAGGCCCTGAAGCCCGGCGCCGTCATCGGCGAGGTGCTGGAGAAGGCGATCGACCCCTCCTCGCTCGGGCGCATCGCGGCGCAGACGGCGCGGCAGGCGGTGATGCAGCGGCTGCGGCAGTTCGAGAAGGACCGCATCTTCGACGATTTCAAGGACCAGGTCGGCAACATCGTCACCGGCACGGTGCGGCGCCGCGAGCGCAGCGACCTCTTCATCGATCTGGGCAAGGCGGAGGCGGTGATGCCCGCCAAGGAACAGGTTCCCGGCGAGGAGTACCAACCGGGCGAGCGCATCCGCTGCCTGCTCCTCGAGATCCAAAGTTCGCCGCGCGGGCCCGAGATCGTCCTGAGCCGAGCCAGCCCCCGCTTCGTCCGCCGTCTCTTCGAACTCGAGGTCACCGAAGTGGCCGACGGCACGGTCAAGATCGAGGCTTTCGCCCGCGAGCCGGGTTACCGGACGAAGATCGCCGTCACCAGCACCGACTCGAAGGTCGATCCGGTGGGCGCCTGTGTCGGCGCGCGCGGCGCCCGGGTGAAGACGATCGTCCGTGAACTGGGCGGAGAGAAGATCGACATTATCAAGTTCTACGCGGATCCGCGGGAAATGGTGATCGAGGCCCTGAAGCCCGCGGTGCCGCGGGAGATCGTCCTCGACGAGAAGTCCCGCCGCATCTTGCTGCGGGTCGCCAACGACGACCTGGCCATCGCGATCGGCCGCAAAGGACAGAACGCTCGCCTAACTTCGCGTCTGGTCGGCTGGCGGATCGACATCGAAGAATTCCGCGCGGTCGGCGCCGACCCGGAGGGCGATGCGAAACGTAAGCTGGTCGCCGGCCTCGGGGTGACCGAGGACCTCGCCCTCCGACTCGTCAAGGCGGGCTTCGTCTCGCTCGAACTTTTTGAAGGGGTGGAGTCGGCGGACCTTGAAGGCTCCGGCTTCAGCCCTGAGGAAGCCGCCCTCGTTATTCAGCGCGTCGCCGCGCAGGCGCAGTAACCCGTAGCGTCCAGGTCCGAACGCATGAGCATCCGCATCCACAAACTCGCCGAGGAGCTCGGCCTGGACAATAAGGAGATGATGGCGCTGCTCAAGGAGCGCCGGATCATCGGCCAGGACGTCAAGTCGGTCTCGAGTACCGTGGACAAGATTAGCGCTGCGTCGCTGCGGGAGGAGTTCGCAGCGCGCCGTCCAGTCGCGGTGGCTGCCGCTCCCGAGACCGCGGCCATCCCGGCGGAGGCCCCGGCGCCCGAGTCCGGTCCGCCCCGCGTCAACCTTCCCTCTGGCGTCTTTGTGAAGAGCCGGCAGGATATTGAGCGTGAGCGCGAGGCCGCGTCCGCGGCCAAGGCGGCCGCCCTGAAGGCCGCCGCCGCGCCGCCCCCCCTTCAAAAACCTCTGGCAGGGGGCGTTTGAACAAGTGCAGCAAGGCCAAGGAGAGTTGGTTGATGCGAACGT
>SXGQ01640145.1_pt1 | contig 37772 bp, 61 predicted proteins | sample 3178371 | NCBI WGS metagenome assembly SXGQ01 (sample SAMN11356859, study PRJNA531348) | freshwater metagenome | isolation source: freshwater sample F1-20 | place: China: Fuxian Lake, Yuxi | collected 2017-12-25 | reverse complement strand
ACGTAAAATTCTACCTTTTCTCCGTGACCGAGGAGTTCTCATAGCTCGAGATGATAGTCGTATTCCATGCAGAATTCTGTGAAAATTAATATCCATTAAAAAGGTGCTTCTTCATATTTGGTAGGTACAGGTTCTAGCTGCTTACGAGTCTTTATATCCCAAAAAGGAAATGGCCAACCTTCTTTAACATGTCTAACCCATACAACATCATTGTTATACTTATCGATAAAAACTTTATGACCATTGTCAGTTATGGCTTCTTGCCCACAATACAAATGTTCATTCTTACTAAATTTTTTCTTCATGTGAACATTGCTCCATTATTTAATGTTATGTGTGCATGCGTATGTTGCAGTATAGCTCCATAAGCACTACCAGCATCACCAGGATGACTAGGAACATACAACTTTGAACTTCTAAACCTATCGGATATTTTACTACATAAAAGCTTGTTATATGCAACACCACCACTAAAAATTATATTACTGAAAGGTTTATCCTTCACAAAGTGATCTATTAACGTTAAGACGTACAATTCAATAACGTGTTGAGTGGTTGAAGCAATCCATTTTTGATGGACTGGATCTGTAACAATTTTAGGTGGATACTTGTGGATATCACGAGTACACTTAAATATTAGTTCACCTGGTATAATGTGTACTTTATCTAAAACATCTTCATAATCATAGAAACGAGACTTTTTGCTCATTTCCATTAACTTACCTTCATCTTGATTTGGTACCAAACCAACTAACGCTGTATGGTAGCTGTAGAACAATCCAAGAGAGTTGGGATACTTGAGGGTGAAGATAGGTCTAGGATTAATCTTACCAGTATGTGCTCTGTATACAGCCAAGGATTCAAGTTCACCGATTGCATCAGCTACAACAATTAATGCATCCTGGAATCCTGAAGTGTAGAATCCTGCTGCTGCATGAGAGAGATGATGATTTCCCTGTATAGGTTTCACAGGAAAGAAAAGTTTAGGAGGAATCAAACGCGACCAGTCACCTGTTTTTATTTTCCTCCATGCATCTCGTCTCTTGTTCTCATGAAGATAAATCTTGTTTGGGAAACCGTATGTATCACGTAAATCAGCAAGGTCACCACTTGTAATATCCCAGCGACCAAAACGCTTAGCAGAAATAACTCGATCATTATGTATGACCACAGCCGCAGCGTCATGATGTCCATAACTAAGTCCCCAACAAATCATTCTTTTGAACTCAAATTTGAAAATTCAGGATGCTTACGTATCAAACGTTCAGCCCATATTTTATTGCCTAATGCATTAGGATGAGTATCAACACCTGGTTTTAAATGATAGATTTTCTTCGATGTAATATCTGCAAAGGATTTGGACCGGCACAGCATTTCAAACTCTGAAAGATACTTACCAGTCAAAAAAAAATTATTATAATCTTTGTTACAAACCATAGAATGAGGTTTACTTATATTGGGTAATTTAGCATAAGGACTATTTACATTTAGCTTATGTATTATTTTAATATTGTTTACTTCACAGTAACTAGACAAAGAAATAAAAGAAGTAATCAGTTTATAATGTCCATATGCATGAGACCATAAATTTTTTCTTATAAAATCTGACCGGTCTTTATCTTTTTGTTTTTGATCACCATGCCTATGGTGAAAAGGATTAGTGTAACCAGTTCCTACGTTTCCTGTATCAGGATTAAAAAATTCAAATCTTTCCGTGCTAGTCCATCCATGTACAACCAAAATTTCATTGGGTTTGTATTTTAATAAAGCTTTGTTTACACCAATAATTGTTGCAGCAGCAATAAATTCATTAGTCATTCCGGATGCTGAAACATCAATTAATTCTACACCCATGTGATCTGCTAATAGTTTAGCATACCTTGTATTTCTGTCTGGTAAATTGAAACCATAGGAAAAAGAACAACCACCAGAAACTAAACATTTAAACATAATTTTATTAATAAATAAATTTATCTTGTTTTTTCATTTTACGACGAAGCCACCAAGCTTGAATTTTGTATATCCAAAGTCTTATCATTTCCATGCTATATGTCCTGAAAAAGAAGTGAATTCGTTTTGCATAATATAACGATATGCTTCTTCCTCTGCTGCTCGTAGATTTGTTGCTTCCAGTGCAATTTTATCACCATTAGTGAAAATTGCAACATATTGTTGAAAATCATAATCGTATTCAACCGTACTTAGCTCTGGCATAGCTTGCACTCCAATTAATACTTCCTGTGTTTGCATCTCTAACATATACTTCACCCCCATATACAGCTTTATACAATTCAGCACACTCACGGGTATAAAAGTAAAAACGTTGACCATTGGTCGCAATCAGTACATATTCCATGTGTGCTCCTTGAGAGTAAAGAGGCCCAAGACCTCTCATATGTAGGCTGTTACATTTTAACGCTTAAACACGCGAGTAACATAGTAGTACGCATTTGCATAGGTAATTTCAAGCTCCTTTGCAATCAAACGTGCAACTTCTCCATTACTTTTATCCGTGTTAGCTTCAAATAGCATTAATGCTGCAAACTTCTTACCATCTTTAGTAGAGGAGATACTAGTAGGATCAATTTTAGTAATGTGGTGTTCAATGGTTTGTAACATAAAAAAGTCCTTTCAAAGTTGTTGATACTGAACGTTCTGCTCGAACATTTTAGCTAAACTTTGTTAGACGGTCAACAGTCCATCATAATAATTACTAAAAAAGTTTTTGACATCTTTAACGTAGTTGATTGTATGATCGAGGAAAACTTGCAAACCATCATTATCAGTTGCTATAATAATACAAATTTGCGGACACCAGACATCCTCTCTCTCTTGTAACATAATAGCATACGCTGCACATTGAAAGAAGTAATTGAGGATCCATTTTTTTTCTTTTAGCTTACGTGATGTCTTGAAGTCTGCAACAGTACGTATTCCATGTATACGAGCAATTAGATCACACGTACCAGCAGTCTTCAACTCATCGGAATACATCTGAAGCTCACTAGCATATACTACATCACACCATTCATCTAGATACTTCTTGATTGGTTTGAAAGTATCAATATTGGCTGGCATTGCCCCTTTCGCCCATTCTAAATCATTAGCGACATACTTTTCACAAAGTAGGTGAACGGCAGTACCACGACGAGATGCTTGTGTGGATATCTTTTGTGCTTCTTCATGACCAATATTATTACGCCATTGTTGAATGGCGTCTTTGTTCATTGAAGAAAGAACTGTTGTAACGGAGGGGTACTTGTTACCGTCAGGAGTCAGATAGTGTCTCTTACCGTCCACCATGACACGTTCAAGTTTGTGGTCCTTGAACGTGTTTTCAATTTTAAACATTCAATCCTCTACTGCCATAATAAGGGCCTTCACAAAGTCGGAACGAACGATATCATTTTGCATGAAAGTTGTCATGTCAAACCAATTAGGCATTTTTTGTGCTACACCTATGAACCAATCATAACAACTTTTCTCACGTCTTCCATCTAGGTCTGTTTGTTTAGTGTCACCACAGATAATTAAACGAGTGCCTGCACCAGTTCTTGTTAGTACACTATACAACTCATGAGCTGTCATAGATTGAAACTCATCTACAATTACAACAGAGTTCTCTAATGTGATACCTCGAACATAGGAAGTAGTAATAAATTCAACCATGTTCTTCTTATTGAGAATATCCCATGCTGTTCCGTTTTCGCACAAATCATTAAAGATTTGCTTGTATGGGATAGTGTACACTTCTGATTTCTCTTGAAGTGTACCAGGCAAATGTCCCATATCTCTTGTTGGGACAGCACTGCGCACGACAACTATTTTTTCAACTTGCTTTGTAAATAACTGATTAAGAGCAAGATAAGATGCAATGAAGCTTTTTCCTGTTCCTGCTGATCCTACAGCAACCACATTTGTACCTCTAGCAAACGCTTCTATCATATTTTGCTGTGCCCATGTCATAGGTGTAATATGACGTACCTTTAATAATTCTTTATTGGTGGGCATTCGGCGTTTGCGTTCTTTTTTATGTGGGATGAAATCTAAGTTATTAGCGTATGCAAGTTTAACGTTCAATTGTAATTCTCCTTATCAGAACGTGTTAATAGTACTACGCGTGAAACGCTTGTCGTGCTTGCTCCTTATCTCTTTAAGTATGTCTCGGAATCCTGCGTCAGGTTTTTTATCTACACCAGAATAATTGAACCCAGGAGCTTGTAAAATTTGTTCAATGTCAGGATTTTCCGCTAAGAATAGTTCTTTAGCAGAGATTGACATGAATTTTTCAAATTGTTCATTCGTCTTCTTATTACGGAAGTCGTAGGTAGGCATTACTTTTTCTTTTTAGATTGTGAGTTCATTGCAACTGTTTTTGATGCACGAGGTTTACGTGGTTTATTTCCTTTGACCTTTGCTTCAAGTACTGGAGTAGGTTCAGGAGGACTCGTTGGAAACGGCCATGCTGTAAGTGGTTCCAAAGGAGCGACGGGCTTAACAGGCTCAGCACTAACAGGAACCGTGGGTAATTCGACCTCAGCAAACATCGAAGGTTTAACGTTGAGAGTTTGTTCCGGGATCATTTTTTCAGATACCAGATCAACAGTAGCAGCAGGAATTGACTCTAGTTTTTGAACTACTGGCTCTGTTTTTTGTTCTTGTACTATAGGTGGAGGAGGAGAAGGCTCAGGTAAGGCAGCCTTTTCTTGAGCAGCGCGAACAGGACCATCTAAAGGATGTGGTCCTTCAGTATTTTTAGGCTTGAATAAATCTTTTAAAAAATTAAACATATGTTCTCCTCAATAATCATCAATGGTTACTAGTTTATTATAATCTTTGGCTTTCAGCGCTTTATCTAAGTTCTTCATTATCTTTTTATTCTGAAGAGTTTTCTGTGCTTTGAACTGATGTCTTGTTTTTTCTTCACGATCGATTTGTGAAAGTATAGAAATTTTACGTTTGGACACTTTGAGGGTTACTCCTTTTCTTTAATGAGTCCTGGGAAGGCTTGATTAACAACTTTGATGGTAATTCCTTTATATGGAATTTTTTTATCTTTGACACTACAAATCAGTTTAGCATCTTCGGGAAATAACCCCTCAATGAATTGAACAAAAAGAACTTCGCGTTTAATAGGATGCATATTGGGATATCCACCACCTTCAATAAAATTACTCAATTTCCGAAAATCACGGAATAAGTTACCTTCCTGATCAAGATGATCAGTAGGTTTGTATGGTGGAGTTCCTACGGGAAGAATGAACTTTACTCTAAAATCAAGAGCATACTGAAGAACGACACGCAAAGCAAGAGAATCATTCTGTGCAAGAAACTGTACTCGTTGATTTGTTGGTAGTTCTGAACAGGCTTTAAGAATTTGTGAAATAGCTTTTCGCATTAAAAATCACCAATTGACTCCATAAGGAGCTTCATTTTATGTTGAATAAAATAGTTGAACATTTTATCACGAGGTTTATCGGCTTGCGCTTCATACTCCGCAAGAATGTTTTGTTTGACATTTTCAGGTATAAAGGTTAGGTTAATCAAAGTCATATTACGTGACCAATTACGTCTAATATCATCAGACAATTCTTCCCAATTAGTATTTAAAATTTCTTCAATCTTTGCTTCACGTAGCGGTTTTTGCCGTACTCCTTCTACAATACAATTATCAGCAGATAATACGTTGGGAATTCCATCACCACGATCACCACTTAGTATCAAATGATTCATGAATTTTTCAGGATCATTACAACTAATATCTTTCTTTCTAATAGGATCGTATTGCGTAACGTTTCCCCATTGCTGTAACTGAACAAAATCCTTATCTCCACTGAGGATTAAGATCTTATCATCATTATTTAGTTCTGAACCGAATTTCATAACGAGAGTGCCAATAACATCATCGGCCTCAGCGCCTTCAACTTGAATAACTCTATAAGGAAAATTTTCTTTGAGTTCGTTTTTTACCTGGTTTAAAGTATCAAAAAGTATAGGCCAGTTAATGTTAGACTTTTCTCTATCAGCTTTACGATTAGCTTTATAGTAGGGAAAGTATTCGCGACGCCAGTACTTCTTATCATCACAAGTAATGATAAGTTCACCATAATCGACAAATTTAACTTTTAGAGACCGAATAGTATTGATTACCATATGACGTACGAGATCGGGCTGAATAGCATCTGTATGCTGTCCAACCTGCATCATAATGTTAGAAATCATTACTTGGGATAAATCCAGAAGAATCATATTTTTAAGTTAAAGATTTTTTAAGGTTCTTACTTTAACTGTTTCCTTTCTCAAAGTCAACCAACACGATAATGAAATACTTCTCCGTTACTTAGCTTACGATCTTCAAGTTCTGGATATTTTTGTTGTAGACTTTTCAATAGATCAGTCCAGATAGAAGTGACACGCTGCCACGAATAGCGAAGATTAGCATAACTACTTTGGATTCCGGTAACATTAGCTATCATTTCATCATTACGATTAGTAATAACATTATCGAGGTGTGCAAAAAGTATTTGTGCATGCTCGTTAGGGTTTTCATGCCACTGATACATCATTGTCGTTCCACCAGCAGTTTCATACAACGCAGCAAAATTAGGATGAATACAAATACATTTAGCACTCATTGCTTCCATAAGGCTTAAACAGGAAGTTTCAGCCCATATAGAAGGATATGCAAAGACATTAGCTTTTGCTACAGCTTGACGTACCTCTTCGTTAGACACTGTGCCGTGATAATTAATTTGCGGGTGTTGTCTACATGTTTCAAACAACTCTTTATATTGCTCGTCTCGTTGCTCCCATCCATAAATCTTAAAACTAGAATACACATCTAGTTCTATAAAATCGTACTTTTCAGCTAACCTAACAAACACCGGTACAAGAATCTCGAGGCCTCTGTGAGGGGTAGTGTGGTAGACAATCTTAAACTTATCAGTCGACTTATTGATTTGATCTGTAGGAATAGGATCAATAGCATTTTCTATAACAATAAACTTACTATAGGGAATACGATAAAAAGCAGCAAACTGTTGCATCTGCCAATTAGATACACAAACAAGTTGGTGAAACTTTTCGTGTCCACCATTCTTTAAATGGTCACATTCTGGATCTCCTGGTAGATCGTGAAGCCATAATACACGAATTTTACTTTCATCAAGTTCCCTTACGCGTGAAGGAATAATCTGAAAGTCTTCAATTAGTGACGGATCAAGACGTTGTTGGAGACCCATTCTCATCAACTCAGTACCACCTTTTGAGTTTGCTGAAATTTCATTTGTGTCAAAGCCCATGTGTGCTAATCCTTTTAAAATGTTCCCATGTTGAAGTTATAGTTTGTTCTAAATTGTATTTGTAATTAAATCCTTGTTTAACAAACAAGTCGGGGTTTGCTGTTAGGTGATGCAAGTCACCCGGACGACGTCCGTCTATTTCAAAACGTACTTTAGTACCGGTGTACATATTAAAGTTATCGATCATTTCATACACTGAGAGTCCGTGCTTTGTGCCGAGGTTGTAGGTACCGTAGACTTTATTCTGCGCAGCAAACAGTTGCGCACGGCAAATATCACGTACATCAACATAGTCCCTAATGCATGTACCATCACGAGTGGTATAATCATTACCATAAACAGTAACGGGATTACTAGTAAGCGCAGCCCAACATATCCGAGAAAGAAGATGTGTGTCAAGTAACTCTTCACCTTTATCATTATGAGCTCCTGCAACGTTGAAAAATCTGAAGTTTGTTACCTTTATGCCATAATGCGTACTCATATTGAGAACTTCTTCACAACGCAATTTACTTCTTCCATACACAGTTAAAGGATCTGTTCTATCCTTTTCGGTAAGTGGTTGTTCAAACACACTACTGGCATACACAGCCGCAGTACTCGCAAAGATGATGTGCCCTTGCCATCCTAACTGAATTAGGTTATGAAGAAAGTTTGTGGTACGAGAAGTGTTATTCCACATATACAAAAGTGGATCTTCCGAGTCTGGTCCTACAAGGCTTGTAGCTGCTAAGTGGTAGATTGTATCTGTACGATGAAGGTCTATCCCCAGCGGTCCGTGAATAAAATCAGAGTCATCAAATGATCCCCAATATCCTGGCGTTTTCAAGTCTACATCACACCGAAGAACATTGGATCCTTGATCTTCAAGCATATCACAAAGAACAGATCCAATGTACCCAGATGAACCAGTAACAGCTACATTATTCATTTTCTAGTGGCGGGCGTGCTGATGGTACAAATAACTGTGCTTGCTTTTCCCATAGCTCATATTGTCCTTTCGCTACTCGTCCACGTAGCTCAGTACTACTGAATCGATGTGTACGACTATTGAAGTGGAACAACATTCCAAGGTCCTCACATTCTTTTCTACCTGTGAATAACGTATCTCCATACTCCTCACCGAGGATACGTATATCAATTGGTAGGATCTGTAGTAGGTCAATCAGATCTTGTTCAGTACTATAAACTAACACTTCATCAACATGTTTAACAGCTTTCAATTGAACATATCGTTCAACAATAGACTGGACTGGCTTGTTCTTAGTATCAGGTCGATCAATAGTGGGATCTGTTTGTAGGCCACAAATTAGATAGTCACAAACAGTTTTAGCTTCTTCGAGCATTAGAATGTGACCTGCATGTAACAGGTCAAAGGTTGAGCACGTAAAGCCAACCTTAATAAATTCATTATTACGTTTAATCATTTTGTAATATCAATGTCAATTTGAGTTATAGAATCATAACGAAACGATCGCCATGCTCCCTTATCTATATCCCATACAGCACATACTTCTTGATTTTCCTGCTTTACACGTTCAGTAGTTTTTTCATGAGGAACAACAACCCCTTCTTGTAAGGTACAGTTCATCTCACGAAGAGAGCCATCTTTTTTCTGAAACGTAACCTTAACAGGACCCATCCTCAACATTGATGACATCCACTTGCGCATTGCAATACGTTCAATTTCATTAGCTTTAGAATAGTATGTAAGATTCATAATTGTTTCCTCACTCATGTTAAACTCCATACAAAAAAAGGGACCGAAGTCCCTTTATTTTACCTTACTTTTATAGTTTAGGCAAGACCAAGAGCCATAGCACGATAACCAGCTGCAATTACACGACGTGAAGGATTACCGGTCTTGAATCGGGTAACACGGTTACCGCGACTATCTTTGCCAACATTGGCGTAGACAGGAAAACCATCTTCAAGACGGAGTTGGCTAATAATCTTAGTAGGCGAAGCAATCTTAAACTGAGCACGAATTTGCTTAGATGTAAGACGAGCACCAGTTTCAAAAGCCAAACGCAGTTTTTCTTTTTGAGTCATCATATAATTTCCTTTTAAAGGTTAACAAACAAACACAACTAACAACAGAGACAAGCATAACGTATTACAAAATATAAGTCAACAGGTCAATTTCTTTTTATTGTATAAGCATCTTTTGCAAGTTTTAGTATACGAGCAGTCTGAGCGGCCTTTACAACAAAGAATTTTTTACCTTCAATCTCATCTTCGTTAATTATATCCCCAATGACAACTTCGTTGTTAAATCTATTAACAAGAACAACATTAATTTTTGGAATAAATTTATTTTTTAAATTCATGTTTATACCTCGTCATGAGGGTTGCATTGTACTTTGTTTTATATATTTTTGCAACATATCAAAATATTGTGCATTATGTTTTTGAATTGTAATTGTCTTGTCTGTGTATAAATTAAGCCACCCTATCTTTCTTGCTTCTTTTGGTGTTATCTTTAGTATACTTAAATAATGAAGAGATAACCACGGTTCTCCAGCGTTGAGATTAATAGGTTTCATTTGTCTCACAACCCTATGTCTAATCTCTACTGCACGAACGCTTGTCATTTCCTCTCTCTCCCAATACTCAGCAGTCCTGTCCGGAAAAAACTTGTATCCGTATTTTTCAGCCTCTCGTTCAAAGACGCTGGTAGATTGGCCAACTGGTATACGCTTAGGATCATTGAGATTCAACGCACTCCAGTTAGTATGAATATAAGAACGTTGGCTGTACCAATTGAGTGTCTTTTGTATATGTTCAGGGGACTCTCCAGGTAAACCAATAATGTTGCAGCAATTCACTGTAATGTTTGCTTCGCATATATGATGGTAGAAGTGATCTAAAAACTCTTTACCATACTTAGCACTAAAAGCTTTTCCTACAGCTCTCGAAGCTTCAGGATGAAAAGATTCTATGCCAAGAGAACATCCCACTAGTCCAGCTTTATAAAGTCGACGTGTTGTATTCTGATATCTGTGTGCCAGGTCTAAACGGAGATACCCCATGAAATTTATTCGGAACGGTAGAGATTCTACCATCTCACAAAATTGATTCACTCTCTCATCATTGTCATTGAAAGTATCATCCGTCAACCAATAGTGAGTTGTTTTATATTTTTCAAAATTGTTAATTATCTCTTCTCTTACACAAGATAACGGTCTTTCAAATGTACCTACTTTTTTACCAAGATTTTCAAACTGACAAAATTTGCATTTGAAAATACAACCTCTTGATGTTTCTATGGGAACAGGCTCGCTAGGCACTACACAATCAGATTCATGCCATTTAAAGTCACATCCTGTTATCTGCCAATCATATGGTTTTTTCTGAAGACCACTTCTTTTTACACGATCAAGTAGTTGAGGGAGTTTATTTTCTGCATCGCCTTGTATAGTATAGTCAGGAGAAAGAATTTCAGTAAAAGCTACGGCCTGTGACCCTCCAACAACTACCTTATTATTGTATTTGCTTCGAAAGTGCTTCAATGTATTAATTATTTTATAAATCACACTTTCAGGTAAAAGTCTTTTTATAAAAGTTTCGGATGAGTAGTCGCCTTTTGGATAAACTAATAAAGAAGTTCCTACTCCTATAATCGTCTTTTCATCAATAAAGTGTTCACAAAGTTCAATAATCTTTTCTAAAGGTAACAGTTGTATTTTTGAAATAACTTGTACTTTGTAACCGTGTTGTCGGACGGCCCAGGCAGCTTTGTATGGCCCCAGTACCCTCATTCCAAGAAACGTATGAAACTCATACATTGAGAGATTTATTGCCCGTACGTCTTTTTCAATACGTTTACTATTACTAATGAAGTCCACGCTTGAATCACCAGTTATGATTAATAAATCAACGACTTTACTCATTATACATTAGCTCATTAAAATAATTTAACACAAATTGTGTTCTAAGGGAGGGTAAACCTTCATGGTTGTATACTACGTTTCTAGTGTTATTCAATATGTAGTTCAGGTCAAACCCCATAGACAGTAATTCCATCGTACCCCATGCTGTGACACGACAGTTTTTATCAAAATAGTTATTTAACGGAGCAACGATATCAGCTACTTGTTGCTCCGTCATTCCGTTAAGTACCCACATAGTTCTGTCTTTATGTTTAACAAACTTATATCCATACTCTTCAGCATGGATATCAAAGTAACTTATTCCTTCTCTTTCGTCCTCGTCCCACAATCCCTTATAATTTGTTCTATACTTTTCTATTCCAAGTGTTGCATAATAAGCACTAAGATCGTTCTCAACAGCCCACTCACCAGTCCGTTGCCAGTCATCAGGAGTTTCGTATGGTAACCCTGCTATCAGAGAGATGAATACATTAATTTTATCACCCCAGATATTTTTTGTCAGTTCTGGAACATAATCTCTTGCATGTTTACCAGACCACGCTTTACCTATCAAATTAGAAGCTTTTGGTGTTAAAGCTTCTATACCAAAATGTGTAGCAAGTAGTCCGGAATCTTGAAGTAGTTTTGCTGTGTGTGGGAAACGATGAATAAGATCAACGCGTAAGTATGTAACATATTGTATTTTGAACGGTAAGGTAGAGACCATTTCCGCCCATTGTTCAACTTTTTCTGGTGTATCGTTAAACGTATCATCTGTCAGCATGTAGTTGGTTGTACCAAAGTGATCGTAATTATATAACATCTCATCACGTATCAAACTAATGTCTCGGGTGTATGTTCCTTTTTTCTTCCCTAGCATTGTAAATCTACAAAACTTACATTCAAAAATACATCCCCGTGCACATTCAAGCGGAAGAGATTCTCCTTCAAGGATATGAGACGATGGGTGCCACCTATGTTGACAAGACAATATATCCCACTGAGAAACGACTCTTCTTGATAACCCAAGATTTTTTATTTTGTCAATGATAGGAACAATCTTATTTTCTGCAAAACTCACAACAACATGATCAAATTTATAGCCATACTTTTCTATCAATTGAGACCAGATATGAGCAGAAGGACCACCAATAATTGTTTTATTTGATGAAGCAAGCGATAGCTCTTGCATGAATTGGGTAATAGAACGACAACCCCGACCATTAGCGAAGGTTGAACTGATACCTATCACAGTCTTTGGACCAACATACTTGGTAATAATATCTTTTAACTGCTGCTTACTTAGAAAATGAACAAAAGAAACGACTTGACAGGTATATCCTGCTTCACGAATTCGTTGAGCTATTTTTGATGGTCCAATAAACCTTGAAGGGAAGGATGTACGATCTCCATTAAAGGAGATACCTCCATGTTTCTCATTCAACTGAACGTTTGTTGTTGTTTGAGTAATATAGGACCATGCTGCTTCAAAAATAAGAACATCTACAGGTTCATTCATAATATATGTTTTCTGTGTACTCTACAGATGATCCAATCATTGTAAAACAGATCTGGATTGAGCAAAACGTTGTTATCAAATTGTGCTTTTGCTTCATAGTACGTACACTCGCCTTTATTCTTACAAAGGCGAATAATCTCGCGGCTAAACGCTTGATCTCCTAGACGTTCAACATCTGCTTGTACAGCTTTTGAGCTTCCGAAATATGATTTCCAGTCAGAAGGAGCCAAGTAACGTTTTTTTTTACCTTTGAGGATCTTTGTTTTTTTAAACCAAAATAACTTTTTACCAAAATAGACTTTATTATCTACAAGGTTGGTTATTTTATATACAAAACCATAATCATTTTCGGAAGGCTCAGTAAAGATAGCTCCATTGTAAAGCCACATTATCTATCTTCAAATAGATCGTCCTCTATTTCTTCGTCTAAGTCTTCCACCTCACTACCACAGAAAGGACAAAAAGAAACTACTGCTTCTGTTTTGTACGGTGTGTGAATTACAAATTCTTCATCACAACTAAAACAAATAATTGGACCGTGTTCTTCATCTTCAATCATAAGCTACTCCTACCAGTTTTTAACTATGTGTTTGTCGCTGTAGTAACATTCTTTTAAAATATTTGCCCACTCGACATTGTATGTAGCTTTATCTTTTTCCCCTAAAACAGCAAACCCTCTAACTCTCTCGTGACAACAATAACACTTACCGCAATGACCATCTTCAAAAGTATTGATTGTACATGAATGTGTTTTCCACAATACGTCTTCACGCTTTAGTAAATAAAAAATTTCTATAGAATTTTGCTTTAGTATGTCAATAAATGGCAAATATACATTCTCTGAGCGAACAAGTTGTTTATGTTCTGGAGTAAGTATTTTAGTCAAAGCAAAAAATAATTTGTTAGCACCATTAAACCATCCATCAAAATTACATATACTACTTGCTAAAATTCTTAGTCTTTTATTTTCAAGAGGACTCATATCATTAAAACGATCATGAATCACATTGAAATGTCCTGGATTCACATTAAGATATTCACATATTTCTCGAGCTTTCTTTGTTTCCCATTTTCTACGGTCAATATGAGCAGAGAATACATACACGTTCTCTTTCCCATAAAAACGCTCTAGAAGGAGATAAAGTGCTGCAGACTCTACCCCTCCTGACATAGACATAGCTACTGTTTTTAATTTACTAGGAAAAGCATAATCTAGATCGAGCTTTGTTCCATCACGAAAGTTCAGATAACCTTTCATATATTTATTTACTCACAAATAATTTCCGACATTACTTCACTTGTATTCCAGCTAATAACCAACCATCATTGGTAATCTTTGATTTAGCCATATTCCATACTTCTTCAAATGGCTCAGCAATAGTATCATTTTTATCTCGTATTAATCCAATAAATTCTACACTAGCCAGATACTGTGTTTCTGTTTCCTCAATTCCTAACAGTCTAGCCGTTAATGTAGCTACATCAGTTTTAAGTTGCTCTGTAGTATTACGATTCGTTAGTTGCTGTTGTATTTCTTTCAGCATGTTATCAGTCATCATATTGCTGAGTGTAGTAATATCTCCACAATCCCATGCGGCTTGCAAGGACACAAAGTTAGTTTTAGCCGCTAGTTCAAATCCCACCACATCAAAGCCATGAGGAATAACCCAAGTTGTAGTTGGAACAGGAGTTGAACCAATAATATTACTGCTCTGAAAGCGAGATGGTTGATTAACATCAGAAATAGTACTTGCACTTTGATATGCCAATGTATTATTGTTATTTGTCATACGCCGACGCATAAACCAACTGATAGTAGCGATCGCTACTACACCAATTAACATTACCATTATAATATTAGCAAACGCTTCTCCGAAACCCAAACTATTGGCTAACCACGCTAAACCAAGGCCCGCTGCTAGTCCACCTAACATAGCACCCCATGGACGACTAGGCTGTGTTGTAGGAGCTGCGGGAGGTGGAGTTTGTGCAGATGTAGGCGTAGCTTGTTTATTACTAACATTACTACTTTGTTGTCCTATACTTTTACCACCGCCCATTCGTTTACTGGCCTCTACTTGCACACTAAAAACTGTTATCATACAAACTAATAGTGTTATAATTATTTTTTTCATTTTAAGCAGCCTTTGCCCATACATCTTCCCATGATCCAGTCATCGCACCTTTTGCATAATCAGTAGCACGATTTTCAAAAAAGTTAGTATGCGTTGGTGCGTTAATCATTTCTTCAACCCACGGAAGAGGATTCTTTTTGACCTTCATTGTGCCTTTAAGACCAAGACTAATAAGGCGCCTATCAGTAATATAACGGATATAGCGCTTAACGTCATCAGCAGATAAATCAGGCATACCCCCCATGCTAAATGCCAGATCAATAAACTTATCTTCGAGCTCAACCATTCTTGTTGCAATAGTATAGATTTGACCTTTGAGTTCATCATTCCAGATTTCCCTGTTCTCTTCAACAAAAGTACGGAACAACTTAATCATTGATTCAGCATGCATTGTTTCATCCACGATACTCCAGGTCACAATTTGACCCATACCCTTCATCTTACCATGACGAGGAAAGTTCAATAACATTATGAAGCTCGAAAAAAGCTGCATTCCCTCTGTAAACGCGCTGAATGCCGCAATCTGCTGTGCAATAGTCTGTTGATCCTGGCCTGCAATCGATAAAAAGTAGTCGTGCTTCGCTCTCATCTCTTCGTACTGTAGGAACTCGTTATATGTTGACTCCGGCATCCCTAAAGACTCGATCAAGTGACTGTAAGCAGCTACATGAAGTGCTTCCCTTGCAGCAAAACCACTCAACATCATTCGCACCTCCGGCTGCGGAAAGTACGGTAAGTAGTTCTTGACGTAGCCACCCGCAACGTCCACATCTCCCTGTGTGAAAAACCGGAAGATGTTAGTTAGGAACTTCTTTTCTGATTCGGTTAATCTATTTTTCCAATCCTTTACATCTTCTAGCATTGGTACTTCAGTATGCAGCCAGTGACTTTGTTCATGTTTGAGCCATGCATCATATGCCCAAGGATAATTAAATGGCTTGAATGAACTTCGTTCATCTGTTAATTTCAGTTTTCTTTTTGTTGCGTTCATGTTACTCCACTGAATATCTGAGTGTTAGGCCTAATTTGAGGCCGTTAAATTTACCTGTGCAATGTATATGTTTTGTCTCAAACATCATAAAGCTTCCTGGTACATAAGGAAACGCTTTTCCTGACAATCCAAAATAATATTCTTGAGGATGATCTAAATGATTTTTCCAAAATTCTTTATCTATATGTGTGTTTGTATGTCCTTCTATTTCACAAGTACCGGGTATACCCTGTTCTGGTCTTGTGATTGTGAAGCCATTTCTAAAAAACTCATTAACTTTTTGTACCATAGACCATGTTATAGGACTCATATGCCAACGTTGATCAAACACAATAAAATCTACCGGAGGACCTTCAACAAATATAGGAATAACAAAATTTACTGATAAAGGCCAATGCAATTGATGATCCACATGAGGATGATATGGTGTTTTATGTTTATAGAAGTTGCCGCCCAGAAACTTTTTTATGTTTGGATAATGTTTACGGAGAATCGGTTCTACCCAACTAAGTGCTTTCCCAGGATCAGCCTTCTGCATTATAGGAGAACGATATGTTCCTATTGAATTATAGTATTCGTAAAGTGCATCAATTAACTTCTTATCAAAAACTTCATGCTTTTGTTCTGCTTCAATAGGACCAATCATTTAACACCAACTTGTTTTAGCTTCACCAAAATATTCTCGTGCATATCCATTAGCTATAAGTTGTTGACGGAGGCTTTTACCGTCTAAAATAACATCGCCCAAGACACGACCACCATACTTGTCCCAATCCATAAGAATAATCTGTCGCTTTTGACTCGAATTGATAAGTTTCTTGGTAAATTCAGTCGCAGCCTCTCCTCGCTGAGCTTCTGAAGGGCATTTGGCACGGAAGCTTTTTTCTGGTGTATCCACTCCATAAACTCGAATAGACAATTCTTTTTTCAAAGGATCAGGCAACCAAGTAGCTTGGAATGCCACTGTGTCACCATCAATAATACGTGTTAATACTACATCATATGTGACTCCTTTTTGTTCTTTGCTTTGTGCAAATATAACAAGCGGTACAAAAAATAAAAGTGCAAGTAACTTTTTCATTTGATTTCGAGCGCCTCCTCGAGTTGTTGTTTTGAAATAAGACCGTTCACACGAGCAACAATGTTGTTATTTTCATCTAGCAAAATCATATGTGGTATACTTCTAACCCCAAAAAACATTGCTGCTTCTGTATTATCATCTACATTGATACGTTCTATATGATGTGGTATATCCATATTTTCCATGACTGCGTCTAACTGTTTACATTTGGTACACCACGGAGCTTCAAATTTAATTAATCTCTTCATCTAACAAACCTTTCTATCTTTTACATAATGGTGATAGGGTTCCAAAAAATGATATTTTTCTGGCTCAATTTGATAAGCCGTACAACCCAACCCTACAGCAACAAGAACACCCATAATAACTGTACAAATAAAACCTATAGTAAGAGTAACCGGATGTAGTTCCATTTACCCCTCACATGCTAAACATACATCACCACCAGCAACAGCTTTCAGGTCAATTTCCTGAATTACTTGTCGCTCGATTCTCTTAGACACTTTATCTGCTTTTGCAAGTTTTTCACTACGACAGTAGTAAAGTGTCTTTAGTCCAAGCTTCCATGCAAGGAAATGAACTGCATGAATGTATTTAACGTCACTGTCTGGTCTAAAAAATACATTTAACGATTGTGCTTGGTCAATATAGTGTTGTCGATCCGCCGCATGTTCTATCAACCAACGTTGATCAATCTCCATTGATGTTTTAAATACATCCTTTGTCCATTCATCCATCCATTCAAGATGTTGCACTGACCCATCATTTGCAATAATTGAAGACCAAATATCTGAAAATTTTCCCGAATCCATTCCTTCTTGTAATGATAAGTGTTTTCTAATTACCACATCTAGATACTTATTCTTATTAAGATGAGCCCCTGACAAAGTATCTTGACGGTAAGCATTAGCACGATAAGGCTCAATGGAAGGACTTGTGTTACCCATAATGATACTAGAAGAAGCGTTAGGAGCGATTGCCATCGTATGACTGAATCTACGACCGGTTCCTTTGGCATCAGGAGCTTCACCCCTCTCTTTACCCAATTCAATATTTGCATGATCTAATTTATCTTTTATATGTTTGAACATTTTAACGTTCATTGATTTAGCAACTACTCCTTCAAATGGAGTGTTTTTCTTTTGCAGATATGCATGAAAGCCGAGAGCACCAACACCGATACTGCGTTCACGGCTAGCACTGTATCTTGCGCGTGATATGCTATCAGGAGCATTATCAATGAAATACTGTAAGACATTATCAAGCATCTCAGCAATGTCCCGAAGAAAAAGTTTGTCATTTTTCCAATCATCATAATACTCTAAGTTAACAGAAGATAAACAACAAACAGCAGTTCTGTCTTTGTCTGTTGGTAAAATAATTTCACTGCATAAGTTGCTCTGCTTAATGCTTAGACCAAGTTTCTTTTGAAACTCGGGCATCATTTTATTACTAGTATCAATGAAATGTAAGTAAGGTTCACCTGTATGCATCCTAAGCTCAAGAATACGTTGCCATAGATCTCTTGCTGATACTACTTCACGTACGTTATTATCATGAGGATCTTTCAACTCCCACGAATCGTCAGTAGAAGGATCTAGCATACTTTTCTCAATAATTTGCATAAACGAATCAGAAATATTCACTCCATGATGCAAGTTCATAGCTCTCATGTTAGGGTCGCCTGTTGGCTTACGCATGTCTAGAAATAAGAGAATATCAGGGTGACTAATATCAAGGTATGCAGCGTAACTACCACGACGAGTCCTACCTTGTCTATAAGCGAGAGATGATGCATCATATGTACGAAGGTGCGGCATAATTCCAGTTGACTTATCATCCGCTGAGCGAATACCAACACCGATCCCAATCCCACCTCCCAACATTGATAGCCAATTTACTTCCGACAAGCAATCCACCAACCCTTCTGCACTATCATGAAGATAGGGTAAAAAACATGAAATAGGCAAGCCACGACTACTACGCCCAAAAGACAAAATGGGAGTAGAATAACTAAGCCAATGCTTACTACTGTACTCATATAACCTTTGAGCATGTTCCGGCGAGGAAGAAAATGATTTTGAGACATATGCAAATCTTTCCTGTGGTGAATTTTCTCCATCACGCATATATGATTCTGCCAATCGTTTCAAACCTAACTCATCAAAAAGGGAATCGCGCGAATAATCAATATTAATACCATGATAGGTATTAGTCATACAATACTCCAATACTTGTTATTATTCTGAAATCAATTGTGTTGTAAGAGGAAAGATTTCTGCGATTACACTAGCACATACTTTAGCAATTTCCATATGTTCTTTTTGTGTACCGTTGGCCGATCGAAGTTGTATATAGTGAATCCATGAACGCAATGTTCCATTCATATACAAACGTGATTCTATCAATCCTTCTGGTAAAACACTACGTGCTTGCTCTTTAGCAATCCCTTTTGAAATAGCCCACTCATATGCATTTTTTGCCTCTGTAGTCACCCGAGTTTGCATTTGCTGCCATTGATATTCAAGTTGACGATGCGCATCATTGTTTAAATCAAGAGATTCAGAGTTCTGTCTGTTTGAACTATCTTGTAACCGCGCTTCTCGTAGCACAAAATTAAGGTCTTTCGTTGGGTCAGCATATCGTTGACTGAATTCCTGAAAACTAAAACTTCTGTGCCGCAGAATTTGTCTTGCAATATCTCGTGTTGTGGTGATCTCGAGACAGATTGATACCATTTCGAGGGGTGACCAGTGTTTGTGTTTAACAAGGTATTTGACAAGTTTGTCTGCAGTTTGTGTATTGAATTGATTGGATGGGTTACTGACGCGCGCACAGTAGGCAACAAGTTCCTGTATATCATATAATCCCTCGTCATATAATTCACGTGATGGTTTTTGATAACTGATTAACTTAACCTTCATGTTTAATAATTCCCTCGACCCAATTTTCACATAAATCTTCTGCATAATTTATATTATGATGTGACAATGATCTTATTCCAATTACTTTATTGCTTTTAATCATTTCTACTTCATATGTGGGTTCGCCTTCTACCATATAGAGACGAGCTGTACGCTCATTGTCTTGTCCATAAAACTCACTTAACCATATCCTTCTACTTACACTTTTTTCCATTGCGATAACCTCATTTTTGCTAATAGACCATTATACGTATTATCATTAATAATATTTTGAATCTCAAAAGACGATAAACCACTACATATCATCTCATTAATATCCTTACAACTTATATTTTCAGGCCAAATACAAACACTATACTGACTATCGATACATTTTTCAATAGCTTTTATAATATCTTTATTACGTGGTTCATTATCATACACCATTACAGTGTTTGATGGAACGATACCTATACTAATAGACGTTTTATCCAAATAAGCACTGCCCATAGCAATGCAATTGGGAATAAACAAAGAATCAATTGGCCCTTCAACAACAAATACTTTTTTCCGTACATCTAATCTCTCCAATCCATATACACGTGGTTTTTCATCATCAAGTATTATTGTTATGTATCTTGGCTCAGTATCAAAAAATGCGCGACCTTGGTAACCAAACATATTGCCATTTTGATCAATGAATGGAATAACCAATCGCGGCTCATCTTTACCTAATAGATCAAACTTCCCTGGTATAATAGTATTAGTCCATGTTTTAAATCTAGGTGCATAAAATAGCTTTGAATGCATCATAGAAGGAATTTTTCTAGCAACAATATAACGTTTAGCAGGATGATCTACTTCTAGTTGCGAAATCTTTTTGAGGTCGGCAAGAGCTGTAAATTTAATAAATTTTGGTGTAATAAACCTTGAAATATCTGGAGTCGGCTCAACTATCCTTTCAGTATTGTTCGCTCTTTCTAGGAAGGTCTCACGCCTATAATCACCATATGCTGTTGGATCTACTTGCTCAAGAAATTTAGAAAACGACATTGAAGCGTGACAATTATGACAAGTGTAAAAAAATTTATTATTTTTACCTAGGATATAACCACGCGCTTTTGTTTTACTTTTACGAGAATCTCCACATAAAGGACAACGCATATTCCAAACTGTGTCACTCTTGCGAGAAAACATAGACAATCTTGGTGCTAATGCACCAATATATTTCAAATCAATCCAATTCATAAAAATAACTCCTGAAAGCCCATTACAACCTTCAAGAGTTTGATGTAAAAAGACAACTAAAAAATGTTAGGTCTTAACAAAATAAGATACGAGATATCCGAGAACAATAGCACCACCCACAATCATCCAACGCCATCTCTCAATAGCTGTTAAACGTTTATCAATATCATCTATCTTACTCATCATATCCTTGTGTTGCTCTTTAGAATCCATCCTAAATTCTTTTATTTCCGAACTAATGTTCTTTATCTCATTTTCCAAAACTGCAATCCTCGAGGTAGTGTCAAATAGTTCCATGGTTACAAGATCCATTATTTCTTAGGGGGAACTTCAGTTCCCTCTAACTTTTTATGAACTTTCATTTCTTTGCAATTTTGTTTAGGATTACCTTTTGCATCATTAATAACTTTACCATCTTTATCTTTTACATCAACACACACTGTTTTGGTTTCTTTTTTATCATCAGCCGCATATGTAGGTAAGACAACTGATAAAGCAAGAGCTACAGTTAGAACGTATTTCATAATTTTCCTTTATAAGAGAGGTTGTGATGTAGGAGGAGGTGCTGGTTTGCCTCCAAATCCAGTTGTTACAGGTTGTGGTAATTGTACAACCTCTGAGCTAACTGAGTTGAACCCCATGGTTGGTTCTGTCCTCATAGACATTGAAGATGCATTCATTGTGGGAGTGGAAGGAGATGGTGGTCTGTTAGCAGCTTCCAATGCCTTTGCTTGTAGCTCCTTATCATTACCTGCTAACATGATACCGGAAAGAGTACCTGTCAAGAACGTAGCAACAGGAATAATAAGCTCAAAAAACTTATTGTCTACAGGACTCATTCCATTCATTGGTTGTGTAACAAAGATAAGACTATAGAGAACAACAAATACAATACCAAAAAGTGTTAAACCAAGTATTATACCAATAAAGAATTTCAGACGAGCGTTCAATTCACTTTCTGAATATTTTGGACCTTCCCATAGATCTTTAATCATTTACAATTCCCCTGACATATATTGTTTGTAGTACCGTTACCATTTTGTTTAGCACCTTTCTCATAATGCTTTAAATCTTCCGGACAGGTACCATTAGCACTACAATATGGTTTTTGACAAGACTGTTTATCCCAATTGTTTGGGTCTTGACAAGGATATCTGTACCTTTCTTGACATGCTACCAGGAAAGGTAGTAATAAAAGAAGTATATATTTCATATTAACCTTTGATAATATAAACAATCGCTACTAGTATCATGCCTACAATAATAATAGTTTTCCAGCTAATATCGTCTATCTTCATTTTGAACCACGGACTTGATACTTCTACTAATTCCTTATCATCACCAGGAACGTTTACTTGTTGAGGTAATGTATTTGCTTCTGGTTTCATTAATGCGCTCCGAGTATATGGAGAGCATGTTCATAGTGTTTAATCCTATCTTCTAGACCAATAGTACCTCCATTGATACGTTTTGTAAGAGTGACAATATCACTCTTATCAGCCCATTGATTGAGTTTATTTGTTTCCCAAAACCAACACGCACTTTGTGCTGCACCTTCAAAGGTTTCTAGATATTGTGAGGCCTCTTCAACTGTTATATCTAAGCTACCAGCAAAGAATGTATAGTTATCACGACCTGTAAGTTGAATTAATCCTCTACCACAGAAACGATATCCATCACCTGAATTTTCAGGACCATTTCCCATACGACTAGCATATATGCGGTTAGCGATTGCTTCTTGTTTATTTGATTTGTTAGCATATTCCTGCGCTAATTCATCTGTAGGAAAATACTTGGGAAATAATTTCCGTAGAGTCTGCCATCTATAATTCAAATTTTCTTTAAGAACCATGAATCCACCAGATTCGTGAGCACACTGAGCAACAAATGCAGCGATCCGCTGGCTCGTATTAATATCATAATCTGGTAATAATTGACTTAAAGCTGTATACCAATAATCAATATAGGGATTTTTAGGAAGTAGCTTTTTCAATTGTTCTTTTGTCAGTTCCATATACACCTACTTTTTATTATGAACAGCGTCGTGAATTTGTTTTTGTTCGTTATACCATTTAACAAACATTTCATGTTTAGTACCACATTCATGGTACAACATATAATTTTGTGTGACGATCTTAATTAACTCGGATAAACGTTCTTCTTTTTCTGGTAAAATAAAAAGATCAGGACAACGTTCTACAATCATTTTTGGAGGTTCTGGTAAAGAATGTTTGACGGGTGTTGTTACAGTAGCACATCCGGATACAAATAAAGCAAGTATGAAGACAAAGTATTTCATTTTGGTCCCCCTTTTGCAGCATCATTATGAATTTTTACAACTTCATTGGGAACTTTACATATATCGTTATATTTAATAACTTCTCTGTCAACCATACGTACGATCTGTTCACCCTTTTCTTTTATAACCTTAGTACGATCAACGTATTTGGTTACTGTCTCTACAGTAACTTGACCCGACTTTGCTTCAGCTAGGGCAACCTCTTTTTCAAGTTTAGCGACACGTGCTTTCCATGCGTCTTCATTCCAAATAGCTCCACTCATAAACGTACCGAATGCTACAAGCAGTATAGAGACTATCTGGATGGGTGTTCTGTATATAAACAGAGCTGGTATTGGAATAAATTTCAATAGGTACGTAACAGCTATACCAATGATACCAATAAAAAATAGAGCGTAAAATATCCAGTCAGGGAGAAACTTTAAAATCCACATTTGGTTGTTTCCTTCTTAACGGCCTTTTAGTCATTAAACGTTTACGACCTCCGGGCTCACCATCAGGACCAAAACCAATTCCAGCGACGTTTCCCGCACTCACAGCATTTATTGCTACACTTCCTGTTGAGAAACTAGCATCTTCGCAAAATTGTTTAAATGTTTTCATATCTTTTGTAATATGTTAACGACGTTTTCATCCATTGGTATACTTGAACTTATAACATTCTTACTGTCAATTCCTATAGCAAAAATTACTTCAGGCATATAACCCATTAGTACAAGGAATGGTTTGAGAAAATGATAGTGTCCTCGTAACTTTAAGAACAACAACCTTGTTGCTGCTTCAACCCCAAAAATATTATAGAGAACGGTTAAGTGGTTAATAATTAACCGTTCTTTTAACTCTCCTGTCTCTTCATATCTATTGAATAGTCTTTTTATGTATTTAAACCTATTCAAATCATCATAAAACTCTAGCGTATCATAACAGTGAGGGTTATCATAATGCTTTGCTGCGTATAATAAAAAATTTGTTTCATCAAGCTTTTCAATTTGCATTAATAACTACCCAGTGTTATCCTCTTCCATGTATTATTTGCAACACACACATACAGATAATTTGAATCATAAGCAACAAGCCCAGCTACACCATTGGCTGAAGAATTAGCTGGGGTATTACTCCATTTAAAAGCAGTATTCTGTGTTGTCTGATCTGTAAAAACAAGATTTGCAACATTGATTACATTAGCAGTAATTGTAGTAATTGTTGCTACATTTGATGTAAAAGTAGATGTAATACTATTACGAAAATTGTTTGATGAAATACGTTTTGTGTTTGCTGTTCCAGTAGTATTAGCAACGATGATAACGAAATCTGTATTCGCTACCGTCGTTGCTAAAGGAAGTTCACTAATCTTTTTAGAGCGATCAACCATTTATCATGCGTCTGGTAATTTAAGATCATCAGAGCCATCGCCAGATATTTGACGAGTAGCAACTATACACTCATACGTTACACGACCAGCACGACCACCCGTTCCAACAGTACGTATATTCCAACCAGGTGTTACACCTTTATTTTTACCACCAGCAAGTGAAGCTATAGCTGTTGCTGTTTGACCTCTAAGGCTATGACCAGCCTGAGCGCCTGTACCTACAGAAGCAATATTTACAAACGTACCGTAGTTATAATCTGCAAGACTGGCTGAAAGTTGAACAGCTGTTGCATTGGCCACTGTTACATAATAAGATACACCATTATCAAGACCACCAATACCTGTATTACCTGCAGAAACAGCATACGTTACTTGATCTCCTGTTGCAAGTAAAGCAACATTTGCTGAACCAAGAAGAATAAAACCTTTTACAGTGCTGTTACCAACAACAACGCCTGTCGAGTTACCTGAGAATGTAAGTGCAGCAGGTGCGGCGATAGTTACTGTAGGATTAGTTGTATAACCAACACCGTTGTTACCAATATTGATAGCTGAAATACGACCAGTTGCATTAGACGATGCATTAGCAGCTGCATTTGTTGTACCATCACCGGAAACAGAACTAATAGTTACTGCCGCATTAGCAGTATAACCAGAACCTACTGATGTAATTATAATTTCAGCAATATTATTACCTGTTACACCAGCTTCTGCTCCACTGACAGCGTACATCCCAACAGTGGCGCCTTGAAAGTAAGCGTTTGGTGTTGTATTTCCATACATTAAATTTGCTTGAGTACGTGTAGGGGCTTTACCAACCTGAGATGGCGCCCAAATACAACTGTTAGATGCTACGTCTGTTAATCCCCATAATGGCATTTTTATCTCCTTGAGATGTTTTTTATATTTATGACTTTTCTGAAGTCAACATATCCATTTTGTATTGTGATATTTTTTTTCTGGATGTCGACATCGATTTTTTGGCTTGAACTACCTCATCTCGAGGAGTACTTGCTTCTGTTATTCCTAAGTGCTGTCTCAGTGTTTTTGGAGCATGCCCACCAACAATGTTGATATTCAAAACAGGTTTATGAACGATTTTTTCTACAGGGCGTGGCTGAGGAGCAATATCATATTTGTGCTCCTCACCACTTACTATAAGTTTTGATCCAACAACGGGTGTAAATGGCATATTATTGAGGTTCAACGTGTTTAATCTTAGCACCCATTTCAGCAGCATCATCCAGCTCTGTGTCGTTGAGATGTTCGCCGACCTTAATACCGCTTGACATCTGACTGCCTACAGCATGAACCTTATACTTACCACCTCCTGCATCCGATACATGTAGGGCTTGAGGGTGGAGTTTTTGGTCTGCTTCGGCAATGAATTGAGAAAAGCTTTTCATTTACATACCCTTTTTCTTTTTGTGATTCATGTGACCTTCAGAAACAAGAACCTCAACGTCTTTAGTGTTAACGCGCTTAATACCTTCAGCAAACATTACATCATACCACGCAATATGTCCATCCGCATCTGGTTCAGCATGTTGGCTAGTTAATGTACGACCTTCACCGAACTGCTCTGACTTAACATGAATAGCACACTGATGAGCACTGTTTCCTGGTGTATCACGTTGAACTTCTTCGCTGACTGTTTTACCACTGGCGTGAGCTTTCAATGTATTGTCTTTAGCAGCCTTACCATTTTTATGAATTTCAATTGCTTCTGGTGAGGCAGAGTTACGATCATCGCCGCGTTGGTAATGAACGGTAATGTCAGGACTTCCTTTGTTACCACTTCTCTCATCGCCATAGGATTCTTGGTGGTGAACATTATAGCCCATCTTTTTAGCATGATCCATAACTGCTTTATAACGACTATCTGCTTTGTCATTATTCATGGGCATTACATGCATGCCTTCTTTAATGGTTTCTTCTTTCTTCATCTTCTTATCTGCGTTCTTCATGTCAGCATCTTTGCCGCCATCATCAAAAGTTGACGATTTACGAGTGTATACTGTACCAGTACCAGTTACTCTCTTATCAAACTTACCTGTACCTGCACGCTCTTTGGCAGCTTTTAACATATCATCCCAGCCTTCCTTGCGCATTACGCCACGACCTTTGAGTACATCGCCGTGTGTAATTTTATTAGTAGGAGGAGTCATAGCAGCAAGCTTCTTTTCCTTCTCGTTGCGTGGGTGCGAACCTTCAGCAGCTTCTGCTTTCATGTTCTTTTTTGCCATACCAGCAGCATTGGAATGAGCAGCGGGGTCTGCTTTTGGTTCTGACTGCTTAGGCATCATGCCACTGCCCAATCCAGGATTTCGCGGGGGAGGAAGATTTCGCATTTTTGCCATATATTTTGAATGCGAGCTTTTGTTGATTTCGGTAACAAGAGCAATAAGGCTCGGCGATAAATCTTTAATCATTTATTTCTCCTTAGTTATTATCAATGATTTGTTTGTTTGTGTTTATTGTTTTTCTTCTTGTTTAAGAACAGACCGTAGCATGTACAAATGACCCTTATGAGCTGTAATTCTATCTTGAATAATGTTAGATATTCCATACTCACTGAATTGTTCGGCAAGTCGATATCCTTCCATCAATGAAGATAAAACATTATTGTTATCATTGTAGAGGTTCATGTACATATTCATTACTGGAGGAGCAGGATCTGTGTCGTTAATAGAAGTTAACTCAGCTATTCTTGCCGGACTCAACGGAGCATAAGCATCTAATGTACGAATTTGCTCACCAATTAAATCTACTGCACCATTTACTTCTTCATATAACTTTTGAAAAAATAGGTGATGTTGAGGAAAATCATCTCCTTCAACATTCCAATGGTATTGTTGAGCTTTCATACCAAACGTGACTGTGTCAGCAAGCACTACTTTTATCTGTTGGATAAGTTCTTCCATATATTATATTCCGTCTACCAATTCCCAAGTTGAATTTGTTTTGTGTTGTTTATATTTATTTTGCTTCTTAATTAAATTAATTTCACGCCATTTCCTACCAACATCATAAAAAACATCGAATTGTTTGAAAGACGGTTGTTCATTTCTTATTTCATCCAATCCATAAAATTTTCGTACTACGATAAGAATTTGCACTTCGGGATCAATTGTATTTTTTAATGTCTTATATCTTTCTACCATCATATTGAAAAAACGACTTTTGAAAAAAAATGGATGTCCACTTATATACTTATTAGTTGTTGTACCCATTAAAAAATCTTGGTCTGAAGTAAAAAATTTTTTTAGTTCATACATAAATTCATCGGTTTTTTTCATAGCCCAATCATCTTCTAACCATAAAAAAACATTATTATAGTTTTCTAATTTTTCAATACGTCCTAATCTTCCATACAAACGTTTTGCAGCTAATCCAAAATGAGCTTCTTCATGATCCTTCAATATAGTTATTTGAATTTTATTAGGATAAAACTGATTATAAAAGTTGTTAAAGAGATTGATTTGATTAATCGTCTCCTCGACTTCATGTTCTGTAAACATTGAAGGTATATCAAGGTTTATGTACCAATAAATTTTATTTTGTATATTTTCTTTCAACAATGTGTCCACTACTTTAAACATTGCACGTACATGGATGTCTGGTCTAGGTGTTGCTGTTGTTAATATATTAAGTACATTTAGCATAAAAAAATATTATTTAACAATTCCACTTCCGTAATGCAAGTGCTTTACGAGTTGGTTCACCATTCGGTTTTTTCATCGGACCATCAACACCACTCATACGAGCACAAAACGACTTACGTCTTTTCCAAGACTTACTATCCTTTTTAAGCTTAGAAGGCTCTGTTGTAACAGCCATTGACAACTTAGATCCAGGGTTCTGTGCACGATATGAAGCGATTCCTTTACGGTTCAAACCACCTTCAGGGTTCTTACCTTCTTTACGAGACCATGCAGGAGTTTTTGCCTCTGTCACATTGTCTTTCTTTTTGTTCTGAGCTTCATAATTAGCTTGCATCTTCTTCAGTCTTTCGGAAGTAGCAGCATAGTGTTTAGCCCTATCTTCTAGTGACTGACCAGTTTGTTTTTTAAAACGAGCATTAATAGCATCGTACCCAAACTTTTTTGCTTCATCAATTTCAACTTCTTCTTTTCTGGCGGCTAGCCCACCGTCTTTATATCTCTTGCCCAACTCATTTCTACGAGCCTGGCCACTCATTCTGGCCTGTTTATCTAATAGATCATCTGTTTCTGTGGGATACTTACTTTTATTAATCTTATCTTGATATTTGTCTACAGCCTTACGCATAAGTTCAGACGACAGCTCATTTACTTGTTCAACTTCTTCTTTATGAACTGTAGCGCCTTTGATCTTGTTGGCTACGTTCTGTGCATGTCTTTGTGATCCAAACGTTTTCCATTTCTTTCCGTTGATGTGGACAGCATGTGGTTCTTGTTTTTCTGGTGCACGATATGAGCTGTAGCGTTTCGTGTTATAACTTGGCTCGTCGGGTTCATCAGGATTGGCACGTCTAAAGCGCTGAGCAGCTGTATCACCATATTCTACAATATCAACTTCTTCATTCTTAGGAACACAATTAGGTACTTCACGACCAGCCTTAATCTTCTTACCGACCATATGGTATCCCTTCCAACAAGGATCTTCACCCTTCATCTTTTCTTCTCTCACAACTTCTTCCGCCGCTGCTGCTAGCTGAGCAGGGGTAGGTGCACCTTTACTTCCAGGTTTACGCATACGCTCACCGGATCCAGCTTTTATTCTTGCACGTTTTGCATGAATATTTGCCCATAACCCGTCACCTTCTTTTTTAATACTTTCCTCACCGGGAGTATCGTCTTTATACGTTTTTGTAAGATTCTTTGTTCCTTCGAAACGTTTCATTGGGCTTTCAACGCCTTCGAGATATGCTTGATATTTTTGTATAAGATGACGACGAGCAGACATTTCATCTGATGTAGTATGTTTGATACGACCTTTAGCGTCAACAACATGGTACAAAATCTTGTTATTGTATGGGCTTTTCTCTCGTTTGATGTGTGGACGAGCACCGCCGCCTGTACCTTTCAACTGTTTAGTAACTATTCTTTCATGGATTGGAATGAGATCCATATCTTGTTTCATAGCTGCACCACCTGATAAAAAAGAATTTACACGGTTCATGGCGTGCTGCTCACGTGTAAGATTAGAATTAACTGGAAGAGACTTGACACCACGCACATATACTTGCTCTAAAACAGACGCAGGGAAATCACACTGGGAAGCTTTTGCATTGAGGATAATTTGAACTTTTTCCTCAATAGCAACACGATGTTTTTGAAGCGCACGTGAGAAATTCTCCCTGTACGGCACAGGATTTTGAATTTCTGGTGGGTTTATAATAATTTGTGCTTTCTTGCCATTTTTAACAATGGCAATTTTCTTATCGTCTTTTTCTTTTGTATTCATATGACCTCAGAGGTTTACCTTAGCCTAACTCTAGGGTTATTTATAAAACTTATTCTCCACTACCCGAGCTGGCACTTTTTCCAGGAAAATCTTTACGTAGTTTCATATCAGCATCACGAAACTTGATTTTGGGAATCTTTTGTATACGACCTGTTATTGCGCGAACAAACAGCTCTTGCAGACCCATCCCACGGCGTACATCAGAGTAAAAATCATCTTTATGATGTTTTTCTAACTTATCAGGAAGTGCTGCGTGAAATTCTTTTTTCTTACCAGACAATGCAAGTTCACGCATCTTGCTGGCAGACATACCCTCAACACCCTCTGAATCCGGATCGCGTTCACCTGAAGAATGAGATGTTATTGATTTAAACTTAAAATAACCATGTTTTGAATCTACACCATTGTATTTGTCAAGCATGTCTTGATACTCTTTTTGACGATCGGAACCACCAACAACATGCAAATGCTCTATGCCTTTTTTGTACATTTTGGCTGCGTGATAAAGGATAGTTGGTTCGTCTTTTGAAGCAGCTTCGACATGAGAACCTTCTGGAAACACTCTCAGCGCATGCCTCAACTTTTGATCCGAAGTGAGAGGGTCTTTTTCTATTCTTTTCTTTTTAGCAGCTGGTGTTTCTTTTACAGGTACAGATGTTGGTGAAAGTACAACTTTGTGATCAACAGCTTTCTTCTCTTTTGCAACATCGAGAACCTTTTGAGCTAAGGCTGCATGACCAGCTGTCGGTGGATTCATTCTACCAAAAGCTAGGACTCCGTGTTTTCCTTCTTCGGTACTGGCTTTTTCTCGTGCAGCTTTAAGAGCTTCACCACGTTGGAAGTTTGCTTTACTGAACTCAGCTCTATCAACTAACTTTGTTGGTCGACCATTAATGGTGACAACAGCTCCTTCTGGCTTAGTATCTTCCTCACCAATCTTCGTACCAAACGCACCTTGTGCAGCAGGTGTTATAGCATGAACAAGAGTGTCTTTTGCTTTCTGTAAGTGTGAATGTAGTTCCAAAGTAGATGTGATATGCTTTTTATCCTGATCGATTTGTTGGAGGGTAAGATTGTGTGCTTTGAGACGAGTAGCTTTGCCAGCTTCCGTCTTTAGCTTATCGATATCTTTCTTACCACGCTCATCAACGTACTGTTTGAATCCTTCTGCCGTTGGTTGTGTTTCGTCCTTAATGTTTTTATTAATAAACATTTTCATTTTGTCGGTATGACGCATTGTAGCTTCATATCCACCTGTTGCAAGCTTCTTATGTGTTGCTTCTGCAGCGGCCATATGGTCATTAAAAGCTTGCAAAGTCTTTTTATCGAAATGAGATCCAGTTGCATCTACCTCTGGTGAAATCATATGCACATCTGGATGTTCTTTGAACGACTTTTGATTTACATCGAAGTGAGCCTTCATAGACTCGAAGTCTTTACCTTTATACTGTGTGTGGACAACAACACCCAACTTCGATGCTGCTACTTTTCGTCCTTCTGGAGACCCCTGCTTCGTCGTGTATGTGATTGTATTTGGAGTAAAATGATACTCATCACCACGCTTCTTCACATCCTTAGAACCAGAATGCATGATATCGCCTTGATATATCCCTCTGTCAGGGGATACTTTAGGCAGATGTTTCAATGCATCTTTGAGCTTTTCAACGAGTCCAGGAGCATGTCCGTGGTTACGTTCAATGTCATCTGCAGTGTAGTTAAGTTTAGGATTAGCGTTGAAGGCTGATTTAGTTGCAACAAAAAACTTACCTGTCTCTGGGTGATGTCCAAATACGATAGAAGGAGAACCGTCATACTTCGTTGTAATACGTGCATCGCTAGACTTCCCTTGCATTGCGTTAGAAACTGCATGCAGTGTTTTTGTTGCATGCGCATAGCCTTCTGCACCAGCATTCAGCACGTGATCTTCAGCATGCTCGAGGTGTTTGAGCTTTTCTTCTGATACTACTGCTTCTGTGAAAAACGTATTAAAATTTTTCATTTAATATAACTTTATAAATGGACCAGCTGATGAAGATTGTTTCTGTGCACCATAAAATAAACAAGCGAGGAAACTGTTTGTCAGTTTATTCTGGTCAAAATACATCATACTGTGAAGTAAATGCAATCCTTGTAGTTTGTTCGAGAATACATGAGCAAAGTCACTATCTTCTTGTTCAACGGTAGCAGCCGTGGTTAAAAATGTTCTGAACTGTTCAGGAGTACTTACTTGAGACCCCCAGTCAATAGATGCATTACCAAACTGGTATTTATAAACGTCTGTAAAAAGAGATACGTACTTATCGAAATCAGTTGGCTTCCATAAACCAACGCGTGGTAACTCTGATCCTCCAACAACCTGCTGAGAATTTTCTGAGAAGAAAGTTTTAATTATATCTACCGATACTTTACCGAGACGCGCACCGCCTGTGTATTTTCCTAATTCTAGTTGTGCTTTACGACGGGCACCAGTAGAAGGAAACCCTCTTAGCTGTGCTCGAGCGGGCACTTGATCTATATTAATTGTAAAACTCATGTCTTTTGTTGAAAATATTGTTCCATTGTAGTCAAGATTACAAACTAATTGATTATATTTAAAAAGTTTATCAACATCTTTTTTAAATTCTATAGATGAATCTTGTAGATTAACTTCTTCAACATTAGCAATAGATGATTTTTCTAAGAGCTTTTTTAATGATACACCTATTAACTCTTTGGACATGAGCTTTGCTCGCATATAATCATTCAGCGCCGCGATGTCGCGATTCATTTTTGTTTGATCAAATAGTTCGCTCAAGTCACGCTTTAACTGAGATTCATATTGCTTTGATACGAGATAGACATCAGATGGATTCCACGCGTCTTTTTTTCTTACACCAGCCTCTTTGGCAATATATTCCAACTCTTTCATTACACCCGTTTCTCGATAGTAGTTGAACAGTTTTTTGTTAGAAAGATATTTTTTCAATCCTCTTGCTTGTCCTTCAAAACTTTTAATCCACGAGTCATCAACATTAGGATATACTTTTTTCAATTCATTGTAGGAAGGAAATTTATCATACTCAATATAATTTTCAAAGTACAATAACGAACCTTCTTCTTGTTTTTTTGTTTCAATTGCAGATCCAATACCGGCGCTAACACTACCTGAACCGTATTCAATTCTCAATTTTTTAACATCAACACCATAAGAAGCAATTGTAGTACGCACTTCGGAAATAGGAACTCCACGAGACTCAAGTTCACGTGAAATTTTCACAAACTGAAAGTTAGACGAAGGATCAAGTATTATATTTGTGTTGTACTCTGCTCTGACAACGACAAAGAGAGTAGCTACACTGTCTGAATGTATTTTTCTTTTAGAGCGTATTTCTTCAGATGATTTTGGAACGTAATTGAATGCCATAATAGCTTTATTTATTAGAACACACGTTCCCACTCAAAATTTATTACTTTCTTTGACATTCTTCCTTCATGCGTCTCGCTACGCTTTTTAACAAATTCTTTGAGTGCAAATCGTTTTTCTTGATTACCCCAAAAACCTATTGGATGTATAAGTGTTTTGTCGTCAGGATAAATTGTAAAAGGTGTATCTGTCCATGTTACGTCTCGAGCTCCACGTATATATTTAACGTGCCAAGCATCCACCTTTTTACGTTTTGCCACTTTCCGTAATGTGTCGAGGAAATACCTGTCGCCAAAATGAATATTAACAAATTCTTCATCATATCCACCAGTTTTCCAAAAAGTCTCTTTATGAACCATGTACTCATTTACTGAAAATCGATCTGGTGACGATTTTTTTATTTCCCAAAAGGAATAGTATTTTGTCTTTGAAAGGTTTATTTCATTTTTATGGATAGACTTTAGAGTTGAATCCGGATATTTTCTATCAATATCAGATAAAATGTTCCAGTCTGTTGTTGTTTGATTCATTAAAAGATTACGTGTACCATGTGAATTAAACCCAATATCATTTTTCACACGAAATAATCTCATATTTGTAGTAGGAGGATTTTTTTCAAAAAAATCTACGGCTGGTGATCGCATTGAACCATCATCACCAATGTTAAAAATGAACGGGAATCCAGCCTCTTCAAGCCGTATAACAGTTTCATACCACCACTTCAAAAAATGTGGTTCATTATAATATGTAATATTTAACGAAATCAATCTGAAAACCTCACAATTACATATTTATTAATTTTATTAATTTTTTTGAGCCACCATTCTTTCGGTTTAATAGTGACATGAGCATTTTGTCCGTTTGGAAGATATTTATTAGCAGGTCTTGTCGATATAGAAAATAAAATTGCTTTTTTTGAAAAACTCTCTATTTCGTTTAGAACATCATCAACACTGCTCTCTGGTATATGTTCCATAACATCTACACATATCACAAGATCAGCAGGTATTTCAGGTTTTTTCTGAAATTCTTTAACGCCAGGGTCATATAAAAAAACTTTAACTCCCAAGAGACTACGCAAACCATGTTGTTTCCATACCTCACCCTTGCCGCATCCGTAATCAAGAACTGATTGTATGTTTGATTCCTTAACAATGTATACTATATCAGAAAGAAACTTAACCATAGATCTTCCTCTAAAATAATTCTTTCGTGAGGCATGAAGATCTTCATACATCTTATTACTATCTAACAGAATTTGAGAGGGCTCCATATTCTTTCATCCATAAATGAGAATACATTGTATTTTTGTAATTTTCAAACCAAGGCCCACCATCTGTGTAGTGAATAGCTTTTGGATTGGCAAGCTGATAATAGTCATCGAGTACGTTCCAATCTAAAGGAATACTGCCAATCTCATCATCTTTAAGCCAATCAAACATATGTAGCTTACGTCCTGGCATCACTGTATTAACCATATGAGGGGTTAACAAACGGTTTGCTGGATGTCTATTATTATAGACTATTAAGCTAGCCCAGTTTTTACGTGGCATTTGGTGTTGAACTACACCATCCATTTTTATTGCTGACCGAGGAATGTATACTGGATGTTGACACACACTTATGGCTTTTGATGGGTCAATACTGAAAAGCAGTTCTGTTATATCTGCAAGAAACAAAAAGTCACAATCACAAAATACTGAGTATTGATTTTTAGTTCCATAATCTTCCATATATGGAATCATGAAACGAGTATATGTAAAACTTGTTGATTGATTTGGTTCCCAAGGTCTTTCAAAATCAGGTACTTCTTGTATACGAAGGAACTTGACAGCAACGCTATTTGCAATTACAGGAGAAAGCCGTGAAAGAATAGAATGCTTACATACGCGAGCAGCAATATCTTCTCTCTCATCATATCCAATATACACATTAAAATTAATCATGAACAAGGTGTCCTAAAAATCTTTTATCAGGTATGTACTTTTTATATGCCTTTTTAAAAAAGTTAATTTTCTCTGTTGCATGTTGAAAATACATTTCGATATTTTTTATAACGTTACTCCACTGAGACACGTCTCTCTCAATAATAGCATAACCAAACGAGATTGATGTTAGCGATCCACTATCTGCAAATAAAACAGTAGGAACATGCATGAACTTCGCAGGCCACGCTGCTGTTCCATGATATCCTACAAACCCCCTAGCTTTTCTTAAAATATTCATCAAGAGGTGTGTAGGAGTACGATAATCCACAACAACAACATGATATCCTTGTTGCTCTAGCTGATTAATTATTTGCGACCAGTAGGGAGCTGCTGGATCTTTCCATGCTTTGCCATAATCCTTTAAGGATTGTGAATTACCCTCTGTCGAATTAACAACCACAATATTGCTCGTTGGTTGGTTTGGGACTTTCGGAAACCAATAATTATGGAAGGGATCTTTACCGACTATATCCCAATCATAGTTTGTATGGTTTATGTCAAGAGGATATTTAAACTTATGAAATATTGAAACATCCGTCTTACCCTTATAACACATTTTTTCGATAAAACAAGCTCTCTCCCAAAGTGCTTCGGGATCGTGAGGGTGTATTTTATGACCGGGACCACGGTCCCAGCGAAAAGTAAGATTTACTTTTACTTGGAGCTTGTTTGAAACATTGTGAGCATAACATATAGGGGAAACAATATCACCATAACCAACTTTCCCCTTCCACTGTATATCAATCATTACCTCGTAACAATAACAATATAAAACGGTGGATATAACATCTCACCTTTAACTTGAACAGTACCACGAAGGTTTGTTTTAGGATCGTTAAATGAAGAAGTCCACGCGTGAACGTTTGTATATCCACGACCCCGCAATCTTCTCCGTAAAATCTTTTCATTTTCTTCAACACAAACATCTTCAAAAACGTAGTGTTTAGTCCATTTATCTTCTAAATTCAAGAATGTTTTCCACATAACATCAGGTCTATGATCACCATCATCAACAATCATGTCATATTGTGTTGTAACTACTGTATCAATAAACGTTTTATCTGTTGAGTTACCCTCGAACACAGGTATACCAGTAGCAGCTTCAATCAAAGGTTTTGGTCGATGTTCAATTCCATGAATCATAGCATCAGGAAACAATTTTTTCCAAGCTGCTAATGATGCACCTTCTAGCACCCCAACTTCAAGTATAGACTGGGGACTCCATGTTGAGAAAATAGAACTATATGCTTGTTGATAGTTGTGTCGTCTTGGACCTTTATCAGTTCCAAATTCTGAAAAAGCTGATGCGATTATTTGCTTATCCATAAAAACTCCTAAGTAATTGTTTGTCTATATTCTTGATATAAAGCATATAGTATATATTCATATGATGAAGCCTCAACTTCCCATGGAAGATCAAAATAATTTATAAATTCTGTATCAATTTTTTTACCCTTCCATTTTGTATGTTCATCATTAAGCTCCCCTTTTGCAAATTGTTTCAGATGAACAAGTTCATGAGCTAAAGTTTGAAGTATACTTTTGGTCGATTTTCTTCGTCTTAATTCTATCTCAAATTCACGAGCTTTGTACCAATCGTTAAAATATGTTATACAACAACTACCTAAGTCTGGTATTGAAGAGACAAGATTAATTTCAAGATGGATATGTTTATAAAGTTGTTTCGAAAGAAGTTCTCTACCATAAAATTTTGCTGCTGTAACTAGCTCTTGTTCTAAGTAAGGATCTTTTGAACCAGTTACAAGTACTTTCATTAGTTATTATCTTTTTCTTGTTGTTTAGCTTGTTCTAAACTTTTACCAATAATAGTCCATATATCAACAGGACAGTTAAATAAAAAAACGAAAGCCTTTACAGTAGTAACCACAAAGAAAGATAATATAGCTAGCGGAAATACAAATAACCATATTATTAATTGTGTAGGAAACATTAACTAAATCCTTTAAAAGCATCCTTTGAAAACTTTTTATCTATTTGTCTTTCCTCAATATACTCATCGTTAAGAATATCTTTTTGAGCAGACTGTTCAACATCATACAATCTCATCTTCGCTTTATCTACACCTACAACAAACTTACGAAATTTAACTGGATCAGCATATCGATTTTTCAACTGTTTAAACATAAGTTGATTGAGATCTTCAAGCTCTTCGGAAGAAATCATAGCAAACATCATATCCACAGTTGCTGGT
>SXGQ01777407.1_pt1 | contig 37783 bp, 62 predicted proteins | sample 3178371 | NCBI WGS metagenome assembly SXGQ01 (sample SAMN11356859, study PRJNA531348) | freshwater metagenome | isolation source: freshwater sample F1-20 | place: China: Fuxian Lake, Yuxi | collected 2017-12-25 | reverse complement strand
TTGAAGTGTCAATCAGAGCCTAGGAGATTCCCCCTTGAGAAAGGGGATGTGCGGTTTCTCTATTAGGATGTAGAGTTCAATCGGAGTTAATGCAAAATTTCTTTACAGTAGCCCTGCCTCTTGTGGCAACGGTTACAACCAATGTGGCAACACTGCCTTCAGTGTTTCCTCCTCCCCCTGTGAGTGGTCCCCCACCATTCTCTATTATTCAAGAGGAGCCTACATCAAAGACAGCGACCAAAGAGGTTGCTCCCGAAAAACCTAAAGAGACAAGGTTAATTTGTAAAGGGTGTAATGAAAATGAAAATGCTACCCTGGCATATTTCCAGGATCGTGGTATTAAAGACAGAAACGCCCTTGCTACTATCATGGGTAATATTAGACAGGAATCCACATTCGTGCCTAATATCTGCGAAGGTGGTAGCAGAACCAGTTGGGGTAACTGCGGACGCGGTTACGGACTGATTCAATGGACATCTGCCAACAGATATTATGGATTGGGTGATTTTGCTAAGAAGTATGGTGGCTCTCCATCATCACTTCACACGCAACTTCGTTATCTGACAAATGAAGTTCAGTGGCAAAAGATTGAGGAGCGTATGAAGACTCCTGGTAAATCAATTAATCGCTACATGGACTATGCGTATAGTTGGATTGGTTGGGGGCACCATGGTGCTCGCACTTCGTATGCTCATGAGTATGCTTCCAAACTGATCACGGTAGAAGTTTGATATATAAGGAGAGGGATTTATTCCTTCTCCTTTACTTTTTATTCTTTATAGATACAGAACGAAAATGACTGAACAACAACAACATCTGGCAAATCTTTTAGAGCAAAGAAATACTTTAGAGAGACAAATTTCTCAAAATAGAGAATTGTTTTGGAAAGTTCAAGGTGCCATTGAGTATTTGACTCAAATTGGTGTAGCACTTCCAGAAGAAGCAGAAGAGACAGAATTTACTGAAGAATCTGCTGCAGAGTGATACATAGTAAGAGTGCTGCGCTCTTATGTTTAATTTTAACTTTGGTAAAAAGAAAACAGATAAAAAACAACTGCTTATAGTTGGAGTTATACTATCAACTCTTATCGCAGCACTCTCACAATGCACAGGAGTATCGGAAAATGGTCTTTGGGATTTACTTGACGAAATTCAAAGAAAGTATTTCCCACAAGGTATTCTTAATGAACTTATTCTTCAAGATCCTAACCAAGTAAAACGTAGGGTTGAAAGGGATGTAACTAGAGCAATTGATGAGGTCACACCTGAATATGACCGAATCATTGCCGAGTCAAATAAAAAATACAAACCAAAGTATGTGGAAAAAGCACCAGACGGCAGTGAGGCACAGAGACTGCTTGGTGGAGAAATCAGAATCTGTGCTCCTTGGGTTGACGACTGCCCTAAGGACTGATACAATATAAGGGTTCACAAGGGTAGGTTTCCGAGTGGTTAAAGGAATCTGACTGTAAATCAGACGGCTCTGCCTTCGCTGGTTCGAATCCAGCCCTGCCCACCTTGGAGGATTGGCTGAGAGGTTTAAAGCGGGAACCTGCTAAGTTCTTGATCTCTGTAAAGGGATCCGTTGGTTCAAATCCAACATCCTCCGCTTGGGAGATTATCTCAGTGGTAGAGCAATGTGCTGATAACGCAGAGGTCGGTGGTTCAAATCCACCATTTCCCATTGACAATCAAAACCAAATTTGGTATGATTGTCTTATGTCTCAGTAGCTCAGTTGGATAGAGCAACTGCCTTCTAAGCAGTCGGTCGCTGGTTCGAGTCCAGCCTGAGACGCTTGGAGATTTATGCTCCAAATTCACTTTACTTATTTTATTATGGAAGAAATTAGTTATCGTCTTTCTTATCAATCCCGCAATAGTGAGACCCGTAGCACAATTATGGATCTTGATGTGGGTTTTGATAATCCTACTGATGAGGCTCTGCAAAAGCGTCTCAATACTTGGTTGACTGCGATTGGTGTAAATCTTGAAGTTGTGGTAAAATAGTAAAGTAAATATTGGGGTGTAGCTCAGCGGTAGTAGCGGGAAGCTGTTAACTTCTAGGTCGCAGGTTCGATCCCTGCCGCCCCAGCCTTGCCTCCGTAGCTCAGTTGGATAGAGCAGGGCTTTTGTAAAGCTCAGGTCGTAAGTTCGAGTCTTATCGGGGGCTCTTGACATAATACTTATTATGTCTTATACTTTCTCAGTCCGTGTGAAAGGAAGTGCGTGGGGTTCCGTGCCTATGAAGGGAAACCTGAGGCTGGGTAAATCCCCACCATTTGCGGAGTTAGTTCAGTGGTAGAACGCTATCCTTCCAAGTTAGATGTCGTCGGTTCGAATCCGATACTCCGCTTTCTTAACCAAATCTTAGTTGACAAAAGACTAAAAGTGCCTTAAAATACTTTCCAATCTTAAGATTTGCTTAAGACTCTCTAAATACTGAGGTTTTATCTTTTGAAACCTCATTTGTCGTTTAGCACAAAAAACAAACTTTTATGAAACTCAATCAACTGATGCTTGCACCTGTTGCTCTGGGAATGGTTGCTCCTGTTGCTGCGAATGCCGCAGATCTTAATATGGCAGCAGTCAACCAATACACTTCTACTGAGCAAGTTACAAGTATCACACAACTTTCTGATGTAAAACCCACTGATTGGGCTTATCAGGCACTTAGCAACCTTGTTGAAAAATATGGTTGCGTTGCTGGTTATGAGAATAGCACCTATCTTGGTGGCAAATCTATGACCCGTTATGAGGCAGCAGCACTTCTGAATGCTTGTCTTGATCGCGTAACCGAAGTTACCGACGAACTGCAGCGTCTTACCGCAGAGTTTTCTAACGAACTCCAAGTCCTTCGTGGTCGTGTTGCCAAACTAGAAAAGCAAGCAACTGCTCTTCAAGCACAACAGTTCTCTACTACCACCAAACTGAAAGGTGAAGTGAACTTTGTTCTTGGTAGTGTTGCTGGTGCTCGTCTTGCTAACAACACTAATGTTGGTAACGCCGCATTTAACTATGATGCTCGTCTGAGTTTTGATACTTCCTTTACTGGTAAGGATCTTCTCAAGACTCGTCTGCGTGCTGGCAACTTCCCTTCACAACCTTTTGGATCTTCTTCTTCCCTGTTCAAACTTGACAAGGCAGAGAACACTTCCAACAACTTCCAACTGGATCGTCTGTACTACAGCTTCCCTGGACTTGCTAAGGGTGTGACTCTCACCGCTGGTCCTCTGGTTCGTAACACCGAAATGACCTGGATTCCTTCCGTTTATCGTTCGGAAATCCTGGACTTCTTTGCTAATGCTGGTGCTCCTGGTGTTTATAACAAGGCAACTGGTGCTGGTTTCGGTGCTCAGTATGTCCAACCTGGTAAGAAAGGTAGATTCGTTGCTGGTCTGAACTATGTTGCCCAAAGTGGTGATAGTTCTTCTACTGGTGTGTTTAACGAGACTGGTGCTCTGAATGCTTTGGCACAAGTTGGTTATCGTGCCCCTCAGTTTGGTGCTGCCTTCGGTTATCGTTATGGCACTCAGGGAACTCGTGTCCGTAACTACAATGGTGTTGCTGGTAATGCTGGCACTCTTGCTGCTAACCAAACCTCTAACGGTTATGCTCTGAACGCCTATTGGCAACCCAAGACCTCTGGTATTGTTCCCTCTGTTTCCGCTGGTTATGGTTGGAACACCGTGAGTGGTCCTGTAACTCCTAATGCTGCAACCGCTTCCCAAACCTGGATGGCAGGTCTTCAGTGGAGTGATGTGTTTGCTAAGGGTAATGCCGCTGGTGTTGCTTTTGGTCAACCTGGTAATGCTGAGGGACTCTCTGAGAAGGCTCAAATGCTTGAGATCTTCTATCGTTACAAAGTTAGCGATAACATCAGTGTGACTCCTGCTCTGCTTTATGTCACCAACAATCAGGGACTCAAGAATGCCTCTGATAATTGGGGTGGCGTGATTCAGACGAAGTTCACCTTCTGATAATATCTCCGATACCTCTAAACCTCCTTTCGGGGAGGTTTTTTGGTGTTAAGACCTATTTAACCTCTTCTTAACGTAACTAAAATGAAACTCAAACGTATTGCTGCTATTGGTCTGCTTGCTGCTGCTCCTGGAGCCGCTCTTGCTGCCCCTGCTATTAATGGTGCAGGTGCTACTTTCCCTGCTCCTATCTATCAACGCTGGTTCCAAGACTATGCTAATGCTTCTGGAGATCGTGTTAATTATCAATCTGTTGGTTCTGGCGCTGGTATTCGTCAGTTTGTCGCAGGCACCGTCGATTTCGGAGCATCAGATGAACCAATTAAGACCAAGGAAGCTGCGAAGGTAAAGCGTGGTGTAGTCCAGATTCCTATGGTCGGCGGCACCATTGCTGTTGCCTATAACAAACCTGGTTGTAAACTGAAACTTACCCAGAAACAAGTTGTCCATATCTTTATGGGACACATCAAAGACTGGAAGGAAGTTGGTTGTGCTGCTGGTAAGATGGTGACCGTTCATCGTTCTGATGGTTCTGGAACCACTTATGCCTTCACCAACTCACTGGATGCATTTGGTGGTTGGACTCCTGGTGTTGGTAAGTCCGTGAACTGGCCTGTTGGCGTTGGTGCCAAGGGTAATGAAGGTGTCTCTGGCACCATCAAGAACACTCCTGGTGCTATCGGTTATGTGAATACTGGTTTCGTTCGCCCCAACAAACTCCAAGCAGCAGTGCTCCAGAACAAAGCAGGTAACTTCGTTGGACCTTCTGCTGTAACTGGTGCCGCTGCCCTGAATGGTATCAAGGTTGACCCCGTAACTCTTGCTGGTGAAGACCCCAACCCCGCAGGAGCAAAGGCATATCCTATCTCCACTCTGACTTGGATTCTTGCCTATAAGAGTGGTTATGCTGATGGTAGAGCAACCGCAGTCCGTGATGCTCTGAACTATGCCCTGAGTGGTAAGGCACAGGGTCTTGCTGATGACTTGGGTTATGTGCCCCTGTCTGGTTCTATTCTCAACAAAGCACGCCTGAAAGTCAAACAGGTCGGTCTAGGCGAGAAGTGATACATAGAGGGGGGTTGACAAGACTCCCCTTTTTAATGTATTATAGATAACGAGTTAGGAGGTTTATGTCTCTTATTTCCCAAAAAGACCGTGAGATGGTTATTGATGCTCTTGAGTTTTATATTCAAGATATGAAAAAGAACAACTGTAATGAAGCAGCAATCTATTCATACAATACTCTTCTCAAATGGATCGAATTGGAATATTTTAAAAATGAAAATTAATCTGTGGTATTGTGCCGATATGAATCAGTGGCGTTGGACTCTTACAGACGACCATCGCCCAGTTGTAAGGCAGGAGTCAGGTCAAAGAGAAAATCTACGAGATGCTATGAATGATGTAGCAAATACTGTAGAATATATGATGGGAAGATTCTAATTTCTTGGGCGATTAACTCAGCGGTAGAGTGCGCTCCTTACAAGTGTGAAGTCACTGGTTCGAATCCAGTATCGCCCATATAAATACTTTTAAAAAGAAGTATAATGGAATCTCTATATAAACTTCTGAGCGATACGCAAGCATCGCTCTTTTTACTCTTTCAGAAAACTTGGGTCTATCACTGGCACGTGGTAGGTGAAGACTTTAAACAGATTCATGATTTGTTTGGAGAACAGTATCTTATTATTCAAGAAGAGATTGATAGACTCTCTGAGCATATGAGATTTTTGGGAATCAAACCTATTAGTTCTCTTTCACGAGTATTGGAAGTTTCTGGGGTTTCTGAAGCAAAGACCAATATTTCTTCAATGGAAATGATTCGTGATCTTTTAGAAGATCATAAGAAAATGGTATCAATGTTTGATGCTGCTGCTGTTGAAGCGGAAGAGCAAAAGTCAAGAGGAACAATTAATCTTCTTGATGATCTAAATGAAGCACACGGTAAATTTATTTGGATGTTACGTTCATTTACTGAAAAATAGTAATACAATGGAAAATTTAAGAATCAGATGCCGCTCCTGTGGTAAGGAGTTAGAGGGGCATCCTACGAAAACTGTGACGTGTGGTTGTCCCAATATGGCAACTATTCGTGGTGATAAGATTTCAGCAGTTGACTTATCATCTGTTGTTATGCTAAACTCTTATCATACCAAATCAAAATCTGGTGTTCTTTCAAATGAAGACCTTGCTTTTCAGGAAGCAAGGCGTCAGCGTAAAGTAAGACGTTTAGATTTTGAAGTCCGCTAAGGACTTATTTGGAGAGAGTCCGGTTGGTCGAGGACACCGCCTTGAAAGCGGCTGGGTTTAAAAGCTTCGCAGGTTCGATTCCTGTTCTCTCCGTTTAAAAAAATATTACAAATTTAAGATTGTCTTAATGTGTGTTTTTGTATCAACACAAACTTGACACTGTAGAAATACTCACTAATATAACTAATAATATTCAAACATAACCTTATGGATCAGCACACCTACGATAATTGGGTGAAGATCAAGGAGACTTTTGAAGCCTCTGGGAACATGGACAATATGTTCTATAAGAGAGCAGTTGAAATAGTTAAAACTCGCAGAGATCCTCTTGCGAAGTTTCTTGGAGATGAGGAATGATGGAACCTTTCGATGACGATTATGTATCTCGCACAGAAGTGCAGGAGATGATCGATGCTGCAATACGACGACACAACCGTAATGCTTCTATCATTAGTATGTGCGTCGGTTGGGTGGTTCTTGCTTTATTTGCTGAGGGACTTTTAAGACTTGTAGGAGTTATTCCCCCGATACTACCATGGCTCAACATTACCCTGAAATAATTGGTATCGTTCTCCTGTTAGTATTTGCCGCCACGATGTTCTATCAAGGCACCTGTATTATGAGAGGTCAAAGAGGGTATTCTCTCCGAGACTATATGAAACAGGAAAGCACAAACATGCGTCAAAGAATAGAAGAACTACTCAAGGACAAATGATATCTATCACAGACGAAGACATCCAAGAACTACAACAAAGAGTTTTACAACAGAAAATAGAAGAACTATTTGAAGAACCATCTACTTACGAGGATGAAGATGATGAATAGTAAATTACTTTTTAACGCACTAACTGTTCTGGGAGCAATTGGGTGTTTTATTGTATGGGGACTTAATCACGCATATCCAAATTAGGAGATTGTATGGAACGCTTTAAGGATTTTTCAGACTATGAACTGAAACTATTAGCAGATGCAGTATGGATGAGACAGAGATGTTTCATTGCAGGTGATAGAAGATTCAGAGAATATGGTGTGCTTCTGGATGAGATTCGTGAAAGAATTGATTATGTTCCAGGAGTATTTTCATGAAAAAACTCAATGATTTATTTCTATCAGTCACGATAGCAATCATTGACTTCATGTATCGTGACTTACCAATTCAAAGATTCTGGGTTCTAGAAACAATTGCAAGGGCACCATATTTTGCCTTTGTGAGTGTTCTTCATCTAAAAGAATCGCTAGGACTTAGAGACTTATCACATTACTACTTGATGAAAGAACACTTCGCACAGACTTTAAATGAAACGGAACACCTCATCGAAATGGAGCATCGTGGCGGAGCAGACTACAGGATTGATCGCTTTTACGCTTATCATTTGGTTCTCATCTATTATTGGATTCTGGTGGGTTATTATTTTGTTGCTCCCGTTTCTGCTTATCACTTGAACGCAGGTATTGAGTATCACGCCACAGAAACCTATCTCTCATATCTCTGGGAGCATCCAGAAGACACCAAGATTGCTGAAATCGCAGTTGATGAAATGAATCATTATATTGAACTTACAAGAGCTATGGAGATGGTCTGATGTTATTAGCAAAAGCACTTTTATTTGTTTCAATCCCGTTCGTTTTAGCAACACTCTATTTCGGAACAAGAGGAGGGTATTATGACTCCAAAGATTATAAAGGAAACGGAACCGCACATTAGACAAAGATATCACTTTGCTGCAACTGCATTTGTAAGAATGTGGGGACACAGTTCATTACACGACCATAAGATTATAGACTTTTGTGTTGAATGGGCACATAGAGAAGAGAATGCTCCATTGGATAATACGGTAGATCAATATTTTTATTACGAATTTAAGACTTGGAGGGGATATTGATGGGACACTTTGCTCGGTGGGTATTAGAAAACCCATATACACTTGGAATTATTGGATATCTTTTGATTGTTCTACCTATTATGGGTATCTGGGCAATTCATAAATACGGATGGCAGCACTGGGCTCCGTTTGACAAGGGACACAAGAAGTAGTATAATTACTTCTGTTGGGAGGCAAGACCACTCAACGCAACGGGGTGTAGCTCAGCTTGGATAGAGCGCCGCTTTTGGGAAGCGGAAGTCGCAGATTCGAATTCTGTCACCCCGATTGCCAGTTACTTCACTGGCACACTTGACACAAAAGTCTCAACACCCTATAATACTAAGGCAACAATTCAAAACAATGTCTCTGATTCAAAAGTTCAAAAAGGATGTTAGCACTCTTCAACTTGCTGCTAACGGGGAAATCTACCTTGATGTAAAGAATCCGAAACTTTATAAAAAGGTTCGCCGCTTCTATGAAAATGAAGGGGTGGTATTTTCTGGTGACCCCCTTGACGACTACGAAATGCTTATGGAGTATGTCGCCAGCGATCTTGAGGCAGTTGAAGCGTGAGCAAGGTTCTTCTGGAGCGTGAAGGATACCGTTTCATTGAGGCAGGTATCCTTGAAATTAATGGTAAACCTGATTACCGTCTGCAAAAGCAAAATTATTACACCAAACGCTGGAATGACATTTATCTTTTTGATAATGTTCTACAATGTTCTACTGCAATGGAGGATATTGAATATGCAAAATGGTTAGATCCAGATAGGGTTCCTTGTTATGTAAGAGACGATAAAGAAGACACGGATGGTCTATAACAGCACTGGTCGGGAGCAAACCCCTTATGTCTAAATCAAGTATCCTAAGGTATCTTGGGAACTTTCTCCTAATGCTTGGTTATCAAGTTATGTTATGGGGAAATTTTAAGTTTGGGTTAGCGATTAAGTTTATCGGGGGTCTACTCGGTATTCCTTTCGCTATCAAACTTAAACTGTGGGACGTGCTATTTTTGATAGCATTTTTTGGTATTACCGAATTGTCAAAGATAGTCCAACTTACATTTAGTCCTGGAATGACTTAAAACTTATACTGGTGGAGTCAAATATGACCCTATTAAGTTTCTTGCCATTCCTTTAAAAGGCAAGTGGTGCGGATGGGGAAATTCTTTCTCCGCCTGGTTTCCAATTTCCAGTCAAAGAATTGGTGGCGAGCCTGAAAATTTACTATATAAAGGAGATTTTTTTAATCTCCTTTTTTATTTTTAATGATATGATAAATCTAGATAATATCGTAAAATCTACTATTCCATTTGATCATTATGTAATTGATAATTTTTTTGATTTAAATTTTGCTAGGGATTTAGAAAAAGAATTTATTGATTTTAATTCTGAAATATGGTATTGCTATAACAATCAAATTGAAAATAAAAAAGCACTTGCTAATTGGGGAAGTTTTCCTGAAAAAACTTACTCCGTTTTTTCATATCTTTGTTCGAATCAATTTACTGATTCATTAAAAAAAATTACAGGGATAAATTCTTTGTATCCAGATTATGGATTGCACGGCGGTGGATGGCATATGCATTCATCTGGGGGAAAATTAAATATTCATAAAGATTATTCGATACATCCAAAAGTAAATCTCCAAAGAAAATTAAATTTAATTATCTATTTAACTGAAGAATGGGATCCTAATTGGGGAGGATCACTTGAGTTTTGGTCACATGACCCTGATGAAAATAAACCAAAAGAAAAAATAAAAGATATTGAGTGTATTTTTAATAGAGCTGTTTTATTTGATACAACACAAAATTCTTGGCATGGACTTCCAGTTGAAATAAATTGTCCTAAGAACATTTATAGAAAAAGTATTGCAATTTATTATTTGACTGATATTACCAACACAATAGAAAATAGGAAAAGAGCTCTTTATGCCCCATATGGAGAACAAAAAAATAATCCAGAAATTATAAAATTAATTAAAGAGAGATCAAGTTATTAGTAGACTTGCATAAATTAACTTTTTTTAGTATAATGACAAAAAAGTAAATTCTCATGAAAATAGGATTTAATTGTAGTTCATTTGATTTGTTTCATGCTGGACATGTTACAATGCTCAAGATGGAAAAAGAGATGTGCGATTATCTTAAAGTCGCACTTCAAGTTGATCCAACGATTGATCGTCCTGGTGTAAAGAACAAACCAGTTCAGTCTGTCTATGAACGTTATGTGCAACTTCAAGCTTGTAAATACGTTGATGAGATTTTAGTTTATGAGACTGAAGAGGATTTGCTTAATTTAATTCAAACACAAACAATTCATATTAGATTTTTAAGCGAAGAGTATATAGATAGAGACTTTACGGGAAAGCAATATTGTATTGATCATGATATAGAATTGTTCTATCATTTAAGAAAACACAAATATTCTTCGACTGAAATTCGAAATAGAGTGTATAGTCTTGAAAAGAAAAAAAGAGAAGAGAATGCAGATACTCCAACTTTAGAGCAATATTCTCCTCAACTTTTAGAAAAATATTCAATTAGAAATATTTAAAAAATGACAATTTTAGTTACAGGTGGTGCAGGATTTATTGGAAGTAATTTTCTTCATCATATCACTACAATTACTGATGAAGAAATTATTTGCATAGACAAACTTACATATGCTGCAGATTGGAACAATGTTCCAGAAACTGTTAAGTTTTATACTACGGATATTGTGAGTGAATATAATTGTGAGCATGTATTTAAAGAACATAATCCAACAATTGTATTTCACTTTGCTGCAGAAAGTCATGTAGATAATTCAATTCGGGACTGTTCTGAATTTATAAAAACTAATATTTCTGGGACAGTTAATCTGTTAAATTTATCTCTGAAATATGACGTTCAAAAGTTTATCCATATTTCAACAGATGAAGTTTATGGATCAATTGAGGAAGGGTATTTCACGGAAAACTCTAATTATTCTCCTAGAAATCCATATTCTGCATCTAAAGCAGCAAGTGATCATTTTGTAATGGCGTATCATAATACCTATGGATTACCTACTGTAATTACAAACTGTTCAAACAATTATGGACCAAGACAATATTATGAAAAGATGATTCCTAAAACCATTTCTAATCTTTTATCTGGTAAAAAAGTTCCTGTATACGGTGATGGTAAACAAGTGCGGGACTGGTTATATGTGCAAGATCATTGTGAGGCACTTTTAGAAATTTGCTTAAAAGGTGAAGTTGGTCAAAAGTATAATATTGGCGGAGAGTTTGAAATTACTAATATTGAACTTGTGAAAAAAATTCTTGATCGTATGAATTTGTCAGAAAATATGATAGAATATGTGGATGATAGACTAGGACATGACCGTCGTTACTCTACGGACATTACTAAAATAAAAAATGAATTGAGTTGGTCTCCTAGATTTACTTTTGAAAATGGACTTGACAAAACAATTGAATGGTATGAACGCAATCGGAACTAATTTAAAAGACGCATACATTATTACTACAAATATTTTTGAAGACAGTAGAGGGTCTTTTACAGAGTCTTTTAATCTTCGTGAAATTCAAAAAATCATTGGTCCCTATGATTTTGTTCAAGATTGTCATTCAGTTTCTACAAAGAATGTATTGAGAGGTCTTCATTATCAGATTGAATGTCCTCAAGGTAAACTCGTTCGATGTATTGCTGGTGAGATTTATGATGTAATTGTAGATTTGCGTAAAAGTTCTCCAACCTTTGGTCAATGGATTGGAGTCAAACTTTCTCCAGGATATCAGCAATTGTGGGTTCCTCCTGGGTTTGCTCATAGTTTTTGTGTCCTTTCACATCAAGCAGAAGTTTTATATAAAGTAACTGACTATCGTTATCCAGAACATGAACGCACTCTTTTGTGGAATGATGAAGATTTAAATATCAATTGGAATTTAGCATCTCCAATTCTTTCTGATAAAGATCTTAAAGGAGTATCATTTAAGGAATGTGATAAGTATGAATAAAATATCTGTTTATGGATCAACAGGATTTATTGGTGGAATATTCTGTCAATTGTTTCTTGATGAAGTCATATCTATTCCAAGAGACGAACGGAAACCAAAGTCTGATAATATTCTATATCTGATTAGCACTACTTCTAATTATAATGTTCTAGAAGATGTTACATTGGATGTAAGAACAAATTTGAATGTTTTAATGGAAACATTAGAATATTGTAAGTCCAAAGACATTGTGTTTAATTATGTGAGCACAGGATTTGTTTATGGACCTGATATTTTGTATGCTAAAGAAGATGAACCCTGTGACCCCAGAGGTTTCTATTCGATTACTAAGCGAACAGCAGAACAATTGATTATTTCATTTTGTCAAGTTTATGATGTAAAGTATCGCATTATGAGAATTGCAAATGTCTATGGACAAGACAAAACAGTTTCTGCAAAGAAAAATGTGCTTGGATTTTTGATTGAGTTGATGAGAAATAATAAACCTATTACGCTTTATAATAATGGAGAAGATTTGAGAGATTATATGCATGTTATTGATATTTGCAGAGCTCTTAAACTAGTAATAGACAAAGGAGAATTAAATTCTATTTACAATATTGCAAGTGGAACTGCTTTTCCATTTAGAAATATTATTGAAACTTGTAAAAAAAATTTAAGAAGTGAAAGCGAACTTTTATCAACTGAAACTCCTAAATTTAATCAATTGGTTCAAGTTAAAAATTTTGCACTTAATACGGATAAATTAAAAGATTTAGGATTTAAACAAAGTATTTCTTTGGAAGAAGGCTTGCAAACTATCTGTTTGTGATGTAGAATATATACTATAAGTATTTCATCAATCTATGAGTGATTATAAGAAAACAGCACTTGTGCTTGGTGCTGGTGGTTTTATCGGAAGTCACATGGTTAAAAGACTGCGAGCAGAAGGGTATTGGGTTCGTGGTGTAGACCTTAAGCGTCCAGAATTTTCTGAAACTGAAGCACATGAGTTTGTTCAAGGAGACTTGAGAGATGTAAATTTTGTTCGTCGTGTTCTTGAGTATAAAGGACCTTATAATAATTTTTACAATTCTGTTCCTCATCGTTATATTGAAACCTTTGATGAAATTTATCAGTTTGCTGCTGATATGGGTGGTGCAGGATTTGTTTTCACGGGAAAAAATGATGCTGACATTATGCACAACTCTGTCACAATTAATCTGAACGTTTTGGAAATGCAACGTAAGATGAATGAAGACAGAGGTGTAAACGCTACTAAAATCTTTTACTCTGGATCTGCTTGCATGTATCCAGAACATAATCAACTAGACCCCGATAATCCTGATTGCCGTGAAGAATCTGCGTATCCTGCTAACCCAGATTCGGAGTATGGTTGGGAAAAACTTTTTTCAGAGAGATTGTATTTTGCCTATCATCGCAATTATGACATTCCAGTTAGGATTGCTCGTTACCACAATATTTTCGGTCCAGAAGGAACCTGGGATGGTGGACGTGAAAAAGCACCTGCAGCAATCTGTCGTAAGGTAGCATATCTTCCCGAAGAAGGTGGGACTATTGAAGTCTGGGGCGATGGTCTGCAAACTCGATCATTCCTTTATATTGATGAGTGTATTGAAGCAACTCGTCGTTTGATGGATTCTGAATTTATCGGACCTGTAAATATTGGTTCAGAAGAAATGGTCACAATTAATCAACTAGTGGACACTGCTGCTAAAGTTGCTGGTAAGATTGTAGAGAAGCAGCATAAACTTGATGCTCCTCTTGGAGTTCGTGGACGTAATTCTAATAATGATTTGATTCGTCAAAAACTGGGTTGGGATTATTCTCAAACTCTTGAAGAAGGTATTCGTAAAACTTATCACTGGATTGAATCTCAAATTTTAATTCAAGAAACAACCGATAAACTATTGCAAAGAGTATGAACAACAAAGACTCGTTTAAAAAACAATTAAAACTTATTGAGATAGAAGTATTTTCTTTTTGTAATAGAAAGTGTTGGTATTGCCCAAATTCTTATATTGATAGGCATAGCACTAATAATCTTATGCCTGAAGAAATGTATTTAAGTATTTTAAATGATTTGTCTGAGATTGATTATGATCAAGAAATTACATATAGTAGATACAATGAACCTCTTTCTCATAAAGAGATAATTCTTAAAAGAATAAATCAGGCAAGGAATGCTTTACCAAAAGCAAAACTCAGAACAAATAGTAATGGTGATTATATTACTTTAGATTATATTAAAGATCTAAGAGATAATGGATTGAATGAATTATTTCTTCAGCAATATTTGGGAAATGATGAATTATATGATCATACAAAGATGAAAGATCGAATGTTAAAAAAAATCTCTGGTCTTGGTGTAGATTATTCTGTTATTACTGACATTGAAAATCATCGTATAGAATATGATTTGGACGTTTCTGGAATAACAGTTCATTTAAGAGCAAGAAATTTTAGTGTAGAAGGAACTGCTAGAACAAAAAAAGTTAAAGAATGTAATACCGAATATGTGAGAACAAAACCATGTGTTCAACCATTTAATAACATGTATATTGATTATAATGGATCAGTCATGGTATGCTGCAATACTCGATCTGATATGCCAGAACATGAAAATGGAATGATGGGTAATGTATCTGAAGCAAAGTTGTGGGATATTTACTTTAATCCAAAGTATGATTATTGGAGAAATCACTTAAAAGATGAATCGCCAAAAAGTGGTATTTGTGAAAAGTGTAAAATTGATGTAGACTTTAAGGAGTTTTTATGAAATCTGTAGTATGTCATTTTTATAATGAAGAATATCTTTTGCCCTGGTGGTTAGAGCATCATAAAAAATTCTTTGATTATGGATTGATGATTAATTATCAATCAACTGATAGGTCTGTAGATATTATTAAAGAAATTTGTCCTCATTGGCAAGTTGTAGATTCTGTTAATACTGAATTTGATGCAATTCTTCTTGATCAAGAAGTAATGTATTATGAAAAACAAATTCCTGGTTGGAAAATTTGTTTAAATGTTCCTGAGTTTCTTTATGGAAACTATTCCATCTTAAATGAAGATTTGACTCCTCAAGAACATTATATACCAACTTATTATATGGTTGATCCAAATCAAAATACACAACCAGATTTGAATAAACCTTTACATGAACAATTTAAACAGGGATTGGACTATAGCGACCAAATTCCATATCGTGGTAATCATCCAGTAAAAACAAACATAAGCTCCAGGTATTGTAGAGTTATTCACAATCATTTTATAGAATATTCTCCAGGAAGACATTTTAATAATTACCCAGATAATCCAGAATTTGTAATTTTGTATTACAACCTTGCACCATTTAACGAGGAAATGATAAAAAGAAAATTACAAATACAATTTAGGTTGTCAGAAAGATTTAAGGATCAACACCATAAAATGACTAGAGAACAATTATTTGAAACTAGAGAAAAATATTTTCTCCCATTTACAATGGATTTGAGTTCTAATATTGATAAATTTGTCAATATGTGTTATCATAAAGAGGATTAATATAAGAAATTAATGAAACTACTAGAAATTTTAAACACTAATAAAAAATTGCTTGATATTGGGGAAGTTGTAACTGATAAAAATACATCTCATTCTTATATTGATTATTTTTATGAAGAAGAGTTTTCAAAATATCAAGATAAACCAATTTCTTTATTGGAAATTGGAATTAATAATGGGTCATCATTTGAATTGTGGGTAAATTATTTTACTAAAGCAAAACAATTTGTTGGAGTTGATGTTAGAGAAGATTTTGTTTTCCCCGTTTTTAGATTTCTAAAAAATGTCACATATCATTTTTGTGATGCATATGATAAAAATTTTGCAGATACTCTCCCACAATTTGACATTATAATTGATGATGGATCTCACTATATGGATCATCAAGTTCAATTCATAGAATTGTATCTTGATCATCTTAATTCAGGTGGAGTTATGGTTATTGAAGATATTGACGTAGGAAAATATCCAACAATTAAAGATACTCTGATATCCATGATTAAAGATAATCAAGAAGTTTCTTACGAATGGTTGGATCTTAGACATGTGAAAAAAAGAGATGATGATGTAATGATGATCATTAGAAAAAATAAGTAATCAAGGTAATTTTTTTATGTCAAGTACTATTTCTGGATTTGGATTAGTTAGTTTACTTACTGAGTTGCATTCTGAAGAAGAAAAAATAATAGGAATTGAATTGGGTTGTGGTGATGGAGACACAACACGTCATCTTTTAAGTAATTTGCCTAATTTGGCACTTTATGGGATTGATCCATACATTGGATATAATGACTTTAATGGTCATAATCCAAAAGAATGGTTAGATCAAAATTTAATAAATACGATGCAAAAAATTGATCCTTATAAAGAACGTTTTATACTTTATAGGGATATATCTGATAATGTTGTAGATAAATTTGAAGATGAAAGTTTAGATTTTATCTTTATTGATGGACTGCATCTTTATGAACAAGTTTTAAAAGACTGTCAAAATTATTTTCCAAAAATTAAAAAAGGCGGATTATTTTCAGGACATGATTTTACAGTTGTTGATGGCGTAAATCAAGCAGTTAAAGAGTTTGCTGCGAGTAAAAATGTAGAAACAATTTTAACAACTCAAAATGATGTTTGGTATTGGTATAAGTAAAGGTAAATATTATAATGAAAAAAACTAAAAAAATTGTAATCACAAATCACACTGATAAATTTGTTGAATGGTATGATCTTTTACTAAAACATGGTTATACTCGTGATGATGTTGTCATCTATGATAGGGATCATTTAGGTTTTAATGGTGAAAATCTTGATCCTAAAAGATTGGAAGAATATGGCACAGTAATTAAAACCCCAAATTATGGTGCTAACATATATGTTATGGGAAAATATGTAGTTGATAATTACGAAAATCTTCCAGACTTTGTTCTTTTTGTTAAATGTAATATTATTCAAAAAAGATGGCCATCAGGAGCAGAATGGTATACTACACAAGAGACTTTTGAACGTGCTTTAGATGCAAATTATTTCTTTCCAATCGAAGCTGATCCAATTACTACTGAATTCTCTACTCCCTTTACTATTAATGATAGAATATATGTTGAAGAAGTAACAGATACTATTCGACCTGATGCTAAAATCTATCCTAGAGTATCAAGTTTGCCAGATTTTATTAATGACTTATTTGTTATAAGTAAAATGCCAAAATATTTGTGCTTCTCTCCAGGTGCAAACTATGTTGTCCCAAAAGAGTGCTTGTTAAAATATAGCAAGAACTTTTATAAGAAAATGATGGATTACACTAGTTATGAAGTAAGTAATCTTGGAGTTGGACATTGTGAAGAATCACATTGGTTTGAAAGAGTATTAGAATTGGCATGGCAAGGAAACTTAAAAGAAAATTTTTCATACATTGTTGAGTAAATATGAAAGTTACAATACTTGGTTCTAGTGGTCAAATCGGAGCATATTTGACTGATTATCTTCGTAACAAAGGACATGAAGTTATGGAGTTTGATGTTGTGAATGGTGAGGAAGAAGATCTCACTAAAATTCCAAACACCAAACTTATGCATGATATTCGTCTTGCAGATTTTGTATTTTTCTTAGCATTTGATGTTGGTGGATCTAGGTATCTGAAGAAGTATCAGCATACTTATGATTTCATTAATAACAATACAAGACTTATGGCAAATGTGTTTCAGTATCTTGCCAAATATCGTAAACCATTTGTTTTTGCTTCATCACAGATGAGTAATATGAGTCATTCTCCTTATGGAGTTTTAAAAAGAGTTGGAGAACTTTATACTCAAACTCTTAATGGATTGACTGTGAAGTTTTGGAATGTTTATGGTGTAGAAAAAGACTTAGAAAAATCTCATGTTATTACCGACTTTATTCGTAGAGGATTTGAAGAAGGTGAATTTGAAATGCTGACCGATGGAACTGAAGAACGTCAGTTTCTTTATGCAGAAGATTGTTGTGAAGCTCTTGAAACAATTATGAACTGCTACAGTGATTTTAAACCAACTGATCCACTGCATATTACTTCTTTTAGAAATGAATCAATCAAACATGTTGCTGAATTAATTCAAGGGCAATTTAATTTAATCGATAAGCATGATGTGAAAATTAAACCTGGTGCTGCAAAAGATAGCGTTCAACTGGATAAAAGAAACGAAGCAGACAATTATATCACTGGATGGTGGATGCCAAAAACTAATCTTCAAGATGGCATTTCAAAAGTTTTTCAAGAAATGAGATTTCTTTATGAGGAAAAAGTATGAATGCAACTAGAACTTTAGTTGTTTCAAATCATAATACTGATTTGGAATGGATTAAAATGACATATGATTATGGATTTTCTCCAAATAATGTTGTAATCTATGATAGAAGTGATGTAGAAAAAGATTGGTCTCACTTAGGAACTAGTATTCGTTCTCCTAATGTTGGAGAAAACATATATGATATGATGAGATTTATACTTGAAAATTATGAAAATCTTCCTGATATTTCTATATTTGTAAAAGGAAATCTCCTATCAAGACCTGGAAATCCTGATGGAAGTTCCTACTATTATACTTATCCAGAAAGATTTATTAGGGCAATTCAATCTAATTATTTTCTTCCAATTGAAAGAGACTGCTCACAAACAGCATTTTTTGTGAATGGTGGTGGTTACATTGAATCTGCAAGGTATCCTCAACATGCACCATCAAAATATTTTTCATCATATTCAGAATTGATGAAATTATTATTTGATAATCCAATTGATCCAGACTATATTAGATTTGCTCCTGGAGGAAACTATGTTGTTCCTAAAGGAAATATCTTAAAATATAGTCCAAAATTATATGAAAAATTGATGTTGTATTGTTCTCATTGTGAAGTCGTTTGTGCAGAAGCATATATTATTGAGAGAGCTTTATATGCTATTTGGACAGAAGACTTTATAGAGAAACAATAAAAATTATCTATTGACTTAAATTGAAAAGTGTGGTATCTTATTAGTAATTAAAATTAAACTATGTATCAATTAATTGAGCAGTTTTTAAGTTCTTCAAAAGAAGTAGAAAGTAATATTTTTCCTTTTATTGCAAATAAAAAAAACTTTAATCCAGAAACAGATTCTGTGTATTATTCTGGTCCATATTGGGATGATAGTGAAGTAATAGAGATCATTCATTCCATAACAATGGGAAAGTGGTTGTCTTCTGGAGAAAAGGTTCATAAGTTTGAACGTGAGTTTTCTAAGAAATTTAACTTTAAACATTCTGTGATGGTGAACTCTGGTAGTTCTGCCAACTTGGTAATGTTTGCTGCCCTTAAAAAACACTTTGGTTGGAAAGACGGTGATGAAATTATTGTATGTGCTTGTGGATTTGCTACTACTATCGCTCCCATCGTTCAAAATGGACTTAAACCTATTTTTGTAGATATTGATTGGAATGATCTAAATTGGGATCTTGAGGAAGTAGAAAAGAAAATCACAAGCAGAACTGTAGCAGCAATCTCATCACCTGTTCTTGGTAACCCTTACGATATCGGAAAGTTTGTTGATCTTTGTAGGAGAAAGAGTATTGCTATTATTTCGGATAATTGTGATAGTCTTGGAAGTAAGTGGAACGGTAACTATTTGACTGATTATGCAGTCGCAGCATCCTGTTCTTTTTATCCTGCACACCATCTCTGCACGATTGAGGGTGGAATGGTATCTTCAAATATCAAAGAGATTGTAGATCTTGCTCGTAGTTTTGCTTGGTGGGGTCGTGATTGTTATTGCGTAGGCCAACAAAATCTCCTTTCTTGTGGAACTTGTGGTAAAAGATTTGATAACTGGTTGCCAGACTATAATGGAGTAGTAGATCATAAGTATGTATTTTCAAATATGGGATATAACCTTAAACCTTTAGATTTGCAAGGTGGAGTAGGATCTGTTCAACTTACAAAGTTTGAAGACATTCATAGATTGCGTAGAAGGAACAAAGAAGCGATTCAATCCATTCTTGAGAAGATTACTGGTGTTCGTGTAGTAAATGAATTGCCGCAAGCAGAAACAAGTTGGTTTGGTGTTCCTACAGTTTGTGATGATAAGAACCTTAAAGCATCTTTAGTTGCTTATTTGGAAAAGAATAAGATTCAAACTCGCAACTACTTTGCTGGTAATATTTTACTTCATCCAGGATATTCTCATCTTGATGATGCTTTGAAATATCCAAAAGCAAATGAAGTCTTAGATAGAGTATTTTTCTTAGGATGTTCTCCAACAATCACTAGTTCTATGATAGACTATATACAGCACACAATTGAAAAATTTATTAATTCTTATGTTAATCACTGAACTATACAATGGGCAAGGTTTTGGTAATCAGTTGTTTGTGTATGTAACTACACGAATGATTGCCCATAAATTAGGATATGATTTTGGAATTATGGGTCCAGAAAGATTTAAAGGATATAATTTGATGAACCCTGATATGGGGCAAAAAGTTATTGGAGGATCTGGTCCTGAAGGTGGACCTCCAGATTCTTTGCCAGATGGAATTACAAATTATTATCATGAATATGTTCATGGAAAAAATCATCCAATTACTGATAATACTAGAACATTTCAGTTAACAGACACTAATTTGTTTAACGTTCCTGATAATACCAAATTGGAAGGAGTTTTACAATCTGAAGAATATTTTTATGATAAGATTGACTTAGTTAAACAGTGGTTGAAAGTTAATCCAGAAGCAGAACATTCGGATACAAATGTAAAAGATGTTTGTATCATAAATTTTCGTGGAGGAGATATTATTGGTAATCTTGGATGGTATCTTCCTAGACAATATTGGATCAATGCAATTGATAATATGATTCAATATAATCCTAATATGCAATTTGCAATTGTTACTGATGATGTTGCTGCTGCAAATTCTATGCTTCCAGAATATCCAGCATATCATGAAAGCATTGCTTGGGATTATGTTGCTATTAAAAATGCTAGAAATGTAATTTGCTCATCATCAACCTTTGCTTGTTTTCCTTTGTGGACAAGTGATACCTTAGAATATTGTATTGCTCCTAAGTATTGGTTTGATCATAATCGTTCTCAAGGATGGTGGTCTCTTGGTTGCAGCATATACAGTTATGTGACACACTATCAAGATAGAGACGGAAATCTTTTTACACCTAGTCAATGTAAAGAAGAATGGGAAGAGTATAAAAAAGTTTCTAAAATTTATGATAATGATTTTAAGGAAAATCAAATGCTTCCCCCTAAAGTTCATTTTCATCTACAAAAGATGCCACTAGCTTATCAAGACTATCAAAATATACTCAATAAATAATTCAATAGATTTTTAAGGTGAACTTTATGAAAGTTTTTGATGTATTTCCTTTTTTTAATGAACTTGATGTATTAGAAATTAGATTAAATATTTTAGATCCATATGTAGATTATTTTGTATTGAGTGAGTCTACAAAGACATTTTCTGGATTAGATAAACCTTTATATTATAAAGAAAATAAAGAAAGGTTTAAACAATTTAATCATAAGATAATTCATAATATTATAGATCAAGATGCTTCTCAAGATGAACTTAAAGCATGTGGACAAAAGTATAACACTTTGGTAGAAGCACAACAAAGAGATACCTATCAAAAAGATTCTATTAAAGATCTGGTTCTAAAAAAATGTAATAAGGAAGATGTATTTCTTTGGGGGGATCTTGACGAAATTCCTAATCCTGAAGTCGTAGAATCTATAAAAGAATTCTTTGAACCTAACACAATATTTCATTTAGCACAAAAAAATTATTTGGGTTACTTGAATCTATTAGAAGTTGGTGGAATTATTAGTGGAATGACCAGGGACTTTCTTCCAGATGAAGGAGAGCAAAATAAATGGTTGGGAACTAAAATAATTGATTATAACATTTTGGAAAAATATACTTTTACTGAACTTAGAAATTATATTTCAGAAGTTAATAATTCTAGAATTTCTAATGGTGGATGGCATTGGAGTTATGTTGGAAGTGAAGGTTTAAGTGTTGAAGAAAGGATAGTTAAAAAAGTTGAATGTGCTGCTCATGTAGAGTATAATAATACTCAGGTAAGATCTAATATTCCTGAAGTAAATAGTGGTAAAGATCCATTTGGAAGAGGATACGCAAATTATATAACTGAAGAGATTGATGATTCTTATCCAGAATATATTTTAAATAATTTAGAAAAATACGATTATCTTATTAAGAAAAAGTAGTTATTATGTTAGCGTTTAATCAGATTGGAAATCTAGGACGACTAGGAAATCAAATGTTTGAATATGCTGCAGTTCGTGGAATTGCAGCAAAGCATGGATATAATTGGTGTATTCCACCTTTTTATAGAAAGGGGATAGAAAATTATAGTCTTAATCAATGTTTTAAATTAGAATCTGTAAAGGATGAAAATTTAAATTTTATTGAAAACATTCAATATGTTGGAGAAAGATTTTTTCATTTTGATCAAGAGTTGTTTGATGAATGCCCTGACAATGTAAGTCTTCATGGATTTTTTCAATCTGAAAAATATTTCAAACATATTTCAGATGATATCCGAAAAGATTTTACTTTTCATGATGAAATTATTGATCCATGTAAAGAATTTATTTCTGAAATAAAAGAACCAATTATGCTTCATGTTCGTCGTGGAGATCCTAATCTTACAGATCCTCGTGGATTTAAATGGAGTTATACTCAATGTGGTGATCAACATCCAGTTCAACCTCTTGAGTATTATGAAAGAGCACTTGCTGAATTTGATGAAGACCAACCAGTAATTGTTTTTTCTGATTCGCCAGAATGGGTTAAAGAACAAGAATTCTTTTCTGGAGATAGGTTTTTAATTTCAGAACCACAAGAAAAATATGCAGATGGTTCTTACACACCATATGCTGATTTATGCTTGATGAGTTTATGCTCTCATGCTATAATTGCTAATAGTTCTATGAGTTGGTGGGGTGCTTGGTTGATTAGCAATCCTAACAAAAAAGTAATTGCACCAAAAATGTGGTTTGGACCTGCATATGCAGACAAAAATACAAAAGACCTGTATGTTGAAAACTGGAATGTCCTATGAATCGTATTACTGATTACTCTCAATTAAAAGAAAAAATTGTAACATGGATTAAGGATTATGTTACTAATAATAAAATTAAATCACTTGTAGTAGGAATTTCTGGAGGCATTGACTCTTCAGTTGTTTCTACTCTTTGTGCTGAAACTGGACTTCCTACATATGTCCTTTCTATGCCTCTTAATTCAATGAGTTCTCATTCAGAACTTTCTGATGTTCATAGGAAGTTTCTTTCTGATAACTATAAAAATGTTATTCCTCTAAAAATTGATCTTTCTTCAACTTATGAGCAATTTGTAAAAGGAGTTAGATTTTGGTTAGGAGATGGAATGGTAGAAAGTAATCATGCTCTTGCTAATACTAAATCCCGTCTTCGTATGGTAACTTTGTATCAAGTTGCTGGATCTGTTGGTGGCATTGTTGTTGGAACTGGAAATAAAGTAGAAGACTATGGTGTAGGATTTTATACTAAGTATGGTGACGGTGGCGTAGATATTGCACCGATTGCTGATCTTTATAAGACAGAAGTATGGATGCTTGGGGAATATCTTGGTGTAGACGAAAGAATTATTTCAGCAGCACCTACAGATGGTCTCTGGGAAGACGGAAGAACAGATGAGAATCAAATTGGTGCTTCTTATGCTGAACTTGAAGAAGCAATGGAGAAGGGAACTGGACCAGCGGTTGAAATTCTTACAAAGTTTAATTCTCAAAATCAACATAAAATGAATTCTATTCCAACATTCAAACTATGAAAATTGGACTTATCGGCGCAGGGAGACTGGGTATCTGTCTTGCACTCCTTATGGAAAATGCAGGATATGATGTTCTAGTCTCCGACATTCGTGAGGATTATGTAGAGAACCTCAATAAAAAAATTATCCAAACTGCAGAACCACATGTTGCTGAACATCTAAAATCGGCAACAAACCTTAAAGCAACTACTGATAATAAAAAAGTCATTGAGGAGTGTGATATTATTTTCACTCTTGTTGCAACTCCTTCTTCTCCCGATGGATCATATGATGTGAGTGCTGTGTGGGATGTTGTTCGTGACTTCCAAGAGTCTCCTAATGTAGAAGGTAAAACTCTTGTTGTTGGATGCACTACTAACCCTGGCGATTGTGCAAGATTCCAAGAACAACTTAAGTCTTATGGTGTGAGTGTTGTCTATAATCCAGAATTTATTGCACAAGGATCTATTATCAAAGATCTGACTCATGCAGATATGGTTCTGATTGGTGGAGATAATGAAGAAGTAATGGATCTTCTTTCTGAGATGTATAAGAAGATTCAAGTTATTAAGCCTAAAGTAAGTTGTATGTCTACAACTGCTGCAGAACTTGTTAAACTTGCAGTCAATTGTTATTTGACTACTAAGATCAGTTATGCAAACATGGTTGGTGAAGTGATGACTATGGCTGGTTTAGAGGATGAGATTGAGACAGTTCTGAATGCTATTGGAAACGACTCCAGAGTTGGAACTAAATATCTTAGATACGGATATGGATTCGGTGGTCCATGTCTGCCTAGAGATAACAGATCCTTTGCAGCATTTGCAAAAAAACTAGGATTAACTTATAATTTGGGCGAGACTACAGATAACTTTAATTACGAACACTCAAAGTTTTTAAGGAATTACTTTATTAAAAAGAATAAAGAAGGTCTTCCATTTTACTTTAGTTATATTTCTTACAAAAAAGGAACTGATATTTTAACTGAAAGTCAACAATATATTTTATGTCAAGATTTACTTGACCAAGGATACACTGTATATGTTGATGATATTGATTCAATTATTAAACAGGTTGAAAAATATCTAACTGAATGGTATGGTGATAGAATCAAGTTTGGTAAACCACCTGAAGATATTAGGACAATTGCAATTAATTTATGATTGGTTATAATCGACTAGGAAGTAATGGTCGTCTGGGAAACCAGATGTTCCAGTATGCAGCACTTAGAGGTATTGCTGCAAAACGGGGATATGACTGGTGCATTCCTCCAGAGGATTATCCTCATAAAGACAATTATGGACTCTTTGAAACATTTGAAATGGTAAATGTCAAGGAATCAAATATTGGATTTATTGATGGAGAATCTGTGCAAGAAAATGATCATTGCTTTATTCCTGAATTTTTTGATGAATGTCCAGATAATGTAAGTATCGATGGTTATTTTCAAACAGAAAAATACTTTGCACATATTGCAGAGCAAATTCATGAAGATTTTATATTTAAAAAAGATTATCTCGCTCCTTGTCAGGAATATATTAATAGTTTACCTTCTAATCCTATTTTTCTTCATATTCGACAGAGTGACAACATTGGACGGGAACAATACCACCCCATCCTCCCGATTAGATTTTTTGAAGAAGCGTTAGAACAATTCCCAGAAGATACTCCATGTTTTGTATTCACTGATGATATGGAGTGGTGCAAGTCGCAAGAATTCTTTAAACAAGATCGTTTTTTGTTTAATGAGAGTAATGGAAGATATTCATATAAAACTATAGATGGAACTGGAAAAATGCAAAACACTCTTCTGCCACAGGTTGATCTTTGTTTAATGAGTCTTTGTTCTGGTGCTATCATTGCAAACTCATCGTTCTCCTGGTGGGGAGCATGGTTACAAAATGATCGTGGTAAAGTAGTTTCTCCAAATCCTAAAAAATGGTTTGGGGCCGCAATGGAGCATTTAGATACTTCAGATCTTATTCCTGATCGGTGGATTAGTCAAGACTATTAAAGTGAAGTTACATGAAAGTATCAATAGCTATTCCTGCTTATATTAAGTCTTCTGAGCAAATTATTTTTATAAAGCAAGCTTTCGATTCAATATTGAGTCAAACTTTTGTTGACTATGAAGTTGTTTTATCTGACCATTCTTTGGTTAATGATATAGAGGAATTGTGTGAACAATACTCTAGTAAAATGAAAATAGTTTATTTAAAAAATTTTTACGGAAGGGGTATTCCTACAGAAAATGCTAATCATGTTATGAAATATTGTCATGGAGAATATATAAAAATTCTTCATTGCGATGATTTTTTTGTTGATGATCAAGCATTATCTAAAATAGTTGATGCGATGGATTCCAGTAGTAAGGAGTGGTTAGTCAATGGATTTAACCATACTTATGATGCAGTTAATTTTTTTAATTATAAAGTCCCTGAATATCCAAATCATCTTTTAGTTGGAAATAATCTCATAGGAGCTCCAACAAATGTTACCGTTAGAAATGATTGTAAAGTAGACTTCGATGTTAACATTACTATGGGAATTGATCATGAATGGTATCACCAACTTAGAATGAAATATGGAATGCCTTATATTATTCAGGATACTTTAACGACAAGTAGATTGAGGGATGATAGAGTTTCTCAAATTGCTTCTTCTCAGTATGATATTGTCATAGAGGGTGATGGATCTTCGTGGCAATTTATTAGTAGTGAGTTAGAATATCTTCAAAAGAAACATTCTAATTTTTTTAGCAATTGGAAGTATCCAGATGAGAATTGATTTAACTGAAGCAACTTTTATCATTCCAGTCCGCATTGAATCTTCAGATAGACTGCGGAATGTTATTACGACAATTGCATTTCTACTGGAGAATTTTGATACAAATATTATCATTAAAGAAGTAGATTCTGAATCTGTCTTTCAAAGAGATGCATTACCAGTCTTGAATGATATTTTGGATGTAGATGTAAATGTTCATCACATATTTGAAAAGAGTAGTGAACCACTTTTTCATCGTCAAAAAGTTCTGAATGAAATGATTATGGAGGCAAAGACAGAAATCGTTGTTAACTATGATTGCGATGTTCTACTGCCGTTGGACTCATACCATGAAGCATATCAATCTATTCTTCATCATACTCACGATGTAATTTATCCATATGGTCAAGGAATGTATCAAAAACAAGTTCAGGCAACTGATGAAGTAGTTTCTCATTTTCTGCAAACTGGTGATTTTGAACACCTAGATAGACACTCAAAAATTCATACTTCTGATTTTGGGTGGGTTCAGTTTTTTAATCGCCAAGTTTATATTGATGGTGGAATGGAAAATGAAAACTTCAAGGCATATGCACCAGAAGACAAAGAAAGATTTTACAGATTCACTACAATGGAGTATAATGTAGGAAGAGTAAATGATTTTGTATATCATTTAGAACATGCTAGGGGACAAAACTCCTGGTTCACCAACCCATACATGCAGAGTAATAATGATGAATGGGAAAAAATCCAAAAGTTTGATAAACAAGAACTTAAAGAGTATTATTTAAAACAGGAGTATCTTCAAAAGTATGAAATTCATAATCTGGGGTCATAAACTTCACGAATCAACTCATAGTTATATTCATAGTTCTTACAAGAGAGCTTTAGATTTTCTTGGTTATGAAACTTATTGGGTCGATCATAGGGATGATATTAGTTCTTTAGATCTTTCTGATGCTGTTTTTATTGTTGAACATGCAAAGCATCATGGAATGCCATTTTTAAAAAATTGTAAGTATGTTGAACTTTCTTTTCATGATGAATTTGAACAACATGATATTCCTAAAGAGAATATTATTACTTTTAGGCATAGTTGCGATATAATTGATCCTGAAACATTTGAACACAAAGAAGTTGAAAAGATAGGAGAATTATCCTATTGGGATAAAAAAACTAGGACACTTTATCAAGCATGGGGAACTAATTTGCTCCCTCATGAAATTGATTATGAAAATCCAATTAAATTTAATCCAAATGCAAAACATCTTAATTATGTTGGGATGTTTTATGGAAAAGAACTTTGGTGGTGGGCAGAAGAATTTGCCACAGAAATTTCTAAAAAACATGGAGTTGAATTCAAACTTTTTACACAATCTGAATCTGATCAAAAAAATCAAGAATTAATTCAGCATTCTTTTCTATGCCCAGATTTTAGAAATGATTGGCACTTGAGATGTGGATATATTCCGTGCCGTGTCTTTAAGAATATTAGTTATGGTCGAGTATGTGGAACTAATTCTCCATGGGTAAAGCAGTTGTTTGGTGATCATATTGTTTTTGGTGGCACTCCAGGAACTTTATATGAAAATCTTTTAGATGCCGAAATGAACAACAAAATAAATATGAGAGAATCTATGTTATATGTAAGAGATAATCATACCTATATCAATAGAGTTCAAAATATTTTAAAATTATTAGATGTAGTTTAATTATTATTGACGAGGGAAAATCATGACTAGTTCTGTTGAATTGTTTTCAAGTTATACAAATCAGGCAAAAGTTTTTATTGAAACTGGAACTTTTACGGGAGATGGTATTCAACGTGCTCTTGATGCTGGATTTGAGAAAGTTTATTCATGTGACATTAATAATGAGTATGTTGAAAATGCTAAAATAAAATACGAAAATAAAAATGTTGTAGTAGAGAATTTAGAATCAAAATTATTCTTGGAAAAAGTATTGTCTAAAATTGATGAAAGAGTTGTTATTTTTCTTGATGCTCATTCTATGCCACATGACATGTATGATGAACAAAGAGGATTTGGATCAGATACTGTTAAGGAAGGTTTAGGTCCTTGTCCTCTCCTGAATGAACTTGAGATCATTAAAAATCATCACATAAAAAATCACATCATTTTAATTGATGATTTTCAATGTTTTAATACTTGGATGTTTGAAGACTTGGAATTTGATGATGTAAATGATTTTCTTTTATCAATCAATCCAAAATATAAATCAAAATTATTTCAAAATGTCCTTTGTTATAAAACCAGTGTTTGATCATGAATGAATTTTTAGATAAAAATAAATCAGCATACAAGCTTAAAAACATAGGTCCAATCTATTATCTGAATCTTGATGGGCAACCAGAACGGAAAGAGTATATGGAGTCTCAATTTAAATATTGGGAGATAGAAAATTATACTCGCATTTCTGCCTATGATGGTCGTGATGATGACTTAAGTGATATTATTAAAGGTAAGTATCCTGACAACATGACTTCTGGTGAAATTGGATGCACTACATCTCATTTGAAAGCAATTAAATATTGGTATGAGAATTCAGATTCTCCATATGCAGTTATTATGGAGGATGATGTTGATCTTCAATTAGTAAGGTTTTGGAATTTTACATGGGCAGATTTTGCTTCAAAACTTCCTTATGATTGGGATGTAGTTCAGTTAGCAATTATTTGCACAGGAAATCTTCATGTTCAACTTCATAAAAGATTTGTTAATGATTTTTCTACTGCTTGCTATATGATTACTCGTCATCATGCTGAAAAACTTTTAAAGTTTCACATTCGGGATGATAAGTATAAATTGGATCAAGGTATAAAACCTAGAGCTGTTGCAGATGATTTAATTTACAATTCTGGAAATACCTTTGCAATTCCTTTGCTTCTCTATAAAATTGCATTAGGTTCATCTATTCATCCAGAACACATTGATGCAATTCATCGATCAAGTCATGATGGTCTTTTGCAATTTTGGGAAAAACAGGGTCATGATATGACTATTGATGACCTCATGAATTATAATCCTTATTTGGGTCGGGTTACAGAACCATCACAACCACAACAGTAAGCATTTATACTTAAGTTATGATATCCGAACAAAGAGGGGCTTGACCCCTCTTTATTTTTGCTATATAATTGTGTAACAATTCTTAACGAATTAACAATGACTGTAACAACTAATGAGTATGGGCAGCAGAATATGTTTGCCAAAGAACCTACCATGTATTATGAGAACTATGGTATGCTCACACCTAATGAAGTAAAGGAGAGGACTAATGGACGCTGGGCAATGGTCGGTTTTGTTGCTGGTATTATTTCTTATGTCAGCACTGGGAACTTCTTCTTCGGAATCTTCTGACAATTGATTGACAATGACTTCAATTATCTTTACAATTACTAGTATTGCCTTCTTCGTATTGTTGGCAGTATCTGTAGAAAAACTTTCCGAAACTTACTAATGACTACTTATAACGTTACTCTTCAATCTCCCGATGGCACTGAAACCACTATTCAGTGTCCTGATGACCAATACATTCTTGAAGCTGCTGAAGAAGCAGGTGTGGACCTTCCTTCTTCGTGTAAAGCAGGTGCTTGCTCCGCTTGTGCTGGTAAACTGATTAGCGGCACTGTGGACAATGAGGAGCAGTCTTTCCTGGATGATGATCAGATTGCTGAGGGATGGGTCCTCACTTGTGTTGCATATCCCACTAGCGATTGTGTGATTCTCACCGAACAGGAAGAGAACCTGTGACTGCTGCAATGCTTGGGCAGTTTGCTCTTGCCCTACAAGAACTTGGATGGGACGCCAATGATGAACTCTCTGTTGAGATTGGCGGTGTAGCAGTCACAGGAACTGCTACTCACCCAGACGCAAATGCAAAGTGGGCGAAGCCATTTGGAACCGTATCGTATCAGAACGACGCTTTTATTGTTATCAAAAATAAAACCAGAAGTCCTATGGTCTTCTCCCAACCCAATCCTGAACTTAAACAACAACACCCCTATCAAGGAGAAAAGCAATGACTAAAATTTTTACTGAAACTGCTGAGCGTTGGAACGGTCGCCTTGCGATGATGGGATTCGTCGCTGCTGCTGGTTCTTACCTTGCAACTGGTCAAATCATCCCTGGCGTATTCTGATGGAGGTCAAGATGCGTAAAGAAGGTTATCAAGTTCCACAAGTTGAATTTGTGTTCCGTGAGTCTGGTGAATTTGTAAATAGAACAACTGCTGAACTATTTGATGGTAAGCGTGTGGTTATTTTTAGTCTACCTGGTGCATTTACTCCTACTTGCTCTGCTTACCAGTTGCCTGGATTTGAAGAGAAGTATGAAGACTTTGTTGCTCTTGGTATCGATGCTATTTACTGCATTTCTGTTAATGATGGCTTTGTGATGAATGCCTGGGCACAAGACCAGAACATCGAAAAAGTCAAACTCATTCCAGATGGTAATGCATACTTTACTCGCTCAATGGGATATCTTGTCAACAAGTCTAACCTTGGTTTCGGTGATCGCTCTTGGCGTTATGCTGCGGTCGTGGATAATGGAGTCATCGAGAAACTCTTCGTGGAGGAGGGTCTGCGTGACAATGCGGACAGCGACCCATATGAGGTATCGACGCCTGAATCTGTATTAGAGTATGCCAAGTCTTCTGTGAGGGAAACCGCACAAGTTTGAAACAATAAGATATAAACTAGAACTCTGCTCTAAATATTGAGCAGAGTTTTTTAGTATATGCCAAGAGGACAGTTGACAAAGGAAATCATTAAATGTGAAATCCTCAAAATAAAAAGAGATCTGGATAACGAGTGGATGGATAAATCTGGTCATGATCCAAAGTGGTTAGCTCATCAATATCTAAATAAAGTTCTTGATAAAATTGAGGAATATAGGGTATAATAAATACTATTATTAAAAGAAAACCTTTATATTAATGGGTATTTTTAAAAAGAGTATAAATCATTCCAAAGGTTCCAACTTGGATGAAAAACTTAAACTGTTGGAATCTGAGTTAAAGAAAACTAATGTCACTGTAAATGAAAGTGATAGGAACTTTTTGTATGAGCAAAAAAATAATTCAGAAGTTGTAGAAAAGTATGACTGGAGAAAGGATATTGTTGAAAAGGAAGAGGTTGTAGATACCAAAGAACAAATTTTAAAAGAAGAAATTTCAGTAATAAAAGAAACGAAAAAAAATACCAAGTCTATTAAGAATGTAAGAGGATAAACAAGGTGATACAATTACAATCAGCGGATCTGAAGTTTATACAGTCATCACTGGTTCTTATAATCAAACGACAAGAACTCGTGGTATTCTCTTCTGTGCTAGGAAGGTCTGATGGCAAATTTTTCAATTACTGATTTAACTACTGCTGTTGTTGGTATTGCATCCACTATAAATTTTCAGATTCAATCAACTTCTGATTATACAATTTCCGTAACAAATGGAACTATAAGTTTAGGAAATTATAGTGTTGGAGTTTCCACTGCTGTTCCTGGATATCTAACTGGTAGACGACCACAAACAGGGCAACTGTTCCCAAGAGGTATCTACAATAAGTAGACCAATTTTCAAACCGTCCACCACTCTTGACAGGGTGGTTTTTTTGTAGTATTATAAATAGGTAAACAAATGTTACGGAATTTAAACATTCTGTAATATTGTCGAACACCCGTTAACCGAGACCTATGGGTGTATAAATCACGTCTCTCATATCCCCGCTGAGGGTGCGGGGAGCATAGTAACTCCACCATTCCCCTGATGGTCTTACTAACTGTTTAAAAAAAATGACTGCTACTATTGCAAGACAACAACGACAACTGAATACTTGGGATCAATTCTGCAACTGGGTCACCAGCACCGACAACCGCCTCTATGTGGGTTGGTTCGGCGTTCTGATGATTCCTTGTCTGCTTGCTGCAACAATCTGCTTTATCGTTGCATTCATCGCTGCTCCTCCTGTGGACATCGATGGTATCCGTGAACCCGTTGCTGGTTCACTCATGTATGGAAACAACATCATCTCTGGTGCTGTGATTCCTTCGTCCAACGCAATTGGACTTCACTTCTACCCCATCTGGGAAGCTGCTTCCCTAGATGAGTGGCTTTACAACGGCGGACCTTTCCAACTGGTTGTGTTCCACTTCCTCATCGGCATCTATGCTTATATGGGTCGTGAGTGGGAACTTTCCTATCGTCTTGGAATGCGTCCTTGGATCTGTGTTGCTTACTCGGCACCTGTTGCTGCTGCATCTGCAGTGTTCCTGGTGTATCCTTTTGGTCAGGGTTCCTTCTCTGACGCCATGCCTCTGGGTATCAGTGGCACCTTCAACTACATGCTTGTGTTCCAGGCAGAGCACAACATCCTGATGCACCCCTTCCACATGCTTGGAGTTGCTGGTGTCTTCGGTGGTTCTCTGTTCTCTGCTATGCACGGTTCTCTGGTTACTTCCTCGCTGGTTCGTGAGACCACCGAGAACGAGTCACAGAACTATGGTTACAAGTTCGGTCAAGAAGAAGAGACCTATAACATCGTTGCTGCTCACGGTTATTTCGGACGCCTTATTTTCCAATATGCTTCTTTCAATAACTCCCGTTCGCTGCACTTCTTCCTCGCCAGCTGGCCTGTGGTCGGCATCTGGTTTACCGCTCTGGGTGTAAGCACTATGGCTTTTAATCTCAACGGTCTGAATTTTAACCAGAGCATTCTGGATTCTCAGGGTCGTGTTCTTAACACCTGGGCTGATGTGCTCAACCGTGCTGGACTGGGCATGGAGGTAATGCACGAGCGCAACGCTCACAACTTCCCTCTTGACCTTGCTGCCGCAGAAGCAACCCCAGTTGCTCTGACTGCTCCCGCAATCGGTTGATAAAAACTCAATAGTTTTAAGGGACCCGAAAGGGTCTCTTTTTTTATGCCTACTTGACTAAATACTTAAAGTTATGCTATAATAACTTTAACAACTAAAACAATTATGAAAACCTGTAAAATTTGCAACGAACTAAAACCCCTCACAGAATTTTACCAAACAGTAAGGAATGGAACTCCTTATGGGCATCACGGTAAATGTAAGAAATGTTATGTGAAAAAACAACAAGAAAACTATGATCCTGTAAAAAAGAGGGATGAAAACTTGAAAAGAGTTTATGGTATTGGTATTGAAGAATATAATAACCTCTTAGAAAAACAGGGATATAAATGTGCTGTCTGTGGTTCTACTGATCCAAAAGGTAGAAAATCTGGTAGGGGCGGCGGTGTAGATGTTTTCTATGTTGACCATAATCATAAAACTGGTAAGGTAAGAGGTTTACTCTGTAATGTTTGTAATAGGACTATTGGGTATGTAAATGAGGATGTTGATTTGATTAGGAATATGATTGAATATGTTAAAAGACATAGAGGTGAGCACTAATACTCATTGACTTATTTGTTAAGGAATGTTAAGATAAATATGAGAAACGATATAGGAGGCTATGACTTCTTCTACACTTTCAATTCCAAGCCAACAAAGGGGTTGGTTTGATTTACTTGATGATTGGTTGAAAAAAGATAGATTTGTGTTTCTTGGTTGGAGTGGTTTGCTCCTATTTCCAACAGCATATCTTGCTCTTGGAGGTTGGTTGACTGGAACAACATTTGTTTCATCTTGGTACACCCACGGGTTGGCGTCTAGTTATCTTGAAGGGGCTAATTTCCTTACGGCTGCTGTGTCAACGCCTGCAGATTCTATGGGTCATTCTCTTCTTCTACTTTGGGGTCCTGAGGCTCAGGGAGATATCGTCAGGTGGTTCCAACTTGGGGGACTCTGGACTTTTGTGGCACTCCATGGGGCCTTTAGTCTAATTGGGTTTATGCTTCGTCAGTTTGAGATTGCCCGTCTGGTTGGCATCAGACCTTATAATGCAATCGCATTCTCTGGTCCTATCGCAGTATTCGTTAGCGTGTTCCTGATGTATCCTCTGGGTCAATCCAGTTGGTTCTTCGCACCTTCATTTGGTGTTGCTGCTATCTTCCGCTTCCTGCTGTTCCTTCAGGGTTTCCACAACTGGACACTCAACCCCTTCCATATGATGGGAGTTGCTGGTATACTGGGAGGAGCACTTTTGTGTGCAATTCACGGTGCTACTGTAGAAAACACATTATTTGAAGATGGCGAGCAAGCAAACACTTTTAAGGCTTTTGAACCAACTCAAGAAGAAGAGACGTATTCAATGGTCACAGCAAATAGATTCTGGTCACAAATTTTTGGAATTGCTTTCAGCAACAAGCGTTGGCTTCATTTCTTTATGCTTTTTGTTCCCGTTATGGGTCTTTGGACTAGTTCTATTGGTATTATCGGACTCGCTCTTAATCTTCGTGCTTATGATTTTGTCTCTCAGGAGATTCGTGCTGCTGAAGATCCCGAATTTGAAACGTTCTATACAAAGAATATATTGTTAAACGAAGGCTTACGTGCCTGGATGGCTCCTGTGGATCAGCCCCACGAGTCATTTGTATTTCCAGAGGAAGTTCTTCCGAGGGGGAATGCACTCTGATCTAAATAAGGGAGTTCTCCGAACTCCTTTTTTTATGCTTGGTATTCTAATTACTTTTATTCTCTTTGGAATCTTTATGTTTATAGTAGCAGTATCACAAGATTTATGATCACTTCTGAAACACCTTATAAACTCGCAGAAATAATTCGTGATACTTGGCCCAACCTTTACAGACCCGCTAAAGTATCTTATAATAATCAAAAGACTTCTAAAAATGAAAAAGTATAATGAAGAGTATTTTTCAGTTCTTGATAAGAGAACTGGAAAGAAACTACTAGATTGTGGATCAGAAGAAGATGCTTTGCAAATGGTCTCTATGGACCCACAGAACCGCACCTATACAAAGAACAAGTTTCTAATGGGACAAGTTGTGGATATTGAAATGCCCAAGGCACTACCGACCAATGAGATTGTGGTCAATATGGATGGTGGTGTTGGTGGTTCTTGGGAAGTTCGTGAACCAGAAAAACTCCCACAGATCAAACTTCCTGAAGGGCAGCAAGAACCTGTGGTTGTATGAATCACCGCAAACACAAACAAGCAGAAAATCAAAAAAAGAAAAGGATGTATACGCCTGAAGGATATGTCAATGATCCCCCAGATGCAGTATGCCCTCATTGTGGTGAAAAAGGAAAGTCTTGTTCTCACGTCAATAGTTTAAGTCGTGCTTGGGCAAGGAGTGCTTGTGCTCATAAATACAAGAAAAACTCTGTAGATGGCGATAACTTATAATCCAAGAATAGTTACTGACGGTCTTGTATTGTGTTTAGATGCAGGAAACACAAAGTCTTTTAATGCTGGAATTTCTACAACTGCTTGGAATGATTTGAGTGGTAGAGGTAATAATACAACTTTAACGAATGGACCAACGTTTGATAGTGCAAACGGTGGGTCTATTGTGTTTGATGGGGTGAATGATTATGCAGAAATATCTCAACCTGCTATAACGTTTTCTCCAAATCAATTCACAGTATGTGTTTGGATGAAACCAAATAATCAAAGTTCAAGATTTATAACACCACAGTCTGCTGGCATAGATCATTGGTTGGGATACGATGCACTTAATCAACAAGTCTATGTTCAGATAACTGAATTAGCAGACACTAATAATCGATATAGAGCAGGAACTTCTAATACTATTCCAGTTGGGCAATGGTCATATTCTTGTGTTTCAATTAATAATTTAAATATCAAAATTTATGCAAATTCTGTTTTTACAAATGAATATAATGAAACAATTTCAATAGCAAATTGGGAAAATAATTGGGTGCTTGGACAAAGAGGAAATAGCACTAATTGGTATTCTGGCAGTTTTTCGAGTTTAAAAGTTTATAATCGGGAACTCACCGCAGCAGAAATCCAACAAAACTTTAACGCAACCAGAGGGAGGTATGGTATCTAATGGCACTCGCACATTCTCCCCGAATAGTTACTGATGGTCTAGTCTTGTGTTTAGATGCAGGAAATCCAACAAAGGGTTTGAATTTATCTCAAAATTATTTTCCATACAGCGAAGATATAACAACTCAAACTGGTGGTTGGACTTCTACCGCCGGCGGGGGATTTGATTATGGTGGCACCGGTATTCAAGCAGTTACAACCGCAAATTATGGAATTGCTCCAGATGGAACACAAACAGCGGATAGAATACAATTAGATAAAGGTGTTGGAACTGGCACTACAGATCGAAGTGGGATGCGTTATGCTTTATCTATGTCTGATCGAACTTTATCATATCATATTAAATTTTTAGATGATACTACGATTACTGGATTTGTAACTTCAGTATATCCTCAAGGGTCAACATTTACATACGACACACTTCCTAATGATTGGTATCGAGTTAAAATTTCTGGATCTGGATCAGTAACCTGTAGAATACAATATAGTGGGTCTACTACTGTAAAAAATACTTTAGATGCACTTATATGGGGAATTCAACTTGAAGATGGATCAAACGCAACTGATTATGTAAAAACTACTGGAACATCTAAAACAAATAGTAGAGCATTGAATGATTTAAGTGGTAATTCTGGTATTGGAACTCTTATAAATGGGATTGGTTACACAAGTTCAAACGGTGGGTATTTAACTTTTAATGGAACTGATAATTATGTGAATGTATCCAATTCACCTTCATTACAGATAACCAATAATCTAAGTATTTGCTTATGGGTTAATGTGAATGGTGCTCAATCAGGAAAAGGAGTAATTGTTAAAGGACCTACAGGAGCAGATTATGATTATATGTTCTATTTGACTTCTAACTCTACTATTTGGTCTTTATACAAAAAAGATGCATCTAATGTTGTGGGTACTGTAACAGGATTTACAGGAGGAACACATATTGACACCTGGAAACATATGGTAGTTACTAAAAATGATACATCTTGTATTCACTATGAAAATGGTGTGCAGGTAAGTTCTGGTAGTTTTGCAAACTCTGAAATTAGAACAAGTAATAATAATTTTAGAATTGGATTTG